>Ga0172373_10005459_pt1 | contig 17414 bp, 17 predicted proteins | sample Lak10m_2_FD_114546 | JGI IMG/M metagenome (GOLD analysis project Ga0172373, IMG submission 114546) | Freshwater microbial communities from Kabuno Bay, South-Kivu, Congo - kab_092012_10m | ecosystem: Environmental > Aquatic > Freshwater > Lake | place: Democratic Republic of the Congo...
ATCGATCTCTGCAAAAGCCACCGACTCCTTCAAAGCGCCTAAACTTTTTATGCTGTTTGAACTGGTTACCGGAATCGTCATTCCTGCATTCGTCACCAATCGCCAAAAAGGTTCGCTTTTCATGTGAAAGAAAGGTAAGGCAAAATTGGATGTATGCTGGGTGATCACCAACTTCGACCAGATCGACTTGAATTCCAAAACTAACTCAGGTTTGATCTCAATACGATTGGTGTATAGCTCTCCTTTTCTGACCAACTCCAATACCGCCAGCAACAAGACTGGCTTGTGAGGCGCTCCTCCATTCTTCGCATCGCGACGAAGTTTGGAGAGATAATTGAGGTAAATAGGGAGATTTGTCATTTATAAATTAAATTGCTCTTTAGCCTTCTTTATGAACTGTTCGGAAATTCCGAACGGTTGCGTTTTCTTCGATTACCCTGCCTAAATTACTTATGCCCGACTTGAGTACTTCCACCTCTTGGCCAAGTTGTTCAAGGCGATTTTGATTGATCAGGTAGCCACGAATTAAATATTCCTTGAACTTTTCGGTTGCCCATTTACGAAACTCTGTTCCTACATTTGATTTTACACGGTATCCAACCGAAATTACCACATCCAGATTATACAAAGAGACTTTTCGCTCTACATTCCGCCCCCATTCTTTTTGAACTTGGCGGAATTCCCGCCTAGTTGAATCTCTTTCTAGTTCTCCCTCTGCATAAATATTTCGGATATACTCACCAATGGTTCTACGAGCTTTCCCAAAAATATCCATTATCTGCTGTTCTGTAACCCAGATAGTTTCAGCATCCCCGTCCAATACCAATTGAAATTCGGTATTGCCATGTCTGGGTTTAAAAACTACTATTTCGTTCTTTTCAACAGTCATGAATTCTTTTAGCTATTATCTTGAACTTGCAAAACCAAGATATTCCTTAAAATACCCCCTCAAAGCCTCATCACAGACATACACATACGTTCCGCGAATTCCACGTAACATCATTGTTTTATAAATGTTCAGGATGTATTCTTTAAGCAGTGCCGGATCTTCGATACCTTGCTTGCCTTTTTTGTCTTTGTATTTCGTGGGATCAATCTCGATCTGTTTGGTGGATGGGTTGTATTTGATCTCTTCACCGAAGATGATACCCGTGTAGTTTAGATCGTAGCCTTGTGTGGTGTGAATACACCCAACTTCGTTAAAGGCATTCGGTGAATTGATCCAGTCTTCGTTGGTACTGTTCCACTTCAGGTTGAGTCCTTCGATAGTGATGTCGGGAACATCGGCTTTGGCACTTTTCCATTCCCAAGAATAGCCGGATAGCAAACGGCACAAACCGAATTCGTCCTCCTTCAGCTTCAGATCAGCATAGAGTTGTGTCAATGAATCGTACAAAACGAGTTCATAACTGTCGCTTTCGAATTTCGAATCTCCCCGCTCCAAACGAACGTGTAATAAATTATCGATGAAAGAGATATAGTCCATACCACCTTTCACCCGCATTTGCGAAGTAAGTTTCATTAAGGAAGCACTCCACTTTTGTTTTCTGAATTTCTCGACTGCAATATCAGATGGCTTGATCGATTGCCCGTCATCGTAGAAGAAGATCTGGTGCTTAGACATTTTCAGAATCCAGTCGAGCTCGTTTCCTTCAAACTTATCGAAACCCAGTCGAGCATTCGTTTCATCAAAACTTCCGAAGTTAGTAATGTTCTTGCGCTGGCGTAAACGGTGTGCTTCATCCACGATTAGTACATCGTATTCTTCCTTGGCTGCTTCAGACGGACCGATCACCATATTGCCACTCAAACCTTTCACATTTGAAAATACTTTCTTCAATGTCTTGCGCAGGGAAGTCATAGGAACCACCAAGGCCACTTTTGGATTCGGGAATTTTTCTTTGAACTTTAGGATCTTTGCTATTTCGTTGGAATACACCGCATCTGATTCATCCATGTGATGTTCTCGAATATCCGTCTTCAATAGTTTCATTAGGTAAACTGCCAGGATCGTTTTCCCGGTTCCAGCTCCGCCTTCCACGAAAATGGTATTTTCCTTTTCTCGTGAAAGTAACCCAAGGATCTGCAGCACAGACTCGTGTTGATCTTCTGTAAGCGATTTATAGGGCGAATACTTGAATAAATCCGAATTATCGATCCTAGCCAGGGGGTTCTTGGCATACTTTTCCGTTCTTAAATGTTCCCAAACTTGTTCAAATAATTTTTTGTATTGATCCCTTTGATAGTAATTATGATCAACTAAACCAGCGTTTCCATTTTGAAGCTTGTATCGCCCATCGGATGCCATGTACTGGATCAGATTCGATTCTATATCAAGCACAGCCGATTTATTGAATTTATCACAGCTGATCACCAATAGATCTTTCAAGCGCTGACGCTCTTTGTTCGCCAGGTGATTGTTCATTCGGCTGATCGCATTGGTCGACTCACCAATGTAGGCCTCACCTACCTGATCATTTTTAATGATGTAAACAATTGGCCAGGAGTTCTTCATGTAAGCATTCAATGCATACTCCACCGAACCTTCTTTACTGAATTCGTATTTATTGATTTGTACCGAACGGATAAAATCGTCGATCATAGATCTGTATATTTCTTAGCCGAACCCTTTGATTTCTCAATCGGATACTTCTTTGCGTTTTGATTGATTTTATCTAGGACAATAGTTTTCACATCCAAACCATGTTTCTCCGCCATTAAAAACGCGTAGGCAAATACATCTGCCAGTTCTTCTTTAATACGTTCTTTATCTACATTCTCAGATGCAGCCACATCCTTCCACAGAAACAACTCATTCAACTCCGCTACCTCAATAGATAGTGCCGTCGCCAGGTTCTTGGAATCGTGAAACTGCTTCCAATCACGCGCATCGCGAAAGTCAAGTAATGCAGCCGTAATTTCTGTAATATCTGACATAGGTATGCTTTAGGTTGAATAAAGATAAAAAATACTTTAGGATTGGTGTAATTTCAGACCTATTGAATTGTGAATATGTGCAGTATTTCTTTTTGTTTTCAATTGAAAAATATGTTCTTTTGAATCTTATTGAAGGTACGGCGTGAAATGCCCGTACCACAAATCTTTACGCATGGCCATAAAATTAACTCCAGGAAACATCTACTTTATTCGCGATATCGACTACCTGACCGGTGAGATCGGTAAATATGTTAAGATTGGAATCGTAACCAACGAGCGAAAGACAGAAGATCGGTTAAAGGATCACCAAACAGGAAATCCAAGAGGAATTTATCCTGTAGCAGAAGTAAAGGATGTCCCGTTCGTGGAGCGCTTAGAAACCCAATTACATTATGAATATAATCATAAATGGATTACGGGTGAGTGGTTTTTGCTAGATGATGCAGAGGTTAAGTTGGTTGTCTGCCGAGCAGAAGAATTGAAAACACAGCAACTTAGTGATCAACCATTCATAGAACACGCATTGCTGAAGCTTCACAAAGCTGTTTCCAATGGGAAGCTAAAAAAGGCCAATGAATCAGCTAAAAAACTTGAGACAGACATCCTGCATTTGAAGTCGGAATTAAATAAATTAGATGCACGAATTGAAATATCAAAAAACGCATTTTATCAACATTTGGGTGCACATGGTTCCATTGATAAAATACTTAAAATCAAACATACTCCTAGTACATTAAAATTCAATGAGGCTGAATTTGCTGCTGCACATCCTAAACTTTTCGCCCAATTAACCATTCCTCGAGATCCCGCATTTAAACATACCTTCAATTACACCAATATCTCCTCAACTTCTTTAAAAAATACTGATCCCACCTTGCATGCCAATAAGGCTGCAATAACAAAAGCGACATATAGCACGGTACAACTTGCCGGTATTCAGGACCGAACAGTAGACCTTGAGCGCATGCATGCAGAACACTTAATACTGCTGAGAGAGGCCAAACTGAAGGAGTATGCACTGGAAATGCTAGAGTACCGACTGCAGCATCTGGTTGGAACATACGATGGTATAGAGGGAATTTGTTTGTGGAAAAGGCACTATACCGATCAACCAGCGGCATTTAGTGCTGCAGCACTCAAGTTAAAACACCCTAAACTCTATGAAAAATTTTTAACCAAGCCTTCAACTGAGAGTTTTACGATGGAAGTAGAGAAGGGTAGAGCCTATTTGCCACAATAAATTGGTTGACGTACAATGTAAAAGTTATGCCGCAACAAACCCAATGGCATGTCGCGGTTTTTGGTTAATTCCTTTTAAGAAATTTTCCAAGGCAACCTCAAGTTTTTCGCGTCTTAAGCGTATGATTGTTTCTAATTCCCATTGTTTGCGGAAAACACCAAGTTGTGCAGCGGTAAAGGCGTAATTCTCCGCAATACGTTTGGCATCCACATCCGCAATAGAAGGGAATAAATGCCGCACCAACGCCAAGCGCACCTCAGCTACCGGATCAAGAATTGGTATGTGCAGTAGGATACGCCTTTCAAAAGCAGGATCAAAAGAGGCTGGCCGATTGGTGGTGATAATCATGATGCCTTGAAAAATTTCCATTTCTTGTAAAAGAATTGTTTGGACACTATTTTCTGTTTGGGAGGTGTTGCTTTTTAAATCACTTCGGTTGTTGAAAACGGCATCGCCTTCGTTGAAGAATAGGATAGGGGCATGTTTAGAATGCTTACAAATGCGTCGATAATCATCAAAAACATGTTTAATGGCTTTTTCTGTTTCACCAAAGTACATGTTCCGCTGTTGGGTAACATCAAAGACCAACAGGTCTCGTCCTGTCTCCAGGGCCAGTTGCTTGGCCAGTTCAGTTTTACCTGTTCCTGGACCACCTGATAAAAGCGAGATGATTCCGGTAGGTTCACCATTTTTTACCATCAACTTTTCAAACTTTCTCAGGTTGCTTGGCATCAGGATTTTTTGTAGTTGCAACACCTTTGTTTTGGTATCTGGGTTGTAAAATAAGGTTTTTGGATGTATGGTTTGGTGGTCAAATAGCTGCAAAGCTGGAGATTCTGGCCTTACTTGTTGCACGTGATTATCGACATGATGAATGATTGCAGACCAACTAGAATGGGCACCTATGCGCACCAAACCATGCTCGTTTGTGAATCGCTCGAGCAGTTCTTTAGCGAAAAGTGGATGAAAAGTATTCTGCAATTCAATATTTAAACGGGCCAATTCCAATGCTGAATTACAAAACAATTGCAGCAAGGTTGATTGTTCCAAACGGTGTTGGTCAATTTGATGTAATACCCCCGTAAAAAGTGCAATTGCGCGGTGTTTTTTTGAAAGCTTGGCACGATAAAGATGCTGTATAAAGGGTAATTCTCTCAATTGAATGATCTCTTCAGTAAAATGTATCCAATCTTTCAGTCCAATACTCCTATTTCTAAAAGAAACGGCCCGTGCATAGATGATCATTAACATGTGGTCGGCGTCATTATTTGGTTCAGTGGGTAATGCTTTTTTATCTGAGGTGCGCAAGGCCGTTTCTGCTGCCGGACTTAAATAAACATGGTTGTAATAATTCGTAAAGGGACCTTCACTCCCATACAACAAAAAACCATGAATTACGAGGGATTCAACAGCAAGAACTACATCCCTGTGGTGTAAAAGTGGTTCGAGAAATGCCGACAGTTCACCAATACTAACATGCTCCTTTTTCCCGCGGTGCATACAGCAGGCATAAAGCACAGCTGTACAGGAATCATTGAGACGAATAAAAGCTTTAAATTCAATTAGTGCATTTCTCAGGGTATGGGGGTCAATTTTTCCAGGAGGAGTTTTGGAGTTACGAGAGAACTCAGATAACCAGTTTCGCATAGTTAGATGATTTTAGAAATTACGTTGTGAAATGCGTTAGCAAGTGATATACGACGGGGGTGTTGAAATATCACAGGAACAAGCATATTTTGTTTAGATTGCCACTTTATAAGTGTAATTCAGAAATTTGTTAGGTTTGAAGAATTAGTAATAAGTAAACAACGAAATATGGCAGCTCTAGATAAAGAACAACAGGCGCAGGTAAAAGAGGCGCTCAAATTAGTGAACTTTATTGATTTTGATAAGGAGTATGATGAATTCAAAGATAAAGTCACAGTCATCTATTCCCACATTGACTTCGAGGAAGCTGAGTTTCAAAATAAAAAAGATGACATTATTATGCGTGTCATCAATTATTTGTATTCAGGATTCTGGGATTTAAATGATGAAGCCTTAGGTACGACTCCGCATAATAATACACTTAAGGCTTTTGGATTAGCTACCCTCAAAGCCAGGATAAATAAAGTAATGAAGGAAGAAGAACAAAAAGAGGACAATGATCCTTCCATTGAAACTGAAATGCTATTAAACAAGTTGAGTTCTGTATTGAAAGTTGATATTTCAATTGAAATTAATGATATTCTCACAACAATAAAAACTGCTTGGTTACAGGTTTTTGAAAAACATAACGATCATATTTCAGATATTAAATCAAATACAGTCGATGTTTCCAAAATTCTTGTTTACGAAGCACCGCCATATCAAAAAGCAGGGGATACTTTGAACTATTTGCTTTTAGAAGGTGCGAGTGGACCATATGTAACGGCAATTAAAAAATATTTTTCTGATGATGAAAATGTTACACCCCCCGTTTCAGAAATTTTAAACAACAACAACATTCTTTTTTTCGACCTTTTAATGATTCCAATTCCTTTAAGCAGTGATGTAAGGAAAATGTGGCTCAAAGATGAATGCTTTCTTATTGACAGAAAACCACTACCTGTGTATTTATTCGAAATGAATTTGGAATATTTAAGTAGCAAAGAAATCAAATTCGCGAATTCGCCGGTATTCGCAATTGGCACGCCTCATTTAACGGCCTTACCAATTTTTAAATATTATTCAAAGAATAAGTGTGAATTCTTTGAAAGCTTGAGAATTACAAACGATATTGATACCAGAAAACTTGATAATTTAAAAAATCTAGTTTTACCATTATTTAAAGCTTGTTTCGTAAATGCCAGCAATAATCCAGATGGCGCATTGCTAAAACATGCACTTAGCGAAGAAAACTAGAAGAAGCAGTAATTTCCCCGGAAATCTTTTTTTCCTTTCAAATTCGCAACCTAACTTCGTAGTATGGGTCAAAAAGGTCGTAAGAGAGATGTTAGTCCACATAGTGGCAGAAACCTGCGCATCAAATTCATACATGAATTTGTGTCCTTGGAAATGGGAAATCAGCCCAAAATGTTAGTTTTTGTGAATGCCAAGTTGAAATCACACGGTTTAGAAGGCATTGAGAAAGCTACACTTCAGGCTGATCTTAGTTACCTGAATAGTGGGGATTTTCTTACAGATGATGAAAAGTCAGAACTGAAACCTTTTGCTGATGGAAAATACTTCCATGCTGTTCTGAATAAAAAAACAAGAACCTACTATTACGAAGATGATATCCGGCCGCCCCTCAGTTTTTTAACAGAGCATGAGCAAATGACCTTACCTTTCCTTACATCGGTGCTCGATCCTTTCGGTGATGTTCCGGCATTTCAGAAGTTTCTCAAGCAAGCCTCTGAACTTTTTGATAAGGACCTTGAGACCATTCATTCAAGTTCAGCGTTTGCCGTCACAGGTCCTGCCTTTTCGTTCAAAGGATACAAGTCCAGAATGATCGAAAAGGTTTTACGATTGTTGCGACATATTGAACGAGAAGAGGTGATCACCTTTGAATACCTCAAGTCTTCGTCCATGGAAATCAGAAAAGATCTTCCTGACACTCAAAGCACAGTGAACTTAAAGCCCCTATGTATTCGGCTTTATCAAAACTTATATTATTTAACAGGTGTGCGCCAGGTCAAAGGGAAAAAAGTCTTAGGCAATTACCGGATCGATCTCATATTAGATGGCAGTATCAAAACAATTCCATTAGGTAACAACACGTTAAAAGTGAAACGATTTTCAGCGGTTGAAGAAAAAAGACTCTCCGATATGGAGAATGTGCTCAAACGATCCCTTGGCGTTTGGATTCACGGAAATAAGCGCATCGTAGAAAAGGTCAGATTACGTTTTCATGGCTGGGCAGGTAAGCACTTACTGACCTTCGACATTCACCCTACTCAGAAAAAGGTTTCAAAACTCGATGGAGAACACTATGTTGACTTTGAATTCGAATTATCTACCTACGAGGAACATTTAAAAAATGTAGCAAGGAAGGAACAAGAGCGCCAGCAAGCCATTGAATCAAGTGCTATCGACCCGGAGAAATATCCATATCTCGGTTGGTTAGACCGCTACCCTGAAGCTGGTTATATCTTCGGTAGATATATCAATTTCATCGAATTGATAAAAATAGAATCAATTTAAGGAAAACCTATTTAATTGGGTCATAGCCCGTCCTAACTTTGGTTAAGTCAAGCGGAAAGTCCGTTTGCATTTAACTAAATACTTTTTTATCATGATGGAAACCATCACATTACGTCCGAGCGTCGAGGATTGGCGCAAAGACATGGATCTCGGTATGGCCCCACTTGGGATTTACCGCATGGATCGCTACAAGCAAGAACTTTTCAAACAGATGAGCATGCTGGAGAATCTTCTTCGGGAGTATCAAGGTGTTACTGCCATACTTTCTTACAATCAGCCGGATATTTCTCCCTACTGGCACAAATTGGAGGTTAGCGTTAACCACTCGTATCAAAAATTCGTGGCGTTGGTATGTTATGAGGTAAACGAAGAAAACAAGTTGACAGCAAAGATTCACTACACCAATCGTCCTTCCACGGAAGAGTTTCCAATTGAAGGTGGTGTCGAATGGAAAACAATCATGCTAACAGAAACGGAGATTAAAGATCCTGCATACGTGGCTGCGCATGTCAAAAATCACTTCATCTGTTTCGAAAGTTTTCGGCAGATTGGGAGAGACATTTTGTATGCTGTGCTAGATGAATGAAAAAAATAGAAAAAAAATAAAAATGCTTGCAACTTTTTCTAAAATGAGAATAAAATAGAAACACAAAAATTTAAATTATGAACTATATTCCTCAATATGCCGATGTGATTTTCATCGGCTTAAATCCAACTCCAAAGGCACTGCAAGATGGTGCTTTATTCTCGAACGATCGTTCACTATGGAACATTTTGGAACGTGCCGGTTTTTATGCGGGTACAGCTGCGATACCAGCCGTTCAAATGTATCCACTTCTTGTTTCTGGTCAACTAAACACGCATGTCAAGATCGGAATTGCAGATGTGCTACCTCATGTCGTTGCTCAACATGCCACATGTGTACGTGTTGAACCAGATCACGTAATTGCATTGGTCAATCAGGTTGCGGCAAAAAAAGTAAAACGCATGGGATTGATGGGGGATAAAGTGGCGCGGGCTTTTGCGAAAGTCTATCCACAACTGACATACCATTCCATCCAAAACAAACAAAACAACATGGGGAAACTGGTTATCGGGAATCATACCATTACGATCTATTCGCTCCCTTTTCCTAACAATAATTCTATACCAGGCAAGGAGGGGTATTACAGAAATTTGATTACGAACAATTAATTTGATGATGATGAGAGAACAATTTAATTTAACAGCCAAGCAATACAATGTGCTGAACTGCGCCATTACTAACAAGAAAAACGAAGATTTTTTTATGGGTTTACTTCAGGTATTCGGTGTGGATGCCAAGAATCACGAGCCCATATATAATCAGCTCTTGTTGATGAACAAAGAAACCAAGATTACGGAGTTGGACAAGGATTTTAGTGGCCTACAAATTTGTGCGGAAAATAACCTGAATGCTTTAATAACCGCTGGTTGTTCAGGAGACTGGAAGATTGATTTAACGCGTGCCTCAGCTTGTGGCTACTTGCGTGTATTTTCACTAAATGATCGTGGTTTGTATTTCATTGCCAAAATAAAAGGGTTTGAACGATTGAGAAATGGTAAATACAAAATCCTTTTTGAAAACGCGGACCTCCAACGTCACGAATCCAAAAACCTCAAGTTTAATCGAAATGTGGTGAGGTACATCAATTTGAATGATCAGCTCAATAAGCGCAAAAAGAAATAAAACCCGCACGGATATTACTTTCAAGACCAATCCATAAACGTACTCAACGGCAAGAAACAATTCATTTGGATTGAGAAAATTTGAATTTAATACGTATCAATTTTATTTTTCTCTGATTATGGTGCAACTCAATAACTTATTCTAAATCCAATACTATGTACAACAAAGAATACATCCTGATAATTAATTACAGGATTGAACACCTGTTAAAAACACATTTTTCGAATCGTGTAAAACCTGCTGATCGTTCTGAGGTACGCCAGGAGATTATTACCAAGATATTATCCAAACAACTGCACCACACCGAAGAAAAAGGAAATCTGGGAAAATGGTTGTACCGCTTAATACAAAACCACCTCACGGATAATTTCAGAAAAAGTAAGAAACGATTTGTTTTTCCTTTTGAAGATCTATCGTATTTATGTATTCCTGAGGATGAGCAAGATTTTTACAAGGAGGAATTATTAGTAGATCGGATGACACAATATTCCGACTTACTTGCCCGAGAAAAGCCAATTGATCAGCAGCTCATGCGTTTAAAATATGACCAAAAGTTAAGTTATGATCAGATCGCCGAAATATTGAATTTGGAGAAGGGTGTATTAGCAATGCGACAGAAGCGAATTAAAACGCGTTTAGTTCGTGATTATAAACCAAATCGGAGAATAGAATAATGGTACGAATTTCTAGTGTTGTAAAGATTTTGTAATAAACTTGTTTAGGAGTTCTAAAACAGCTTCCTCATCAAGGTTTGAACCTGTAATGGTTTGCTCTGTAGTTAAATCAATGAAGGTATAATTGAGGTCATTATCCCAATCAATGCCACCGTATTCAACAATAAATTTCGCTATGAATACATTGTTGTTATTTTGCCAAAAATAGAGCTGTTTCGTGCCTGAACCGAATATGGAAGTAATCCAATAAGTATGTTCTCCAAAAGTTTGAAGTTGTATTTCTCCATTTTCATTTTTTTCAAAGTCCTTGAGGTAGGCAATGTGTTCAGGGGATGCTGTTGTTCCTTGAGCTTTGAAATTATTTCCGAATCCAAACAAAACAAGGCATAAAAGAAAAGTACTTTTCATGCGGGCAAAGTTATAATAAGTTCAACTTCAGGTTGTCGATCCAACAGGTTTTATGGCCTCGCATATGGAAAGCGCTCAATCAATTCGGTTTTGGCATAGCCGTCCAAACCGTTAATGGCAACCACATCGCCACGATCGAGTTGAATCCAGTAATCCTCGCTGAGCAATGCTTCTTGCACATAAATGCGTTCGATGGATGCAATGACGTGTATGGTGTTGTTCTCGGTGATGAGGTACTCATTCACATATTTGCACAACAACTGAACCGGACTCGCAGCCACAAAAGGCACAGGACATCCAGATTTGTAGGTCGGAATTATGTTTGCCGCGTCAAATTCATTGACTTCCCGAGGATAACTGGCGGAGGTTTGGTGCGCTTGCTGAATTAAACTGGCCGGAATAGCATTGACAGAGAAGTACTGCGTTTCTTTGATGTTGGAGTAGGTGTGTCGAGGAACAGTAGTTGGCCGTAAAATAAAACCCAATAAAGCAGGTTCGCTCCCTAAATGGGTAATGCTGGAAAACACAGCCAAATTGTATTGTCCCTGCGCAGAGTAGGAACCAATTAAGTTGGCTGACTTATAGCCCATACAGGAATTGATTAAATTCAATCGAGGCACTTTGCCCATTGCCTGAAAGTCGGTTTTGTCGATGATCATCATAATTGTTCGAATCTGTACGTAGAAACACCAAGAAACGCAACTTGTTCCGATCTCAATGCACTTCTACGTGAAAATGGTCATCGTGTCGAACAGAATTACAACCGTAGTGACCAAATCTATAACGGGTCAATTTAAATCTTTGGCGCAAATGGTTTAATTCATTGGATCAGTGCAATTAAACCAATAAACTGATGTACGCATTGAAAATTGTTGACATGACTTTTTTCATGTGTGTTTACCATGATGGTGATAAGTGAAGGGGGGGGGCGTTGCATTAAAAGTACTTATATGAATTAAAATTTAATAATTTTGCTTAAAACCTATCAAACAATACTTGAAAAGGTTGCCACTATAACTATTTAGCACAAATCAGCAAACACCAGTACATGTTTTTGTTTCATCGTGAATATCCTTTTTTATTCTGCCTGCTTTTGTTGTTGGGTTGCTCGGATACAAAACCAATCAAGTCAAGAAAACCCCAGCCAGTGGTGGTGGAAGAGAATAGTTACCAACTGGAGTTAACAGGAAAACATAAACTGCTTGTAGCTGCTACCTGGGCTTTAGCAAAGAATCAAGATGCCAGTCAAGTAGATTCGATGTGGGTTATGCACGTTCAATTACAAGCGGATAAACTGAAGACTCGAGATACTTCTTTTACCAAGAAAACGCAAACTAGTTTGATTAATACCTTACTTCAGGTTTTGACCAGGATACCTTATGAAAAATCATCGTCTGCGAATTTTACCTATGTCAAGGGTAAATTTGAACCTGTAGAACCCCTAACGGGCTCAGAGATTGATACCGCCAAGTTGCATGTTCAGTTGTTGGCAATGAAGCAACCTGGAAGTACTGCGATAAATTTGGAAACTACTGGTATGTATGTTTTGCCCAAGTATGACCACCAAAACGAACGCACAAAGCAAGGAAAGTTAAAGTTAGATCGTTGCTTGAAATCAAAAATAACCTTGAAGTCGCCGCGCGCAGAGGCAATTTTAGATCATAAGATTTTCGGAGCTTGGTTGTCATTAGACGATTCTATGGAAGTTAAAGTCGACCTGCTTGCGGTTCAAAAATACATGGAAGCCTTGGCAATAAAAGTAGAGGTGCCCTTGACAGAAGTATTGGCCAATTACCCCATCAACGATACCACGTATCACGGTGAAGAGCCCGCATTTAATCGATTAAGTATAACAAATGAAATGAATGCCTTGGTTAAGTTGTTGCTTGGTGGTAAGGTTGCGGAACGTGAACTTGTTTTTCAAAACATCGGTATTCCACACGGTATTAAAGCAGGACTGAAAGACTTTGTAGAAGTAAGTATCGAACAACAGAAATTGTGGCTGTTTAAGGCAGGGAATTTATTACTGGAAACAAATGTGGTAACCGGTAATCGTACGTTAGGAAGATCAACCCCAAAGGGCACTTATGCCATTCGAGCTAAAGCAAAAGACGTTGTCTTACGCGGTGCGGACTATGCTACACCCGTATCGTATTGGATGCCTTTTCATAATGGCTATGGTTTGCATGATGCTAACTGGCGCAGAAAATTCGGTTCCACCATTTACATTTCTAATGGTTCGCATGGTTGTGTAAACATGCCGACCAAACTGACTCCCTTTGTTTTCGCAAATGTTGAAGTAGGCACACCGGTTATCATCCGCTGATAAGGACGCTGAAATTGATATTGTTATCAGTATTTGATACTGATATAAGGATATAAATGGCTTATTATAGGCAATCGTGAATTGGTCTAAAAGTTGCATAGATGGCCTACAAGCAAACAACACTATGCAAAGTCAAATCCGTAAACAGCTGGAGGGAATCCTCAATAATCCCGAACTAAGTGAACAAGCCCTTTTAGAACGTACACGCCGGGTATTAAATCAGGCAGATGCTTATATCGATGCAGATTTAAAATCATTTGCTATGGGTAATCTTATCGAGCAAACCTTGGAAGAATTGCATGCCGAAACATCCAGTGTAATTCCTTATCCATGGGAACAACTGAATAAAGTGATCGGCGGATTGACGCGTGGTGAGTTGATAATTATTGGAGGAAGACCGGGCATGGGGAAATCAACTTTTGCCATGAATATCCTGGCCCATTGCGCATTGAATGATGTGCCGGCACTGATGTGGGCCATCGACATGAATAAGCGTCAAGCAATGATGCGCATGCTGGACTTGTATGCTGGTGAGCCTATGGGAAATCGATTTGTGCAGCAGGATTCAGCTCGAAATCAGGTGTTGGAGATGTGGAAAAATAAACCACTCTTCATTGCTGATGATGCTGTCTATTCCATGGAAGCACTGAAAGTGTTTTGCCGAAAACAAGTTGAAGATCATGGCATTCAATTGATTGTCATTGATTATTTACAATTGTTAGCGTCTAATCGTTATCGCCACAACCGGGAGAGCGAAATTGCTTACATCAGTAAAACATTGAAGTCCATAGCGCGTGAATTAAATATCGTACTCCTTTGTACGAGCCAAGTAAGTCGCTTAGTTGAACAGCGGGGTGGTGAAAAACGTCCAATTTTATCTGATTTACGTGAAAGCGGTGCCATTGAACAAGATGCGGATAAAGTATTGTTTTTGTATCGTCCTGAATATTATGGTTTTCAATTTGACGCAGAAGGCATGTCTACTGCAGGCATTGCAGATGTAATTGTGGCAAAGAATAGACGTGGACCCTTAACAACAATTACGTTAACAGTTGATTTTACCGGTCAAGGATTTAATGACTTTAAATCGTATTCCTCTGGCTTAATGATTGACCAAAAACGATTAAACGAAAGTGGTTTAGGGGAGGAAGATGAACCCTTTTAATACAACCGTTGCCCTTATGATATGAGTCGAACGTTTGACTTGAGATCGTGTTCCGTGATCCGTTGAGGGTGAGGAGAGCAAATAACGTACGTTTACTGTCTCGTTCGCTACGCTCACTTCGACAATAAACGCCATGAAAGATATTATGGGCAACGGTTTTTAATGTAACGATGGAAGAATTACAACAATTAGCAGTTTATTATAGACCTTATTTCCGACAGGATGCGTTTCATCGCTTATCCAGTGGATTAGGTACAAAATGGAACTTCTTTTCAAAAGAAAAAAAGCGTGCCATCCGTTTCTTTTCGCTAGATGCTGGAGAAGACTTGTTGTTATTTCTCGCCTTGCGCTACGATACCATTAATCGCCTCGTTAATAGTCCCACCTATCAAACTATTCAATTGCCTAAAAAACGCGGAGGCTACCGCACCATCTATATCCCGGAACAGTTACTGAGTCGAGTTCAGCGTAAATTAAACACGCATTTACAAGCAGTTTATGGTTTTGTACGCCCTCCAGTTGTACATGGTTTTGTGCGCAAACATGGTCGAGAACAAGCGTGCTCAATTGTTTCGAATGCTGCTGCCCACATCAATAAACCATTTATTTTACAAATAGACATTAAGGACTTTTTTGATGTCATATCAGCCAGAAAAATCAGGGATTTGTTTCAGTCTGAATTGTTTCAACTGAATCGCGAAATGGCAACAATATTAACCTTGTTGGTAACACATGAAGGGAAGTTGCCACAAGGAGCAGCCACATCACCAGTGTTATCTAATTTCTGTTGTTTGGAATTGGATCATGCACTTATTCAACTCACCGAGGCTGCTGGAATTACTTATACGCGCTATGCGGATGACCTTACTTTTTCTGCTGAAAAACCATTCACAGAGGTGTGGATGACGCAAGTTGAAGGATGTTTACAACAGCATGGCTTTTTATGTAACTCAAAAAAGACCCGATTAACCAGTAGGCATCGCAAGCAGACCGTAACCGGTATCGTAGTCAATAAGCACCTCAATGTCGATAAAAGACTATATAAACAGGTACGAGCCATGCTTCATGACCTGAAATATAACGGAATTGAAGCTGCAACGAAAAAACATTTTAAACTGTCGGAAACACCTGAAAACATGGTGTGCGCTCAATTTGTAGCTAAATTATCAGGGTTATTGGGCTACATCAAGCAAGTTATAGGTGCAGAAAATGAACGGTTCATGAAATTGGAACGAACCTTCCAAGAGTTGACTGCCATAGAAACCTAAAGGTTGTATTCTTCTATTTTTTTATTCAAAGTGTTGATCGCCCAACCAATAGCAAGTGCAGTTTGACGCTTGTTTCCGTTGAAATGTGCGAGGACCTTTTTGATGTGTTCCCGCTCTACATGTTGCCAATGCATGGGTTGATCAACAGGTTCTTGAAAGATGCGTTTGGGTAATACATCAACCGTAACGCGTTCATCATTGAAGACATACAAGCGTGCAATAAGGTTCTCGAGTTCTCGGATATTACCAGGATAGGTGTAATTCATCATGGCTGTCATGGCCTCTTTATCTAGAGTCAGTTTTTTTGACTTGCGCAGTTGTTTTTTCTTTTGGATCAGAAAATATTCAATCATGGCTTTGATATCTGCCTTGCCACGATTAAAAAGGGTTGGTAAATCCAACTCCACCACAGACAATCTGTAGTATAAATCCCACCGAAATTTACCTTCATGACAACGCTGGACCAAGTGTTGATTGGTGGCTGCGATGACGCGTACATCTACTTTTTTCGCTTTTCCTCCGAGAGGCATAATTTCTTTTTCTTGTAAAACCCGTAATAAGGCTTGCTGCATGTAGGCAGAAATATCGCCAATCTCATCTAAGAATATAGTGCCTTCGTTGGCTTGTTCAAACAAACCAATCGTATCACGATCAGCTCCCGTAAAAGCCCCTTTCTTATAACCAAATAACCGCGATTCCAGCAACGAATCACTGAAGGCAGAACAGTTAATAGCAATGTAAGGTTTGTCTTTTCTGATAGAACTTTGATGAATATGTTTGGCTAGATTCTCCTTTCCCGTTCCACTTTCTCCGAGGATTAAAACGGTAACGTCATCGGTTTGTGCCACCTTTGCTGCGTGTTCATAGATCTTTTCAATGGACGGCGTTTTGAAATAACTGTCTTGTGATGGTCGCTTAATCTCCTCTTGATGATACAAGGCAGTCATACCCAAGTTTGATCGTTCCAGTTGAATTTTTATTAATTCAGGCTTATCCTTTTTTTGCGTGAATTTGGCTGGACGTGTTTGGAACAAGGTTGTTTTAAGGTTTAAACTCATGTGAGCCAAGTACCAGACAACCTGCATGGCGGGTGTTCCTGGTGAAACAAAGATTTCTAATTCCTCGTCCTTCAGAGACGCCAGTACGGGATGAACCTTAGCTTGAATCTCTCGGTGGTCAATCGGGTCTTTGATGTCCAAAAATTGAACTTCTAATTCGTGTATAGGGAAATCTTGCTTGAGCTGAGCATATAAAAAAGCAACCCGGGTATCGTTGTCTTCATTTTTTCTGGGAGATAAAATCAGGTGCTTGTCGTGTTTGAAAAAGTATTGATGAAAAGAATAGGTAGGTCCATTTGGGTTTACACGGTGTTCTAAGAAATCACTCTGATCGTACCAGGAAATAAGAATTTTCATGTTTAAATATCAAAATTTGACCTCAATTTACACAAATTGATAGTAAAGATTCGTATGTGTTGAAAATTAAATGCCTGGAACGCTTAATAAATAATGTTAGAGCTTG
>Ga0172373_10005461_pt1 | contig 17407 bp, 12 predicted proteins | sample Lak10m_2_FD_114546 | JGI IMG/M metagenome (GOLD analysis project Ga0172373, IMG submission 114546) | Freshwater microbial communities from Kabuno Bay, South-Kivu, Congo - kab_092012_10m | ecosystem: Environmental > Aquatic > Freshwater > Lake | place: Democratic Republic of the Congo...
CCAGCAAGAGCACGCCGAATGCCACCACGGCCAGGGCCGGCAAGACCGGGATATCGGAAATCCCCAGGAATCCATAACGGAATGCGTTGACCATGTAGAGAATCGGATTGACCAGCGAGACTTTTTGCCAGAATGGCGGCAGCAGATGAATCGAATAAAAGACCCCTCCCAGGTAAACCAAAGGAGTCAACACGAAATTGGGGACGATGGAAATGTCATCGAAGCTGTTCGCGTAGACGGCATTGATAAAACCCGCCAGAGCAAAGAGAGTCGCCGTCAGAAAAAAAACGACCGCAATCACACCGGGATGCTGAAAATCCAGGTGATCGGAAAACAGCCAGCCGATACCCGTCACCAAAACCCCGACCACCAGCCCTCTTACCACCCCGCCGCCGGCGTAACCGGTCAGAATCACCCAGTTCGGGACCGGTGAAGCCAGCAGCTCCTCGATATTGCGCTGAAATTTGCTGGAGTAAAAAGAGGAAACCACATTGCTGTAAGCATTGGTAATGACCGACATCAGCGCAACACCCGGCACAATGTAATCCCGGTAGGTTAGGCCATCCATCGGGCCGATGCGATTGCCGATCAGGGTGCCAAAGATCAGAAAGTACAGGGATGTGGTGACCGCTGCCGGCAGGACGGTCTGCGGCCAGATGCGCATGAACCGGTAAATCTCCTTGTGCAGGATGGTTTTTAGGGCAACAAGATGGGCAGGATCAATAATCCGGGGCATGGGCTGATCAGATAGTAGAAAATTTCACGGCCGACACAGGGATTCGCAGGGAGTACCGTCCCCATTTCCGTCCAAAGCCGTCACGCCGCACCGTCGCAAATAGTAGATCGCTTCCCCACAAGTGCGCATCTGACCGCAATGGCGTTTGCTACCGCAACTTCTGGAAATAGGCACTCGATGCGAGGCCTGCGGCGAACTCTGACCTTGCGGGTCATCCTTGTGTCGATAGTTCCACGGCGGCTCGGCCTTTCCGGAAGACCACAGGCCACGCCTATGTGACTTGGCCTCATCTTCGAGAGCCTTAAGTTCCTGACTATGGCTGTAGTGGCCATAGTGCCAGGCCATCCCACGCCTAAGCTGTTCAGCATTGACATCCCTGCCGCTACAAAAGACACGGGCCACGGTCCGGTCGTACTTGTCTTGCGCAACTGGCTCAACACTTGCGAACCTCCCATAGCAAAGACTGGAAAGGGACTTACGGGACTGCTGACCAAAGGGTTGATTCAGTTCCGGAGCATCAATCGCGTTGAGTCGCAATTTGATGGCACGCCCGCTCCTGAGAACGGAGAGCGTGTCGCCATCATGGACCCCTACGACTTTGCCGGTCCACGCGGACGCCACTGATGACCATGCCAACAACCAGAACCAAACCACCGCCGTCACATAGGCAGAATTATGTCGGTGTGTGTATTCCAATGGCCGAAAAAAAAGTTTGGCAAGCGATTGAATTCAGTAACGCGGTATCAGAAATTTCTGACCGTCCAGTTCGAGCACCAGATTCTCGGACTGGATTTCCAGTAATAGGATTCCCCCCGGCAACCGGTCACCAACGCGTAATTTCTTCATATCGATGATGACGAACCGTTCTGCGGGATATTTTGAATAGGCGAACATTGTGATCTTGAAGGGGGGGACCTTTTCCTGGAATTCAAAAGGCAGATCACGCAAGTGTGGTGTTCCCGGACGTATCCCATGCTGTACTGGCGCTGCCTCGGGTTCCGTTTCAACACTGCTGCCACTGGCAAGACGTTCGCTCTCCGCCTCCATTTCCGCATCCAGATCGTCGAAATCCTCATCCTGAGTCGCCGGAACACTGTTCTGTGGGGTCCTTGTGCCTGAGGGATTCTGGGGTGGGAAGTACGGCAACTCGCCGGACCTTGGTGCCGGCGTAGAGGGGGTTGACCTTGCCACTGGCGGAACAACCGGCCCCGATTCAGCCTGAATCTGAGGAGGTACCTGGGCTGGCGCTGGAATCACAGGAGTCGCTTGGGCTGGCGCGTGAACGTCGGCAGAGTCGGGGCGAACAGCCGCCGGAGCTTCAACAGGAACCGCCGTGGATGGGACGGGAGCAGAGGGAGTTGTTAGCTCGGGCGGTACTCCGGAATTGACCACAGCCGGCGAAATCGACTGTTCATCCGTGACCGCCGTTGCGGCACCCGCCGGGTTTTCACCGGTCACGGCAGAGGCAAGCACCGGCGCCTGATCCTGATGAGTTTTGAGGTACAACCAGTAGGCCAATCCGCTCAGATTGATCAGCAGTAACAAGACAACGACCCAGACAAGCCAGCGGGATGACGGTTTCACCCCCTCTGAAACCAGATCGGGCAGACCAGGCACTTGCCCTGCCTGCCGCTCCTTTTCGGACTTTCTCAACGCGTCGAGGATATAGGACATTGATGATCCTCCGCTACGGGACCGCCGGGGTCAGCCGGGGAATCCCGGCGGATGTACCGACAGTCTGCAGGCCCAGCAAAGTCAGGGTGCCGATGATTCCATCGGCCTTCAATCCTCTGGATATTTGAAAATCAATGATCTTCTCCCTGAGCAACTCATCGTAGTGGGTATCATCCCCCATCGGCGCCGATACACTGAGTTGCTGACGAACCCAGGCCACCACAGGGGAGCGATCACCCGGCATGAGGTTTTTCACCTCGGGCTGGGTGGGTTTCCAGGCCACCGTCGTGCTCCCGGTCCAGAGTTGCAACAGCTCGCTTTCGGCGAAATTGCCGGAGTCATCCGCAGCGGCCATCTCGACCTGATCATTAACAATCTTCCTCACCAGGGCATAACGCTTGTGCCCATCCGGCAAAACAAACTCCAGGACAACGGGAAGGTTTAGGTGTCTTATTTGCGCCCACGAGGTTTGAATAGGTTGGCAGCGAATCCCTTGCTCCGCCGCCAGAGCACAGGCATCGTCATGTCGGTCAGGGAGTGAGACGGACCATTCACCCAGCATCAATCTGATCGCGTTGGGCCAGTTCCTTTTCGAATTTGCGATCCATTCGGCAAAGTTAGGGGCTGCTTCGCTGGGGGTGTCAGTGTCCACCAACACCTGTTGTGGTGGTTCAGAATCGGCACCCTTCTCGATGGGCACTGGAGACTCCTGAATTGCATGTTTTTCCGCCGAAGAGTCTGCCAGTGGCTTTGTATCTTTCGTGGATGATTCACCCTGAGGCTCGACACGCTGCCAGGGTTTGGGCAAAACATCGAGATAGGCCGCACCGGCTAGCAAAATCAACAGGAACGCCAGTAGTCCTGCCAGTCGGTAATGCTTGGGCTTGCCGGCGGGCGACATCAATTCAGCCGCTGCCCGCCGCACTACCTTCCCATTCACCCTCTGTTTTCCGAGGGTGTAGGCCCCCAGCAGGGATCGATCGGCAATCAGGTTAATCAGCCGGGGAATACCTAGTGCCTTCCGATGAATTGCGCGAAGGGCCGTGCGGGTAAATGCTTCATCCGAGCCACTGGCCACTGCCATACGATGACGGATGTAATCACGGGTTTCCGCTAAGGACAGGGGATTAAGATGATACCGGGCGGTAATCCGCTGCGACAATTGGCGCAGGTTGGGTCGATCCAGAATCTGATTCAGCTCGGGCTGGCCGACCAGAATGATCTGCAACAGCTTGATCTGGTTGGTTTCCAGGTTGGTCAGCAAACGAACCTGTTCAAGGACATCGAAACGCAGGTTCTGCGCCTCATCAATCAGGGCAATCACTCGCCGGCCCCGCGCATGGGCATCCAGCAAGTGCTGGTTTAGTGAATCGATCAACTGCTTCAGGCTTGCCTTGGGCCCTGGGTATGCAATGTGCAGTTCATCGCAAATACCCGCCAGCAACTCACGCGAATTCAGGCGCGGATTGAAGATGAGGGCAATATCGACATCATCAGGCAACTGATCCAGCAAGGCCCGGCAAAGAGTGGTCTTGCCCGTGCCCACTTCGCCCGTCAAAACAACAAACCCGCCCCCCACACCGATGCCGTAAAGAAGGTGCGCCAGAGCCTCCCGATGCTGGGGACTCAAATAGAGATAGCGCGGATTGGGCGCGATCGAAAAGGGCTGTTCGGTAAGCCGAAAGTGCTGGGTGTACATGCTCCGATTCTTGAGTTTCGGCTACGCCGATTCGACTATTCTATCGGGACAGAACCACGGCATGTCATGAATTAAAATATCAGGATCGGAGGCAAGGCAATGCTGGCCTTGCCTCCAAATAGTGTCAGGCCTCGGCGCTGGCGGAAGAACGGCTGGCTTTTTTCCGCTCATGCTCCAGCAGTAGCTTCTTGCGGATTCGGATCGACTTGGGTGTTACCTCAACCAGTTCATCGTCATCAATGAATTCCAGTGCCTGCTCAAGGCTGAACCGGATCGGAGGCGTCAGCAGAATATTCTCATCGCTACCGGCGGCACGGATATTGGTGAGCTGCTTGGCTTTGGTCGGATTGACAACCAGATCGTTGTCGCGGGAATGAATCCCGATGATCATGCCCTCATAAACCTCGGTGCCATGATCGATGAACATCCGACCACGCTCCTGGAGGTTGAACAGTGCATATCCCAGCGCCTTGCCCGCAACCATGGAAATCATTACACCGTTAATCCGCTGGCCGATATCCCCCTTCTTCATCGGTCCGTAATGATCGAAGACGTGATAGAGCAACCCGGTCCCCGATGTAGCCGTCATGAATTCAGTCTGGAAGCCAATCAGTCCGCGAGAGGGAATCATGTATTCCAGTCGCACCCGGCCCTGCCCATCCGGCACCATATTCAGCAGGTCACCCTTGCGCTCGCCGAGCTTTTCCATCACCGCGCCCTGATTGACTTCCTCGACTTCGATGGTGACGAACTCATAGGGCTCGCTCGGTTCGCCATCAATCTCCTTGATGATGACTTCCGGCCGGGAAACACCCAGCTCGTAACCTTCGCGGCGCATATTTTCGATGAGGATTGACAGGTGCAGTTCGCCGCGACCGGAAACGCGAAATTTGTCCGGATCAGGGGTATCTTCGACCCGCAGCGCCACGTTGTGCAGCAACTCGCGTTGCAGGCGCTCACGTATCTGACGCGAGGTCACGAACTTGCCTTCCTTGCCGGCAAAGGGTGAATTGTTGACCTGGAAGGTCATGCTCACAGTGGGTTCGTCGACTGTCAGCGGCGGCAGTGCCTCAATCGCATCCGGTGAACAGAGGGTGTCGGAAATCTCCAGTGCGTCGATGCCGGTAAAGGCAATAATGTCACCGGCGTTGGCCTGCGGCACTTCGACCCTTTCCAGCCCTTTGAAGCCAAATACTTGCAGAACGCGGGCATTGCGCTGGCTACCGTCGCGATTGACCACGACCACCGGTGAGTTGGTCTTGACACTGCCGCGCTGGATGCGGCCGATACCGATGACACCGACATAGGAGTTGTAGTCCAGCTGGCTGATCTGCATGCGGAAACCGCCTTCGACATCGACCTGCGGCGGATGGACCTGATCAACGATGGTCTGGAACAGATAGTCCATGTTGCCCTCGCGGACATCGGGATCGTCGCCGGCATAGCCATTAAGCGCCGAAGCATAGACCACTGGGAAATCCAACTGGGCCTCGGTGGCACCCAATTTGTCGAACAGATCAAAGGTCTGATCCAGCACCCAATGGGCCCGGGCGCCGGGGCGATCAATCTTGTTGATGACCACAATGGGATGCAAGCCCATGGCAAAGGCCTTCTGCGTCACGAAGCGCGTCTGGGGCATTGGCCCGTCGACGGCATCCACCAGCAGCAGCACCGAATCCACCATTGACAGCACCCGTTCGACTTCACCGCCGAAATCGGCGTGACCCGGAGTATCGACGATATTGATGTGGTAGCCGTTCCAATCGATGGCGGTGTTCTTGGCCAGGATGGTGATACCCCGCTCCTTTTCCAAGGCGTTGGAATCCATGACGCGCTCTTCGACCTTTTCGTGAGCGGCGAAAGTCCCTGACTGCTGCAGCAACTTGTCCACCAGCGTGGTCTTGCCGTGGTCTACGTGGGCGATGATGGCGATATTGCGAAGTTTTTCAATCATGAAGGAGCAGGCCTGGGGGTAATGGCAAAACCGCGCATTATACGGCCCAAATATGACCAAACCTAATCAAAGCGCCAAATGCCAGCCAGGCAGGGAGGTCCGTCCCCGTGGGATGCTGCTTCAAGCCACCAAAATGACATCCAGGTTTGAACTGAAGTTTGGATTGGCTAAGATACCCATCGCTTACGGGAGTCGATTGCAAACCCGTGCAACTTGAGCAACCACATGAACCTGGGAGTCTGATCGAATGAAATCAAAAGTTTTGCCGCTTTTTTTAATTTCCCTGAGCCTGATCCTGACAGTCTGCAACACATGGAGCGGCTTCGGCAAGGACATGCAGAAGGTGGGCAGTAAGGTCGAACAGCAGGGCGACAAGGTCAACCACTAAACGCAGGGATTGCCCGACCTACAATCAAGCCATAGACCCAGTGACCCCGGCAGAAAGTCGGGGTCATCCATCAAATTCGAGATGACATCTTGAGGATCGGGTACCTGCTATTCATCATCTTCAGACGGCAGATTCATCCTCAACCATGTTGGTTGCGATGAGGCCAGCAAACGCACACAGGAATCCATTCACAACCAGCCAGAACGGCATGGTAGCGAGACCGGCAAATTTTGCTCCGGTGATGATGGCCCACAGCATCGCCAGTAGGGCTGTCAGAATCGTACTGACAAATCCGACGATGCCGCCATGCACGAAGCCATGGTGATCCGCTTTCCTGGCCGCGACAAAACCCGACACCAGACAGGTCGCCAGACCCAGGGCCTGATTGATGGCATAAAGGAACCCCTGATTTTCACTCTCGGCGGCCTCCTTGCCGATCAATATTGGCAAAAGTCCAATGTGGACGACATAAATCCCCAAGAAGATCGCAATTCCCCAAGCCAGAGCCCTGCCGTTGATTTCCATGTTATTCCTCCAGGTGTTTGTTGACGGTGTGGCGCACTTGCGCCACACAAAACCATGGCGTTAGACGATGAGCCGAAAAAAAATTCCAATCGGCATTTCTCTGAACTTCAGCCTCTTCGAACAAATTGCAGGCTATGCCTGATCACGTTGGGCTGGGTTGACCACAATTATGCCTCTCAAGCCACCATCAAAATTCCCAAGATTCTCCCGGAAGCCCGCCCAAATTGGACCGACACCGTGAGTTGACGGACAATGTTGCTGCGGAATGCCTTATCCACCCGTTTCCGTAACCCGAGAGAATCCGATCTGAATCGCCCTCTTGGACCTGAGTAAAAGAACTAACAAATGAAGCATCTGGTTTCCCGGCTGGGAAGAACTAGCGCTCGGCACCCGTGGCTGGTTCTGGCTGTCACTGTCATCCTCTCGACCTTCGCCATTCAGGCTGCCTCCCATCTTCCGGTTTTCACCTCCCGGCAAGCCCTGCTTCCGCAGAATACGGACGTCGCCTGGAGACTGAATCGGTTTCTGGAAAAGTTTGGTGCGGCTTCCGACCTGGTGGTTGTCCTTGAGAACGCGCCGCGGCCTGAACTTGAGTCCTTCGCCACGGAACTGGCGCGACGATTGAGAGAAGAACCGGAAATCGCCCAGGCGACGGAGCGACTGGACTCACGTTTTTTCTTGGAGCACGCCTACCTGCTGATGCCGCCGGAGCAGCTTTCGGGCTTGAAAACCCTGCTGGATCAGACCGCGGCACCCAGTCAATCTGCCTCACTTGAGTCTCTTCTGGCCAATGCTCAAGGCATGCTTTCCCTTCCAACATCGGTAACCAATGTTGATCTGAAACAGGCGTATACGGGCCTCTCGGCCATCAGTGCAATGTTTGGCGAATGGCAGCACTGGGTTGAGGCCGAGAAAACACCCGAACACATCGAGTGGAAAGCGCTGCTGAACAGTGTAGGCGCAGGTCAATTGGCTGAGGGCTACTTCGCCTCGCGTGACGGAAAGATGCTGTTCATGTTCGTCCACGCCAAAAGCCGCTCCGAGGATTTCGAGGTTCTGCAGCCGTTCAATGAGCGTATCCGCACAGTTGCTGAAACCCTGAGCACTGAGTACCAGGCTGCCGGCAAAACCGCACCGACCTTGGGGCTGACCGGTCTTCCTGCCATAGAATACGAGGAATATCTCGATATTGAAAAGGACATCAAGCTGGTGATCCTTAGCGCGGCCGGGTTGATTGCCGCGCTGATTTTCCTGGTGGTGCGCAGTATTCCTTGGGCCCTGGCCATCTTCGTTCCCATGGGACTCGGTGCTCTGTGGAGTCTGGCCTTTGCATTAGGCACGGTAGGCCATCTAACGATCATCACATCCAGCTTTCTGGCCATTCTTTTCGGCCTTGGCGCAGATTACGGCATTTTCACCACTTCACAGATTGCCGAGGAGCGGCGGCGGGGCAAAAATCTGATCGACGCCATTGCCGACGGAATGGGCAATTCCTTCCATGCCGTGATGACGGCGGGCGTCGCATCCCTCCTGATATTTGGAGCTCTGGCGACCGTTGAATTTCCCGGATTTGCCGAACTGGGTTTGGTCGCCGCCGGCGGTGTTTTGCTGATCCTGATCAGCACATGGTGCGTACAGCCCGCCATTTATGTCTTGCTGCCCCCAAAGCTAGGTGCAGCCAAGACAGAAGCTCCCGGCCATTCCCGCAAGAAGGGCTATTTTCCTCAAGCCCTTGCCTTGGGCTTGGTATTAGTGGCGATAGTTGCCGCCATGGCAGGGCTTCGTGCCGGCACTCGCATTCCTTTTGATTACGATGTGTTGTCCCTGCTGCCTGCAAATTCCAGGGCAGCGCAATATCAACGGCGTATGGTGCAGGAAACCGATTATCAGTCAGAAGTAGTTATTTTTACCGCCGATAATCTGGATGAAATCCGAAGGATTACCGAGGAAGCCAGTCAACTTAAGTCCATCGCGAAAGTACAGTCCATCACGGAACTATTCCCACGAGATGCCGATAACCGGGTGAATCAGGCTAAGGAGTTCGGCCTGCGCGCCGCCAATCCGAAATTGACCCGGACCCTCGAAACGCTGGCGACGGATGGATTGAACGCATCAGCCTATCAGGCTCTGATGAAAATGCTGGATCAAGCCTCGGAAAAAGTTGATGAAGCCCAGGAGCAGGCTTTTTCTGTTGGACATGCTGATTTGGTCAAGGGCCTCGAGACTATCCGGGAAAAGATAGACGCTTTGCAGGCAGTTGGCAGAACCGATCCGGACAAGACGCGTATTCGCTCCGAGGCCCTGCTGAGGGCACTGGTCACGGAGGCCCGCGAGGCTGTTAGCCTTATGAGGGATTGGCAGAACGTCAAGCCACTTGCGCCTGCCGAGCTACCAGATAGCCTGAGGGATCGCTTCGTTGCTCCGGATGGCACACTGGCCGCATACGGCTTTCCTGCCAAAAGTGTCTATGATCCGGACAATCTGGAACAACTCGTCACCGACGTTTACAGCGTATCGCCCGAGGCCACCGGTTTTCCTACAACCCATCTTGCCTTTACCAAGGCAGTGATCGACAGCTTTACCAAAGGCACCTTGCTTGCTGTCGGCTTATGCCTGCTCTGGTTGGCACTTGTGCTTCGCAACCTCCGAGGGTTCATTCTTGCCTCGCTACCGCTGCTCATTGGCGGTGGCTGGATGTTGGGACTGATGGCCGTCAGCGGGCTTCGCTACAATTATGCCAACATCATTGCCCTGCCCCTGGTCATCGCCCTGGCTGTCGACTATGGGGTCTGGTACAGCCATCGCTGGGCTGAACTGAAGGGATCCAGTCCGCTGGCAATAACCCGAGACGCCGGGAAGGTGATTGCGCTGGCGGCGGGTACCGAACTGGCTGGCTTGGGCGGCATCACTCTGGCCAGTTACCGTGGGGTAGCAGGTCTGGGCATGGACATTACCCTCGGACTGTTATCCTGTCTGGTGGCAACCCTTCTGGTGGCCCCGGCAATTGGCCAACTCATCGATTCTAAGAGGACCTAGTGCGATTCGAACAGAATGTGAATGCCCATGTCATCGGCGGCCTGTTGGCCCTGTGCCTCTGCCTGCCGACACATGCGGCCCCGGCCCCAATAGTGGTTTGCTACCCTGGGGGGCCTGTAAGTGAGGCGGAAGCCAACAGCGCCATGGGCGCAATGTTGCGGGTGGTGGAACGCGTAGGCGACTGGCCGGCAAATACTTTCACCAGCTATTTCACTGCTCAGGTCGATGAGTGCAGAAACCTGCTAAACACTAAGCAGCCCACCTTTGCCATCACCTCGTTGGGGTTGTTTCTCGAACAACGACAGTCACACCATCTCCTACCAATTGTCCAGCCCCGCATGAAGGGAACCACGTCGGAACGCTATCGGGTCATGGTCCAAAAGGACAAATACGCCGACCTCGAGAGCCTGAAAGGCAAGACCATCGGCGGGACCGTTTTCGAAGAACCGGATTTCCTCAAAAAAATTGTGTTTGCTGGCAAACCTGATCCAGCCACGTTTTTCAACATCCAACCCTCGCGACAGGCGATCCGAGCCCTGCGGTCGCTGGACAAGGGCGAACTGGACGCCGTTTTGCTGAACGGCCAACAGTTTGCCGCTTTAGGCTCGCTGCCGCTCAAAACCCCACTCGCTGCAGTGTTCACTTCGGAAGAGATTCCCCTCATGGGGCTCGTCGCCAATAGCCGGAAGAGCAAACCTGAAGAACGGCAGCGGCTGGCCAATGCTCTTGAGGGAATGTGCACTGATACTGATGGCAAGAAACTGTGCGACCTGTTCGGGATTGAAGCTTTTATCCCCGCCGATGACGCCATCATCGACCCCACGATCAAACTCTGGCAACACGATCAATAACACCGTGAGATATTTCACTGGCCTGATAGCCCACCTAGCTGGACTCCTGCTCGTCGGATGTGCTGCGACACCCGACAAAATCATTCACTTCATAGGACTTTCAGACTGTGACCCGGCCAAGACCCTGCTGGGTCAGCCCCAGAATTTGGGCCCGGCAAGTTCGACACATACCCTGCAATGCGCCCTAACCGCGGCGAGGGAATCCATTGATCCATTGGTGATTGGGTCTTCACTGGGTGCCCGCCTTGCCCTGCATCTCGCGGAACGCAGTCCGGACGAGTCAGATAAGGAAGCCTTGGCAAATGAAGGTGTAACTCTGGCTGAACGGGCTCTGGCCCAGGGTGGCAACACGGATGGAGCGATCCATTACTATCTGGCGGCCAACCTGGGTTTGGCAATTCATGACCACCCGATTCAGGCTGCAGATAACCTGTCTCGCCTCGAACAGGAACTGAATACAGCAATGAAGTTCAATCCCTCCGTGGATGAAGGTGGCCCCCTCCGTCTGCTGGGCATGCTCTATCTCAAGGCTCCACCCTGGCCAACCGGCATTGGTGATGGCGACAAGGCTTTGGAATACCTGAAAAAAGCCACTGATGACTACCCCGAACATCCCCTCAACCACCTCTTCTATGGCGAGGCTCTCTGGGAAGTGGATGAAAAACTGACACCCGCGACTAACGCATTGGCCGTGGGTAGAGACAAACTGAAGCGGGGTCCATGGGGCTACAACAAGGCCATCTGGACCAAGGAATTCGATGAAGTCGAACAGGAGATTTCCACTTCAAACCACTGAGAATTTCCAAACACAACCCACTTCCCCAAACACACCAGCCAATCGTGAAAACCGACGTTCATTTGAATCAGGAAAAACTCACAAAAGCCACAGAAAAAGCTGTCAGTCACCTTCTCGGATTACAGAAACCTTCCGGAGACTGGGAAGGAGAAATGGTCTGGTGCACGATGATCCTGGCACAGGCCATCATCGTAAGAACCCTTACCGGGAGAACGTATAGCTCAGAAGAGCGGCAGGCCATCATCAAAAACTTTGCCATCACCCAATCAGGCGATGGCGCTTGGGGCATGCATCCGGAGTCACCCGGTTATGTGTTCTTCACCACACTGGCTTATGTGGCCCTTCGCCTGCTCGATGTGCCGGCCAGCGATCCCATGCTGGTCAAGGCGCGCGACTGGCTCCATGCCCAACCGGCAGGCGTCAAGGGAATTCCCACCTGGGGCAAGTTCTGGCTCGCCATTCTGGGCTTGTATGATTACCGTGGACTCAACTCGATACCCCCGGAGCTCTTCCTGCTCCCGAAATCACTCCCGTTTCACCCTTGGCGTTTTTATAGCCACACCCGACTGATTTATCTCGGCATTGCTTTCATTGCAGGCAACCGCTACCAAGCAAACTTGCCCGAACCGCTGTTGAGTGAATTGCGGCAGGAGCTTTACGCTGAGCCTTATGAAGAGATCGATTTTCCGTCCCTACGCCATGTGCTCGCGCCCGGAGACGTCTATGTACCGATAAGCCCGGTCCTGAGGTTTATTTATGATGGACTGGCCCTGTTTGAGCGCTGGCATGGCAAGAAGCTGCGTGAAAAGGCACTGAAGGTCTGCCTGGATCGCATACTTTACGAGCAGAAAACGACTCGCTATCAGGGAATTTCTCCGGTCAACGGGCTCCTCAATACGCTGGCGATCTTCATTCACGATGCGGACCATCCTGAACTTGCGCCAAGCCTCGCCGGAGTTGAAGCCTGGCGCTGGCAGGATGAGGCCGAGGGTCTGCGCTATGTGGGCGCACGCTCCAATACCTGGGATACGGGGTTCGTATTACAAGCGCTCGCAGAAATCGAAGAGCCCGATCCTTCTGTCCATATGGCCGTCCAAAAGGCTCAAAGCTTCCTCGAAACGGCACAAATGGTCGAGGAGTTGCCCGATTTTGCTCAGTATTGGAGGGACCCCGCCGTCGGTGGCTGGTGTTTTTCCGATGGGCAACACCGTTGGCCGGTCAGTGATTGCACGGCGGAGGCCATCAGCGGACTGCTGGCACTCTACGAACATCCGCGTCATGAGCAGCTTTCGCGTCTTGAGGACTTGCGTTTGCGCCAAGCCGCCGAGTTCATTCTGTCAAGACAGAATAAGGATGGCGGCTTTGGCACTTATGAACGCCGCCGCGCCGGACGGCTTCTTGAAATGATCAACCCTTCCGAAATGTTCGGGCAGTGCATGACGGAGTTGTCCTATATCGAGTGCACAGCCTCATCATTGGCAGCGCTTTGTCACTACCGGCGTCACCACCCTGACTTACCTGGTGACAAGATAGACAAAGCTATTCCCAGAGCCATCGAACTGTTGCGTCAAAGTCAGTTGAGCGACGGCTCCTGGCCGGGATTCTGGGGCATCAATTACACCTATGCCATCTTTCATGTGGCCAAGGCCTTTCGTATGGCCGGAATAGCCTCTGATGACCCGGCGCTGATCAAGGCTGCCGATTGGCTCAAATCCAAGCAGCGCGCCGACGGTGGCTGGAGCGAACTCTATACGAGTTGTCTTGAGGGTCGCTACATTGAGCATCCAACCACACAGGTGGTCATGACGAGTTGGGCGATACTTGGCTTGCTCGAAATCCTGCCTGCCGGGGATTACGCAATCCTGCAAGGCATATTGTGGCTTTTAAGCCAACAACAAGCCGACGGTGGGTGGCCAAGGCAGGCAGTAAATGGGGTGTTTTTTGGTGCTGCCATGCTGGATTACCGCCTGTACCACACCTATTTCCCAGTTTGGGCCCTGACAAGGTATAATCGCCTTGCCGCCAAGGGTTAAAGTTGTTGTTCTGCTACAGATGTTGCGATAATCGCGCAAACGTCATACGAGGAATGGGGAATACTCGCGGAATCCGACAAAAACCATCATCCAAAATCAATCATCAAGCAGCAGCCGTCCCAACCTGAACCTGCTGTACCGAGCTAAGAAACTAGTGACGGGGAATTCCGAATTCATGAAGGAAGCACAAGCAATGAACGAGATGGACGTTGATGTCCTGATTGCTGGAGGTGGTGTCGCAGGATCCGCGGCCGCCGCAGCGCTCTCGCCCCTTGGCCTCAAAATCCTAATTGTCGAACCCAAGGCATCCCACGGCCGCCGACTGGCCGGTGAACTCATACACCCGCCCGGCATTGACGGCCTCAAGCAACTGGGTTTGCTCGACGAGGATTCCGGGATCGGATCCGAAATTCGTGGGTTCTCCCTATTTCCCTATGATCCTGATCAGGAACACAAGGAATCGGTCACCCTCCCCTACAGCGAAGTAGAGGGACTGACTCATGGGGGCATGGCAATTGAACATCAGTCGCTCAAGGAACATTTGCTGGAAAAGGTTTCCACTTTTCCCGGCGTTAAAGTCTGGATGGGTGGTCGGGTCACCCAGATCGAAAAAGCGGATGGGAGCGAGGACTATTCGACCCTTGTGACCTCGGAATCCGGCTCCACTCGGGTCAATGCCCGCCTAATCATAGGCGCGGATGGCCCGATGTCGCAGGTCCGAAAAATGACCGGTATTCCTCATGAAACCCACCGCTATTCAGGAATGTTGGGGGTTGAGGTGGACGATACCCATCTACCCACTCCTGGTTATGGAAACATATTTCTGAATCCCCTGGGCATTTCCTATGCCTACAGCGTGAGTAAGGGCCGAGCCAGGGTCATGTTTGAGATTCTGCGCGGAGACGACTCAAAGGAGTCGATCCGCGAGCATCTGAAATTCTTTCCCAGCCCCTTCCGTGAGGACATTGAAGCGGCGATGGCAGAAGACAAGCCGCTGGCGGCGGCCAATTACCGAATAGTTCCCCAGAGCAACGTCAAGGCGAACATCGCTCTTCTGGGAGATGCAAGGGGCTGCTGTCATCCCCTAACCGCTTCCGGAATCACCACGGCGGTGAAGGATGCCCTGAGCCTGCGCGATGCCTTGATAGCCTCAAACTTCGATTTTCACTCTGCACTTCGGAAATACGCAGTCGCAGCAGGTCGCGTCCAATTGACCCGGCGCACACTCTCCGAAGAGTTGCGCGAGGCGTTCCTTTCGCACACTGACGAAGCAAAATTGCTCAACGAATGCATTTTTGCCTATTGGAACAACAACCCCAAAGGGCGTGCCCACTCCTTGGCACTGCTGTCCACTCTGGACAGCAGCATCCTCTCAATGGGAGCTCAATTTATTCTTGTCGTCTTACAAGCTTTCCGGCTGCTTCCTGGCCAGTTCAGACAGGGCAAATTGGGCTCATGGTCGTTGTCCATGTTAAAACTTGCCTTCAAGAGCCTCAGCATCCCGCAAACCGCAGTTCGGCACTGGATGAGAGAGCAACAGGCACTCGCCAAATAACCACCACCTGGTCTGGCGCCAAACAACTTTAGGCCCCGTCACCTTTCGGTGCGGGGCTTTTTCATACCCTAAACTTAGGAAACCTGCACGATAATCAAGCCACCGTACTAATTTCCAGACTCAGCGTACCCTGAACCCGTATTCAGGAATCACCTTGTTCCAAAATCCTTATAGCTTGGGTCGGGCAATATTTGGCCGCAGCCTGAGCCTTGTCCCTCAGGTCATCCCCCGGGTAGGCGTTCAACACCGACAGCTTTCCAGTGTCATCAACATGGAACAATTCAGGAGCCTCTCCCATGCAAACAGCATGGCCCTTGCAAAGCTCCATGTCGACCTCAATCCGGTACTGTGACCTTGCGTTCGCATACTCGCTGATTTGGTGTCCGGTCTCCGACTCGTCGTTTGATGCCTGCCCACTCTTTCTGAGCCTGTAGCGAATTCTGCAGGGAGAGGCCGGCTCTACAACCATCTTTGTGTAGTCATCATGATAGGTCTCCGGCGCGTTGACCAGTTCGAATTCATAGCGCCGCAATAAAATGCAGAAGATAGCCTTGATCTGAAACAGCGCGAATGCATTACCGGAGCACTTATGGCGACCTCCGCCAAACGCCTGCCACGCATATAGATTTTTGTCTTCTCCCCGCTCAGCAGAATAGCGATCCGGATCAAACCGTTCCGGATCCGGAAACAACGAGTTAATGCGATGTGTGATGGCCGGTGCCGCACAGACAAACTTCCCGGCCTTGATGGTGAAATCCTCAACCGTGAAATCCTGAAGCACCTTGCGCATCAATATAATCAACGGCGGATAGAGGCGAAGCACTTCCTTGAGAACACCCTCAAGCTTTGGAACTTGCCGCAGCGATTCGAAGGTAACCGCACCATCCTCACCAAAAAGATCTTCCAATTCATCAACAACGGATTTCATCCAACCCGGATGACGCAAGAGTTCAATCAGCACCCAAGCCGTGGTGCCGGAACTGGTGTGGTGACCGGCAAAAATGGTTGCGATCAACATGCCGGTAATCTCATGGGGAGTGAGCTTGGTACCATCCTCATAAGTAGCGTCGATCAGTGTTTGAAAAACATTGGGACTGTCTGACCGCTGCTTCTCACGCCGCCCCATGATCTCCGTGACCAATCCCTGGAGTCGCGCACGTGCCTTGTCTCGCCGTCGGAAAACGGGTAGCGGTAGATTTGGAAACACATAGGCAATCGGCTTGATGCCCTGTTCCAGATCGTGATAGATCTCGGCAAACTCCTTGTTCAACTCATGTCTGAATTCCGGTCCCAACAGGCAATGGCTGGAGGTGTAAATGGTCAGTTCCTTGGTGAATTCCAGCAGGTCAAGTTCGCCGGATTCACCCCAATCACTAATCAGGTTCTCCACTTCCTCGACGATGATGTCCGAATAGGTTCTCATGGGTTTGTCCCGGAGGGCTGGCATCAACATCTGCAATTGCTGATTCTTCTTTCGGATAGTCGCATCGAAGACAACGCCGTGCCCAAAAATGGGCGTCATGATCTTATAAGCCGCCCCCTGATCCAGGGTCTCGTCCGCCGCCCGATAAAAAGCCTCACTGGCCTTATCGCCCGTCAAGAGAACCATGTCTTGGTGAAACATCTTGAACTCGGCGACATCCCCAAGTTTCTCACGGAGCCGCATCATGAATTCATGCGGGTTCTTGCCAAAATCAAGAATATGACCCAAAAGGGGCCAGGCGCCGGGCAAAGATGGGGGTGCTTTCACGGAAGCTTGCTGCTGATTTGATGGGTGGTCCATTGAGAATCCAGACAATGATGATGACTGAGCCGGCTAATTTGGCTTGACACAGGATGATAACGCAAGCCAGAGCCCAAAACAGAAAGGGTCTTCTCATCAGAAGCAGAGGCAAAGAAACCAACCAACCAGAACACGGGGAGCAAGAAAAAGTCCCCCAGCGACACAAAATGCGGTCCCCTATGTTGAAATCAGCAATCATCTTCCCCAACTTGTTTCCAGCACGGATCGTAATATACTGTGCGGCGTAAACCGGGGGTGACTTGGCTTCGACGTGGATCGCAAAACCCAAGGTGCATGCCGAGGTGCAGTTTTCCTCGTAAAACCATCTGCAATCAAGTTAGTTGCCAACGACGACAACTACGCTCTAGCTGCTTAAG
>Ga0172373_10005462_pt1 | contig 17404 bp, 18 predicted proteins | sample Lak10m_2_FD_114546 | JGI IMG/M metagenome (GOLD analysis project Ga0172373, IMG submission 114546) | Freshwater microbial communities from Kabuno Bay, South-Kivu, Congo - kab_092012_10m | ecosystem: Environmental > Aquatic > Freshwater > Lake | place: Democratic Republic of the Congo...
ACAGTAAGTGAAGAAAAGAAGACAAGTCTAACAAGTTGGCAAAACTCATTAGGAACTGATAAGGCAGCAGCATATACTCAAGCTGCTGCATCTAAAGGTACAAATGTTCATACTATGATTGAGCGATATTTGAAGAAAGAAGACATGAAGTTCAACGAGTTTAGTCATGACGATGTCAATGTATTCAATGCACTGAAGTTGAAGTTGAACCAAATTACTGATGTCATTGGTTTAGAAGCACCTCTCTATTCTGATTTACTTGAACTTGCAGGAACAACTGATTGTATCGGAACCTATAAAGGTGTTCCCTCAATCATAGACTTCAAGACTTCATGTCGCATCAAGAACGAAAAAGACATTGCTGATTACAAACTTCAATGTTGCTTTTATGGGATTGCAATGAATGAGAAGCATGGAACTGATATTGACCAAGGGGTTATTCTTATGTCAGCTCAAACAGGATTTCCTATTGAGTTTTCATTTAGACTTTCTGCTCAATTACCAACATTGATTGAACGGGTTGATACTTTCTATTCGAAAATGGCTAAATAGTATAACTTATACACACACTCACGGAGCAAATATCCAATGTTCAATTACCCTTTCGTTGATACTACTCAACAAATCTCTTTACCTACTGATAATGAAGTATCATTTACTTCTAATGCTCCTATTGATGGAAGCGAATTTCCGTTAGGGCCACAAGAAGCACCTGAACAGACAGCAATTGACATATCAAAGTACTTCTTTTATGTAGGTGAAGCACGTCAGACTAACTATGACGTTCCAGTTGCTAATAATAGCGGGTCAATATGTAATCAAGAAGTGTCTAATGACATATATGTTGATATTGACATCATGGTTAGTTGTCCGAATAAGACTGTGAAATTGACAAAACGTATCAAGCTTTGCAAACAATCGTTAGCTCGTGAAGCTGAATGTAAAGATGCAATACTCAGTTCAATGGCAACAGTTGTTGAAGGACAGAAAGAAGAAGCAGGAGTAAAGTCACAAACCCAACGCATGCTTGAACTTGCCGGGATCAACCATCCAAAGAATTACGTTCTATAACGAGTACTCATAATATGGCAAACAATAAGACGCTCATTTTACTGACAACTGAAAAAGAGAACTGGGTTCCACAAGAACTTGAAAAAGTTGCAAAAGCAAAAGGTTTCAACGTTCTTACTGTCAATCCTGATACTTGCTTCATTTCGCTTGCACCTGAACCATTCATTGCCCATGAAGGAAAGAAGTTTGAAGGTGCTGACATAGTCATTCCTCGATTATCAGAAGACAATCTTGACTATAAGTGTGCAATCATCAATCATCTCGAAAAGATGGATATCAAAGTACTGAACACTGGTAAGTCAATGCGAATTGCTAGTAACAAAGTTGAGACACAAATCCTGCTCAATGATGTTGGGCTTAGTACTCCAAAGACTGCGGTTTTTACTAATGAAGAACAAATTGATGCAGCACTTGAAGCTATTGGTGGTGAATTCCCAGTCATTGTCAAAACTCTATTTGGAACACATGGCGTTGGTGTAGTAAGAGCTGATAGTAAAGCAAGTCTTGTTTCGCTCATTCAACTTCTGTTGAAATCAGGTGAGCAGTTTATGCTTCAAGAGTTCATTGAGCATTCTGAAAGTGCTCGTGTTCTTTTATTAGATGACAAGGTACTAGCTTCAGTTATGAGAACTATTCCTGACGGGGATTTTAGAAGTAATGCTCATCAAGGTGCAGAACTCAAAAAACATGAGCCAACACAAGAAGAACTTGATGCATGTATCAAAGCGGCTAAAACTTTAGGCATTCGACTTGCTGCAGTTGATTACATCCTAAATGGCGATGACATTGTAATATTGGAAGTCAATGGCTCTCCAGGATTTGAAGCAATGCAAAAAGTGATTGACGAACCTATTGCTGATGCTATCATTGACTTCTGCTTAGAACAAGTTGGTGGGGAAGGTGATGAGAAAGAGGAAGAAGTAGAACCTACTCCATCAATAGAAGAAGAGGAACCTAAGGAAGAAGACGAGAAAGAAGACGAGAAAGAAGTTGAAGTTGTTGAAGTTCCACCTCATGATGTTGAAGGAGACAAGATTGTCGGGTCGCTTACTAAAGTCATTATCAAACATTTCAATAATGAAGAACCAATTGAAGCTCGTGTTGATACTGGAGCAAGTATCAGTTCCATTCATGGTGATAACATTGAAGTAGATGATACAACTATCAAATTCACTTTTGGTAAAACTCGCTATAAGTTTCATTTAGCAAGAACATCCAAAATCAAGCAGTCAAGTATTGATGATCCTGATGAACGTCCAGTCATTCGTGTAGACATGGTCATTGATGGTATTACTCTTCGAAATGTTGAACTTTCCGTTACAGACCGAGAACATATGGAGTATAATATACTTTTGGGACGTAAGACATTAGCATCAGGTGGTTTCTTAGTCAATCCTGCAGCAGGAGTACTTGATAACGTAAGTCAAGAGGATGAGCAAGAACACCAAGAAGAACCTGTTTCTCCTGAAGAAGAACAACCTTCAGGTAATGAAGAAGAATAACATAATCTCTCTCCCATAAACATAATAAAACTATAATATGATAAAATCGCCCTTTTATGTTGTACAAGATTTTTTGTCACCAAAACAATGTGAAGAGATACTTCATCAGTATGAAGTAAAGACTCCTAACACAAATTTAGTTGGAGACCCGATAAAGTTAGAAAAGACAATGGAACCTGCTAAAGGTCAAACACTCATAATGCAGAAACTACGTGAGCATATTCCATTGTTAGAAACTCATTATAATGCTGCATATCGTGGAACTGAGTCATTAGTCATTAGTCATTATCCGGAGTTTCATAAAGCTCCGGCTCAACAAGCTGGATGTGAGAATTCTCATTATATCAAAAAGAAATGGCTAAAAGTAAAAGATGTTGATTTGACTGGAATTATTTGGCTAAAAGAGTATAATGGTGAAGTTCCTTTAGATCCAAGACATGAAGTATATGGTGGAAAAATCGAGTTTCCTACTTATGATTTCTCTTTAGTTCCACAACGAGGGTCTTTGGTAATCTTCCCAGCATATCCGCATTTCATTCATTGCATTAGTCCGATATTAGTTGGAGATTTGTATCAGATCAAAGTGAATATAGCTCTTAGTGCAAAAAATGGAAGTATGTGGTTATATCAACCAAAAGAGTTTCAGGCAAATGGGACAGACTTTATTGGATCATGGTTCAAAGATTTTTTGTAAATAATAGAATATGACATATTTCTTCTAAAGTATAGGATTTTTATACAATGAAACAACAATACCAACGTCTTACTGAAGCTTTTGAAAACCGAAAATGGAACAAAGGTGAAGTAAAGTTCAGTGAAACAAAACTTTCAGATCCGCATGTCCAAAAAATTCTTAAGGAAGTAGCACGTATAACTAATACTTCTATAAAAGAAGTAGAAGATGATATTCAATCAAAGCTTGATGACTTTAAGGATATTGCTACTAAAGCACCTATCCTATATGGAACTATTCTCAAAAACTTTATTGAGGATACAACCTTCACCTTGATGCAGGATCATCAAATATCTTCACCAACTTGTCCTAAGTTCAATAGAACTATTTTCCGTCAATTAGTATGGGCAATAAAAGCGGATCATGAACAGTTTTATCCGCTTCGTTCATTCATGAACCATAAGCGATTATATGATCCTGTCGTAATCTTTACTGATGACCCTGCATTTCCAGCTTTTTCGAAATGTCAAACTGCAGGTGCATCTCCTAAAGGAATTTTTGCCTTCAATCAAAAGTTCTGTCAAGCATTGATGGAAATGGCACATCTAAAGGAAATAAAGCCAAAAGGTAAAAAGTATGAGTGTAATGGTGGTGATATTCCTGATGAGTATTGCTATCTTGAATTTGTCATCATTCATGAGTTTATGCATTATACATATGATGACTTTCATTATCAAAAAGCCATTCCTGGAGCAAACCCGACCATTATCAACTGGGTTGGAGACTTCAGAACTAACTATCTGTTAGTCAAATCTGGATATGAACAACTTCCCATGGGATTGTTCAATGATGATATCAACTATGATAGACAAAGATCGTATAAAGAAATGTATGATCTTGTTGAAAGTGAAATGAAAAACTTGTCTGACCCTGAACAAGAAAAGTTGAAAAAGATATTAGATGATATGGGAGATGACCATGTACCTGGGCAAAAAGAAGGCGAAGACATGGATGAAGGTAAAGATGAGGGAGATGACGAGGGAGAAGGAGAAGGAGAGGGAGAAGGAGAGGGACCTGATGGTAAGGGACCTAAACGTAAAGGTAAAGGTAAAGGACCATGGAAAAAGATTGACGAGCAGAACAGTAAGACTGAAGACCAGATGTCAAAATCAAAAGATAAGTCTAACAAAGAAGCTCAAGATGAAATGAAAGAACGCGAGAAAGAGCGTAAGGCCCGTGAGGCTAAACAAGGTGCTGGTGGCAGAGGACAGGGACAAAACGGGTCGCATGAAATTGACTATAATTCAGTAAAGCCAAGTTTTCAGTGGAGAGAAATAGTCAAAAAGTTTATTGCTTCTGCAGGTGAAGAAGTTGAAGAAACCTATCAAAAACCTTCTCGTCGTGGTATTTCAGGGTTACATACTGCAATGCAAACTGGTGCTGGTGCAATGAAACCTGGTGATGTTCCCGTTGAGTTGAAGCAAGCAAACTTATGCTTTTGTGTTGATAGTTCGGGTTCTATGGGCCCTGTTATTGAAAAGATTTATGCAAATCTTTTCAACTTGCTAAAGTCTCATCAAGGGTTACAATCAGTTGCATTTACTCTTATCAAGTTTAGCGATACTTTTGAAATCTTCAAAGCTATATTCAAAGGTGATAAAGCTGGAAAAGTGCCAGATGTAAAGGCTAAACCCAAGTCTTGGGATAAGAAAATGAGTACCGTATTCAAAGAACATTTTGGTTCTTCTACTAACTTTTCTACAGCACTTACTGATCAATTACTAATTCTTCTGAAAGAGAAGCACAATATTCTTCTATTTTCTGATCAAGATGTTGTCAATGATCAAGAAAACTTTCATGAATTGAAACGAGTTTTGTCTCAAAAGAATGGTAAAGTTTTTGTGATTTTTGACTCTAAAGATACCTATGTCAAATTTTTGGAAAAAGGTAAATTTACAACACCATTCATTACTTACTTTGAATAATAGAAAGAAAGGATATCGCCTAAATGAAACTGAAAGATTTATTTGACAAACCTGTAGTAAAAGAAAAAGATCTGACTAAGCATTCTGAAAATGACTTGACTTCATCAATCAAGAAAGTTATTGAAGGTGCTCACTTCAATACGTTGGACTTTGAATTGAAATCATCTGATGATGAACTTTCTAAAGGCATTCTGAAGTTCAATCATAAGAAGAAACAATACAAGATAACACATGATGGAAAAATCTATGATGGTTCAAAATGTGTTCATGAATTTGAACGGTCTGCTGATATTCATCATCATTATTCATCAGCATTACATAAGGTCATAAAGCAACAATATGAATAAAAGGACTTTCAAACAATTTATCACGGAAGATAATAGTACTCATTATCCCTGGCAAGCTACTTCAAATGAAGATTTATTGAAGCTGCCTGGTTGGTTGAAGTATGATGAAGAACGTTATGATGAACCTGGTGGAGATGTTGTTGTATTTCATGATCATAATACTGGAGAAATGTTCTTATCAGGTAGGATAGGATCTGATGGATTTTTTGAAACACATGACAGTTGGCCAACTATTGTTGATGCAATGTTAGTTGAACATGGTGGAAAATGGTACATTCCATTTAGGCTAAAAGAATGGAAGAACGATAAACGAGATAATGACTTGAGTCTCAATGATCTAAAACTTAGTTCTTTTCTTGGATTTCCTAATAAGATTGACGGATCATTGACAGTTACTAACTGTCATGACTTGACATTAGAAGGTTGTCCGTCAATCATTGCACACAATTTTGCTTGGTGGAACATTCCGATTACTAATCATATTGATAAAGTACTCAAAGAAGTTGGGGGAACAATAGTAGTTCCTCCAACTTATCTAGGATATTTGAGCTTCTTGAAGATAAAGAAGCTCAAAAGTATAACACATACTGGGGGTTTATCATTAGTTGGAACATATTCAAAAGCAGCTTTAGAAGCTAAAGATATCGTCAACGAACATTTATCAGGAAATCGGAACATATTTGCATGTCAAGAAGAACTCATTGATGCAGGTCTAAAAGATTATGCAGAGCTCTAAACATCCACTCCAACACGACGATTGAAGCTCTTTACATTGAATGTTCCAGATTTTCTGACATTGAAAATCTGGAACTCAAATTCTTCACCACCATGAAGCTCGATATCTTCACCCGTTTCTTCATCTATTTCTTTATATGTCACAATGCTTCTTCCTACTTCAGCATACATATGAGGTAAAAGTCTTCTTCCATCCTTATACACGACTAAGCTATTACCATCTGTATCATACTCATTAGACAAGTCAAACACTTTTTGTTCAGGTTCAGCGATATGTCTTTCCCAAATGTTGTTACGAGTAGTATAAAGAGGAACCCAACCTTCACCAGTATAAAGCATCATTGCTTGATGTGGAGACCGATTGAAATAGATGATTTCGCCGGTGATTGGTGTATCAGGGAAGCTATCAACTACTGGAAGAACAATGCGTAATGGATGAACAGCTGCGTCAGATAAAACTCTCATAAAAATTAACAAGCTCCTGTGATTTGTGTTATAATATTCTTTATAACTATATCTATACATTGGGTAAAATGACCTATCAACCAATAGAAGAAAGAGATGAAGATGGTGTGCTCTTGTATGAATACTTCCCAGAACTACATCAATATGCTCAAAGCATCTCTAAGATAACTCATCGAAAACAATGGGCTCGGTTCATTACTGCATTCAGTGATTTATGCTTATGGATACATTCCCCATATTCAAAACATCGTAATGGAAATGGAATTGTTATCTTCAATAGTTGGTGGTGCAAACGATTACTCAATTCACATCGTTGGCAATTTGATGTATATCAATTACTTGAACCATATCTTTATACTAATCATAAGTATGACTATAAGAAAGGATTAGCACGGGAATGGATAGTTACTGAACTATTCAAACAAAGAACTATTAGTATGATAACTGATATTCGATTTGAAACTAATCCATATTGGACTCGAGTTATTCGTTCTCTAATAGATGATAATAGTATAGGATATAAAGATAATGCTGAAGTATCAAAAGGATACATCAAATTAGATAATATACAATTTGCTAATACTAAAAACATATCAAGTAATCTTATTATCAAAGGATATGCTGATACATTATTAGCAGGTTCTAAGATATCATATTCAGTTGCAAATAACGGAAGATTACATCATCCGTTACAAAACCTCAAGAAAGAAGATAGGATGAATGTGTTTCACGATTGGTATAGTTATGATTTCAAAGCATGTGCTCCATCTATTCTTGCTCAAGAATACTTCAAGTTAGTTCCTAACGGGTCATTACCGGCTATTGAAATGTTTATTGAAAATAGAATAGCTATTCGAGCTCAAATTGCAAAACAAATCAATGTTGATGAACAAACGGTCAAACGAGTTCTAACCGGGTTATTTTTTGGTCAAACTGTTCCATCTGAGAAGCAAGCTCTATGGGATATTGATTATGTTGCTAAACATCCTGACAAAGTAGATAGATTTACATTTGCAGTTATCAATACATTTGGGCCTGAAGTATCAAAGAAGTTATTATCAAACGAACTCTTTCTTTCAATTGTTCATGAATGTCAATCAAAAGTATTCAAGCATCTTGCATATGCATTACGAGAAAAAGCAGTAACCTTGGACAATGGCTCTATTCAATTGACTAATCAAGTTGGAGGTGTCAAAACTATGAATAGATGGAATTCTAAACAAGCAGTTGCTCATTGGTATTTTGGTGCTGAACGACAAGCTATTGATGTAGTAAGTAAAGAACTCGAAGAAACTGATAATGCTCAATTTCTACTAATCCATGACGGATTTATATGCAATAAGCTTATAAACCAAAAAGCTTATGAACAGAAGATATTAGAACAAACAGGTTATAAGTTGGAAATAGTTTTGCTTGCTAAAGAATTATATCAGGTTTCTTCATATGAAGATGAGTTATACTTTCGCGGTGATGCTTTTGATGATGCAACATAATGGTCATACTTTTTCTTATACTCTTCTTTTCTTATTGCATACTCTCGTTCTAATCTTTCACGATTACGTTCAACAAAATCCTTTCGATATTCATTAGCAAATTCTTGGTATTGCCATTCAACAAACTTTTTCAAAATTTCTTTATCAACTATTGTCAATGAACCCATCAGAACTAATGCATCATATTTAGTAATAGGTTTTTTATAAGGTCTTTTTTCTGATACAAGAGCTTCAAAGATATCGCAAATAGTAATGATTTTGATAACTTCAACTTCATCTTTTGTTAGCTTTCCAACATTTGCCATTTTGTCAAGGTCTGACGGTCTTGTATGATGATAAAGTAATACAAGTCTAGCAAAGTTGCCATGTTCGCCAGTCAAATGCTTTAGGTGTTTGATATCTTCATCTTTACTTGCATGAGTATCAATATGAGCTCGTTCAGGTTCAGATAACTTATCCGGTTTATGAAGAACAATCTTGTCAACATGAACCTTCCCACTGTCATGTGTAAGTGCTGAATAAGCTAGTTTATTCGCATCCAATCCCAAATGCTTTCCGAAGTCTCGTGATATCTTTGCAACTTCCATTGCATGCCCAGCATTCCAATATGAATAGTTGTTCAACTTTAGATAATAGTCAATCATCTTTTTACGATTTCGTCTGACTTCTGGGTCTATTTCTTCGATGAGATGCATAATGTCTTCTGATAATTGTAGAAAGTGACGGAACGAAATTGACATATATGATATAAAGATTTTATCTTGATGATGTATTATTTATCAAACAGTTGATAAAAATATCATATTGATTTTATGTGGAGGAAATACTAAAATATGACATTTTTATGTCATTTATGTGGAAACAAAAACTGACAGACTAAGGGTATATATATTATTCAGTTTCTCCCTCCTTGTAGATGATTATGTAGATTGTCTTATACTCTCTCTCTTTTATCATTTATCATTTGACTAGATGCTTAGCATCTAGTCAAAGCCATCATCATCAAATGATAGATTTTCGTCTTTACTTTGTAGTTAGCCTTTTTCTAAGTTATTGATTTTATTACTGTTTTTATTATTCATTCTTGTTCTAAGTAGTTGATTTTATTACTATTTTTCAAATCATCATTTTTCCGTGACTGATTAGCCGAGAATTTTTGATGAAAAATGATGATTTGGAGAAAAATGATTTACAAATGCGTTTGAACTTGTTATAATAGCTTTATACATTGAAATAGAAGAGGAACAAACAAGATGTCATTTGAGAATTTTTATCATAAAGTTATGACTTCTAAGTTAGGTCATGTTATGCGAGCTATTTTTGAAGACAGCCCATGGCATCGAGAAGCGAATGTTTCAGAACACACAAGAATGACTATTCGCTGGTATGAAGATAACATTGCTAGTTCTAGAACTACAGAACAACAACTTCTAACAAAACTTGCACTGTTGTTTCATGACACCGGAAAACCTATGGCTCGTACTGAAAAATTCTCAGAAGCTAGAGGTACTTATTATAGTTATCCTGGACATGAACTAATGTCAGCTCGAGTGTTTGAAGATTACATCCTAACTCATTGGCAAGAATTGGAAAAAGACTTGGGTCAACCAACTAATTGGACAATGATTGAAAAAGTTAAGTGTTTGATTGAGCATCATTTACCATATGAAAAAACCGGTAAAGATAAATTGATAGCACTAAAAACTCACATTCGTTTTCTTGGTAGTGAAGAACTAGAAGAAGCTTATTTCGACGTTCTTCGTTCAGATGCACATGGAAGAATAAGTGATGATCCTGATGGAACTTACATACGAGTAGAAAAATGGATTTCACAGTTTCAATCAGTTCAACCTAAAGAAGTAGGCGAAATCTTCAATCGTGGAGTTCCATATATCATTCTTGCAATTGGTGCATCAGGTTCTGGTAAATCGACATACTTTATGGAAAGGTTTTCTTATGATGATGCTGATGGACCAAGTGAATATCTGTTTAGTTTAGACGATCTTCGACTTGCATTTTATGGTAGTCGAACAGGTAATGAACCAATCTATGATGTTGCATGGAATTACATTCACCGAAATGAAGATAAGCAAGTAGAGAAAGAGTTTGATGCTTATTGCTTGAAAGAGTTCTCGTCTCTTGTACGAGAAAGGTTCAATATCTTTGTCGATATTTCCAATGTGTCAGCTAAATCCCGTCGTCGTTGGATTACTCTAGCCAGACAACATGGCTATAATGTTTTTGCTGTTCATTTTGCAATACCATATCAGGTATGTTTGAACCGTCAATCAACTCGTGGTGATAAACAAATCCATGAACGTTCAGTACAGCAACAGTACTTTAGGATATCAACTCCACTAATAGGCACTGAAGTTGATGCAATGTCATACACATTTTCTTTTGATTTTGACGAGGTTACTAAATCATGAACTATGGAATAAGAACAAAAATCCAAGCAGTTGTTGGAATGCAATCGTTAGTAGGTATAGGTAAAAGTGAATACCCAAAATCTTTTGGCAATTACTTTAGCTTTTGGACCTCTAAAGAAGATGAATTTGCGGGAGCTTCTATTAGATGTGTCAATATGTGGTCGGAAAATCTTGAGGAAGCTCGTAAAAGGTTTTTCTGTGATGAACTTGTTGAAGGTGTTCTTTTTACTCAGGAAGAAGACGGGTATATTCGAAGATGGTTTGTTGTAGATGATCCAAGATTACCTTCTAAAGACTGGTTACATAATAAGTTCTGTTGGTCTGGGACAAGTGCTCCACGTAATAATGATGTCATTCGTGAAATGTATAGCATTCACGGCGATCCTGAAAATGAACTTGAACGGTTTTTTGACCCTAAGACATATCATGCAAAGAGGGGTGGAGAGTACATTATTACTAAAGAAGGATTTTCGTGTGTCAAGTATAACGTCAAAGCTGAAGCTAGAAAACTAAAAGATGATTGGACCATTGAAGTATTTGAAGATACGATTGCGGTTGATATGCTAGAAAACATTTTGTCTGATCCTAATACTCCAGAAGATGACTTATAAATCTCCGCAAATCTCAAATGAAGAACTAAAGTACTATTCAAAATTGATGGTACTTCAATCAGCTGCAGGGTTTTACATTGGGTCTTTGTATCAAGAAGACCAAGATGAACCTGTTCCTGGAACTCGTGATAGTCAATACTTTCGTACTGAAGCAGAAGCTATTGCGGCATTTCAATCTAATGATTGGGTGCAAGTTCTATAAAGAAATCTATTTACAATCAAACATTGATTTGATATAATAGACTTCTTCCTACGTTGTACCACTCTCCACCCCCGATGAATAAAGACACTATTCGATGACATAGTGTCTTTGTCATAATCCGTTGTAAAATAAATCTTAATAATTCAAAATCTATAAATAGATTTGTATATGGTTTTTTGCCTTATACTTTTGAATACTTTTGTTTCATTCAAACTTTATTACTTTATAGGAATTTTATATATGTCAAAATTAGAACAACTCAAAGCAGCCTTCGCCGCAAAAACTACCTCTTCTTCAAATGATGACTCTTGGAAAAAGTTTTATCCATTTTGGAAAATGCAAGAAAATCAAACAGCCGTTGTACGTTTCTTACCAGATTTAGATGAAGATAATCCATTAGGTTTCTTAGTAGAAAATCATGTTCATGAATTGAATATCAATGGACAAAGAACGACTGTTGCTTGTGGTAAAATGTATGGTGAGTCTTGCCCAATTTGTGAATTATCAAAAAAATACTATGATGAAAAGAATGAAGATCTTGGTAAAAAATACTATAGAAAACTTTCTTATATTGGACAGGTTATTGTTATTGAAAGTCCAATTGAACATGATGCTGAACAAATAGTCAAACTGATTGACTTTGGTCCAAAAATCTTCAAACTAATCCAATCAGCTTTTCAATCCGGTGATTTAGAAGTTGAACCATATTCATTGATTGGTGGTTATAACTTTAGGATCAAGAAAACCAAATCAGGTCAATATGCTGATTATGGAACAAGTTCTTTTGCTCCTAAACAAACAAATGTTGATGAAGATTTGATTGAAAAACTTGAATTGATGGATTTGAAAGAGCAACGTCGTAAACAAGTACCTCGTGCAGAACTTGAAGCAATGTTGAATGCTGATCTTACTGGAGCAAGTATTCCTGTAGCATCTACACAAAGCACCCCAGCTGCTACTCCTGTTGAGCCGTCTGCTACACCAAGTGTAGCAACCCCTGTCACAGAGGCATCTACACCAGTGACTGCGACGACGGCAACAAGTGAAGCTCCAACTTCAGGTTCTTCTGCTCTTGCTGCATTACGTGCTCGTGCTAAAGCTGCTAAAACGGCAGAAGCTGAATAAGATCAATCAGGACGACGCAAATAGTAAGGGGTGGGTAATATGATTTACCCACTCCTTTTCTTTCTAAATCACAAAAGGGGATAAATCATGTCAAATGACTTAAAGTTTCTAAAGGATTTCAAAAAGAACATTGAAAAACTGAAGACAGTAAATGTTGGTATTAGTGCTCCAAAAAAATGGTATTCTTCAGGCAATTATGCACTAAACAAAATCTTAACAGGTTCTTATTTCCGTGCTATTCCTGAAGGTCGTATCACTGCATTTGTTGGACCATCTGGAGCAGGTAAAAGTTTCTTATCATCAAACGTATTAGCACAAGCTCAAAAAGAAGGAGCTCATCTTGTCATTTTAGACTCAGAGAATGCACTTGATACAGAGTTCTTGACTAAAATCGGTGTTGATATTTCTGAAGATAAACTTACATACATTCAGGTCGGAATGATGGAAGATGTGAATAGTGTATGTTCTGACTTTTTCTCTGGATACGAAAAAGAGTATGGCCGTGCAAATTATGATGCACCTCGTATTGTCATGGTTCTTGACAGTATTGCAATGCTTTCAACATCAACCGAAATCGAAAATTATTCAAAAGATGGCACGACTAAAGGTGACCAGGGTCAAAGAGCTAAACGTTCAAAGATGATGTTGCGAATGATGTTGTCATCAATCACTAAACTTCCAATTACAATTCTAGTAACTGACCATGTATATCCCGCTGATGTTTTAGCTGGAGATGGTTTATGGACAATTACAAACAGCACTAAGTTCTTCCCATCAATTATCGGTCTGGTAACAAGATTGAAATTGAAAGAAGAAAGTGAAGTAGTTGGTGTAAGAATGCGAGTTGAAACTTATAAATCACGTTTTGCAAAACTTGGTTCAAAAGTAGAACTTGAAGTTCCTTATTCAAGTGGGATGTCTCCGTATTCAGGATTACTTGATTTACTTGAAGTTGATGGAGTTGTAAATAAATCTGGTGCTTGGTATTCATGTCAATTACCAAATGAACTTGTCAAATTTCAAAAGAAACAACTAAATGAAGAACTTGTTCAAAAACTATTATCTCATCCAATTATATTAGAACAAGAAACTAATATAATTGAAAAAATGGAAATACCCGAAGATAATCTAAATGAAGATTTAGTTGAAGATGATAACTCTTGAAAATTTTGATAAAGAGATAATGCCTAATAAATGGTTTAGGCATTATGATATTTTGATAACACGGGCTCAAAATAGAAAACCACCATCTGAATATTGTGAATTACATCATATAATTCCTAAATGTTTAGGTGGTGAAAATACTAAAGAAAATTTAGTATTACTTACTGCTCGTGAACATTATATTGCCCATTTGTTACTTTCTAAAATTTTTCCAAACCATTTAGGAATTATAACTGCTATTTTAGTCATGTCATCAAGACTATCAGAGTTTTCTAATTCAAAAAACAGAACATTTTCTATTCTAAGAAAACAGAATATTGAAATAAGAAAAACCTTGAACAAAGAAAATTGTGAATGGCTAGCTGAAGTTGGTCGTAAAAATTCCCAACACCTAAAAGGTAGAACTAAAGAAACTCATGAATATTTGAAAATTATAAGTAATAGATATAAAGGTTTATCTAAAGAAACTCATGAGCCATTTAGAAAATCTTCTGAAACACAACGCGGTAGAACTAAAGAAACTCATGAATATTTGAAAATAAATGGTGAAAGAAGAAAAGGACTTACAAAAGAAAATACACCTTTTTTACAGCAGATTTCAGAAAAAAATAATATCTTGCCCATAGAAAAAAGAATTGAAATACAAATAAAACGAAAAAATGGTGTAAGTGCTATGGAAATATATCGTCAATTATTATCTGATGGAATTGATATATCTTATACTTCAGTTGTTAGAATTTCAAAAAAATCCGAATATAAAATTATTTTATAAAATAAGCATATGACATTCCTATCTCCTATTGCAGAAAATGTTCATCTAGTTTTAGACTATATTGAAACTTATAAAGCTAAGATTACTGAAGTAAAACCATTCTTTACTTTAGAAGGTAGGAAACTTGTTGAGATTTGTCAGAATATCCCAAAGAGAATTGCAGAATTCAAAACATATGAAGCAGAACTTAAGAGTATAGAAGAACTATTATCAATCCGACGTGATAAAATAGAAGGTCTTAGATACAAATCTCTAAATGAAGGTCACTCTCGTCATTTATCTCAAACTGATATCAAACAGTATATCAAGGGGGATGTTGAATATGTTGAAATGTCTGAACTTATTTTAGAGATATCTTTTCTAAGAAAAAAGATGGAAGCTATTATTGAAGGTCTTAACATAATGAATTGGCAAGTAGGCCATATTACTAAATTAGCAATTGCATCATTGGAAGAATATGTTTTATGAATAATGTTAAGATAACTATACAAAATGAAGTATGGTGTTCAATACAGGGATTAGACAAGTTTCATATTGATATGTTATGGGAAATGTTTGCTCCATTTGTCGATGGGTATAGACATATGCCAATGTTCAAACTTGGACGTTGGGATGGAAGAATTCGTTTCTTCGAAAAGACGGGTAAAACTCAAGTCAAGTTATTATCACGAATGATACCCTTGATAGAAAAGTGGGGTTATGAAATTGAACTTATTGACAAACGTCAATACTTTGAACACCCTCCTCTTATTTCCGATGATATGTTTGCCGATGTTGACCGTGAAATCGAATTTTACTTAAGACCTTATCAAACTCAATCAATCAACTTATGTATTGAGAATGGAGGCGGCTTCATCATCGCAGGAACCGGAGCAGGTAAAACTTCAATGACTGCTGGCATTTCACATGCATTTTCATCAGCCGGGTATAAATGCATTACGATTGTGCCATCTTCTGACCTTGTCGATCAAACAGTTGAGTTCTATCGAGATGTCATTGGGTTAGACACCGGAACTTATTCTGGAGATAACAAAGATGTTGATCATTTGAACGTTGTGGCAACTTGGCAAGCACTTCAGTATAATCCACGAGTTCTTTCAACATTCCAAGCTCTTATATGGGACGAATGTCATGGTTGTAAGGCTAACATCGCACAACAACTATTGAATGAACACGGCTCGCATATCCCCTTCAAGTTTGGAGTAACTGGAACATTCCCTAAACCTGAAGCTGACCAAATGTCACTCAATTCATCAATTGGCGATATCCTAATTGAAATTCCCGCACGATGGTTGATTGATAATGGTTATCTTGCCGAAGTGGATATTGAACAAATTTGTTTGAAACAATCAAGTAAAGAACAGTTCCCTGATTATGCTGCTGAAAAAACTTACTTATCAAAAAATCAAGATCGTATTGAAGTAATAGCAGGTCTTATCATACAACATGCTGAACAATATGGTAATACATTAGTTCTTGTCAATTCAGTTCCATTCGGTGAAAAGCTAACAGAAGCGGTAGGTGGAAATGCAGTCTTCTTATATGGAGCTTCAAAAAAGAAAGATAGAAAAACTCAATATGATCTTTTTGAAACTCAGAATGATATGATTGTCATTGCAACATCTGGAATAGCATCAACAGGTATTAGCATTGATAGAGTAAAATGTTTGATTGTAGTTGATGCAGGGAAGTCATTCATCAAAGCAATTCAATCAATTGGCCGAGGAACTAGATTGGCTTCAGATAAAAAGGAAGTAAAAGTCATTGACATATTTGCAGACTTAAAATGGTCAAAAGCTCATTCACGTGACCGGGCAAAATGGTATAAAGAAGCAAAATATGCAATATCAAAAACTCATAACATAAAAATATCATAACATATATGCTAATACTAACTGAATACTCAAAACCTTATTTGATTGAAACATCAAATGCACCTATAGTTCCAAAGTTCTTTTGGGCTTTTACTTCATCATTGTTAGATTTTACATTGCATCCATTATTCTATTTAGAAGAAACTACAGGTACAATGATTTTACTTGAAGTAAATGGACTTCAATTTAGAATACCTTATACATGGTATATTATGGTATCTGATAACGATACCCAGAAACTTGATTATATGCCAATAGCGGATTGTATTACTGTTGAAGCATTTCCATTAGTTATGACACCTACTGACTCCAAGTTTAGAACAACTTCAGTAAAAGTAATTGATGTAATATCTGATGAACAAATAACTCATCCAATGCTTCAAAAGGGAACTGCACTGTGTCATCCTGTTGGAGATATAACTTTATATGATGGTCAAAAAACAATTATGAATGTTGTAATTGGTCCACATGATCTTTACAAACATCTTGATAATATGTTATATGGTGACCTCATATAAAATCTCCATGATAAATACTTCTGTACTAAATAACAAAGAACAGGAGTATAGAACATATGGAGATTTTTTCAGAAGAATTTGAGAAAGCGTTTCACTTTACAATGAAACAAGAGATTGGACCGTGGTATGATCCAAATGATCCAGAAGTTATAATGGGTTTATGTGAAACTAAATCTCAAAAGAAAAAGACAGGATATGTCAATCATGTTTCTGATACCGGTGGAGAAACAAAATTTGGGATTGCAAAGAATTCTAATCCTCACGTAAATATCAAAAAGATGACATTACATGAAGCAAAGGTCATCTATTTCAAAAACTATTGGCTTATTGCTAAATGTGATAAACTTCAATCGCCATTAGCAGAAGTTCATTTTGATGCAGCAGTCAATCATGGTGTAGGTCGAGCAGCTAAAATGCTACAAGAAGCATTAGGTGTAG
>Ga0172373_10005463_pt1 | contig 17403 bp, 20 predicted proteins | sample Lak10m_2_FD_114546 | JGI IMG/M metagenome (GOLD analysis project Ga0172373, IMG submission 114546) | Freshwater microbial communities from Kabuno Bay, South-Kivu, Congo - kab_092012_10m | ecosystem: Environmental > Aquatic > Freshwater > Lake | place: Democratic Republic of the Congo...
ACGACTCTATCTACATTACGGGCTTGGTGTCCCTAGGGGCTGCTCGAGTTTATCTCTGCCTTTGCTTGTTGGATCTTAGTAAAGATTTTATCCTTTACTTTTCTTCCTAGATACAAGGGGCTGTGCCCCCGTGCCAGCCCCAAACTTCCATTAATTGCCAATAGGAATAGCTAACTCAAGGATGGTTATAGCTAGATATAGGCACAGAGGATTAAATATTTAATTTTTAAGAATCTCAACGTTTTGCAGCGATCGCCTTGTAATTAAGCTTTACTCAAGATATAGCAAATTTTTAAAGATCCAAAATTATGTTCCAACAAATTTTATTAGCTGTCGATGGTTCGGGGCGATCGCGCGAAATGATGAACATGCTACTAGCCCTGCCTAGTATGCAAAGTTTGCAAATTAATGTACTCCATGTCATCCCCAATTCCACTAACTCGGAAGCAGTTACAGAATATCGTCTTGCGGGAGAAAAGATTGTCGAAAGAGAAGTCAAAAACTTACGCTTGTCTTCAGGTAATACCACCGTAGCAATGCTCAAAGAAGGTGAGCCTAAAGATGTTGTCTGCAAAGTAGCCGAAGAGCTGAAGCCAGACCTGATGATCATGGGATCTCGCGGGATGGGACGCTTGCAAGCAATCTTGGCAAACTCAGTCAGTCAGTATGTTTTCCAACTATCTGACGCACCCATGCTGCTGATCAAGGATGACGTATACATCAAAACCATTCGCAGCATCATGGTTTCCGTAGATGGCTCAGTCTCATCCAAAAATTGCCTTGATCTCGCCATTAAGCTTGTCAGTGGTGCAAAGGATATAGAGATTTTCTTGGTAAGGGTGGTCAAGCGTAAGGAAGATGCCAACGCTAATACCGATCCAGTTTTAGTTGAAGCTAGCGCTAAACTGAAGCGGATGAATATTCCAACTCGCTCCTTCATCAGTTCTGGTGATGTGGGCAAAGAAATCTGCAAACTCGCCGATGATTCCAATGCCAGCCTCTTGATGATTGGTTCACCCGATCGCCGCCCCTCCATCGCCCGTAGTTTGCCTGACCTCGATCGCTTGTTAGGTTCATCAGTATCTGACTATGTGCGTGTTAATGCTACAGTTCCCGTATTGCTAACTCGCACCATCGAAGCATAAAAAATATTGAAAAATGCTGAAAAGAGCAACACTTAGCGTTGCTCTTCTTTATTTACAGCGCTTCGCGCTCAAACCCAAACCAAGAAAAATTTTGAAAGTGTTGTAAAGCAACACTTTCAAAATTTTTCTTGTGGTTCGAGTGTTGCGACACTTCTGTGAATTAACGTGAGTTCGATATCGCCATTTGCGGCGTGCTTCGCACGCCGCAAATGGCGAAAAATGGTAAGAATCGCTTAGCGATTCTTACCATTTTTCGCTTTCGTCGAACTGACGTTGAATTAAAAACCAAATCCTGTAAGAGTTTTGAAAGCACAAAATGATGTAGCCATTTTGTGCTTTGGTATAATCTGAGAGCATAATCGGAAACTAAGCCCTCAAACTTAGCGTCTTAGCTACCTATGAAATCGCCACAATCTCCACAGCCACCGTCGCAGCAGCCAGCACAGCCCAAACCACCTAAATCCAAGTTGATGACCCAGATCAATCAGCTTACACAGGTGGTTAATGGTGTTTTAAAAATTAATCCCAAAGAGCGCGTCCCCAAACTAGAAGTACGCCGATCGCAAAAGGAAAAGCCCGAAATTTATGAATTAGTAGGCGATCGCTACATATTAGGACGTAGTACGGGCAAATGCGATATTGTCGTGCAAACTCCCTTAGTTAGCCAAGTTCACGCGCAACTAGTTCGCGATCGCACCCAAAAGAAAGCCCAATTTATACTGCAAGACCAAGACTCGACTAATGGCATTTATCGTCAAAAGCAGCGCCTGAAGTCCGTGCCACTACGTCACAAAATGAGGATTACTTTAGGCCCTCCAGAACTTGCCGAAGCCGCCACAATTCGCTATATTGACCCCCCACCTTGGTATATTCGCACAGTGCAATATACAGGAATCGGCATTGGCGCGATCGCTGGGACGCTGTTTTTAGCACTCGGCTATGAACTTAGTCGGGTTCCTGATCTCAAGCCTTTACCCGTGACCCAACAGGGGCCTGTAGAAGTTTTAGCGGGTGACAATATCAAGCGCCTCGATCCCACGGATATTGCCAGCCATACAGAATATGCCACACTTGGGGAGTTTGGGAAATTCATCCCCCAAGCCGTAATCGCCTCCGAGGATACTTCCTTCTATTGGAATATTGGGGTTGATCCTGTGGGTGTAGCGCGAGCGATCGTCACCAATGTCCGTAGTCGGGGCGAGCGCTTAGAAGGTGCTAGCACCATTACCCAACAGTTAGCCAGAAACTTACTAGGCAAAACCTATGTGGGGACAGATGACTCTGCAGGGCGCAAATGGCGTGAGGCGGCAGCGGCGATTAAACTCACATTTACCTATAACAAAGAAGAAATCCTACGGCTATATCTCAATCGAGCCTATACGGGCTATGGCGTTTATGGGTTTAAAGATGCCGCTAAACTTTATTTTGGCAAAGAAGCTTCCGAACTATCTCTCTCAGAAGCCGCAACCCTAGTCGGGCTATTGCCTTCCCCCGAAACGATTAATCCCTTTAAAAACAAAAACTTAGCAATCGAATATCGCGATCGCATTCTCAATCGGATGGCGGAATTGGGGATGATTACCGATAAAGATGCCGAACGGGCAAGGCGATCGGTATTGATTCTCAATGAAGCGGCAAAAACTAAGCTACAAGGCTCAGTTGCACCCTATTACTACAGCTATGTGTTTGAAGAGTTACAGGATATCCTCGGCGACAACTTTGCGCGGGAGGGAAATCTCATCGTGGAGACCTATCTCGATCTCGACATGCAAAAGGCTTCCGATAGCGCATTACGTGATGCTGTTGCTCGTGATGGTGGCAGTTACGGATTTAGTCAAGGGGCAATTGTGACCGTAAATAGTAGTGATGGTTCACTACTAACGATGACAGGTGGCGTGGACTACAGGGCCAGCCAGTTTAACCGCGCTTCCCAATCCCTGCGCCAACCAGGTTCAACTTTTAAATTGTTTAGCTATGCGGCGGCAATTGATCGCGGCATTTCCCCTAGCGCTACATTTTCCTGTAGCGCCCTCTCTGGAATTATCGGCTGTCATAATGGCGGTAGTGGTGCGATCGACATGTATCGCGGCTTTGCCCTATCAGAAAATGTGGTAGCAGTGAGGGTTGCTGATAGTGCTGGCTTGGATAATGTGGTGAAAATGGCAAAAAACTTAGGGATCACCGCCAAACTCGACGAAACGAGCAATATGGTTTTAGGGGGTAACGAAGTCAAAATCTTAGAGATGGCGGGAGCCTACGCCACTGTTGTCAACGAAGGTAAGTATATTAAACCCCACGCCATCAAACGGATTCTCGACAGTACTGATTGTCAAAATCCTAAGGATCGCAGTACCTGTCGCGTCATTTTTGATGCAAATACCTTGATCAAGCCACGTCAGGCGATCGATGCAGGTGTGGCTAGCACAATGGTGGATATGATGCGTGGAGTTGTCCAATTCGGTACGGGGCGATCGGCGGCGATTCCTCAAGGTACGGTGGTCGGCAAAACGGGAACCACCGATGAAGGTCGCGACCTTTGGTTTATTGGTGCTGTGCCAAGGCGAAACTTAGTTACAGCTGTTTGGCTTGGTAATGATGAAGGGGTTACAAGTGGCTCTAGTGCAGTTGCCGCGCAGGTTTGGGGTGATTATATGCGACAAGCTGTACGCTAAACCAGTAGAGGTGATGCAAAGCATCATCTCTACTAGTTTAAAAACTTTTGCGAAACTTTTTTCAAAAGCCCTTGACGACTGCCATAGGTGCTGTAGTATTGATTCCGTCTTATGGATTGTGTAGAGGCGTTTCACTCCACTGCAATCCTGATAGAAATTCTGAAAAAATTACGTCTTAATCTCAACCGACATAGGAGCTACATCTGTGAATAAAGGTGAACTAGTAGATGCGATCGCCGAAAAGGTATCCGTATCCAAGAAAAATATTGAACTGATCGTTACTGCTGCCCTCGAATCAATTGTTGATGCTGTGGCTGAAGGCGATCGCGTCACTTTGGTTGGCTTTGGTTCATTCGAGCCACGCGATCGCCAAGAGCGCGAAGGTCGCAACCCTCGTACTGGCGAAAAAATGGTGATTGCCGCCACCCGCGTTCCTGCCTTTTCGGCTGGTAAGCAATTTAAAGAAAAAGTTGTTGAGTAATGCGACTTTTCTAAATTCAAGAAAAGGGTGCAATCCCTTTTTCTGAATTATTTTTTTTGCTCCCAAACCCGAAAATGCGGCGCTTAGCGCCGCATTTTTGGTTACTAGATGGCGACCTTGTTAGCAATTCTTGGGCTATAGCAAAGCAAGTTTTGCTTAGGACATTAAACCGAAGAATCGATTGGCGGCGCTTCGCGCCATCAATCGATTCTTCGGTTTTAGTTTGTACTAGCTAACTCTTTTTTACTATAACAGCTAAGTACAGGACAAAAATTTAAAAATAGAACGCCAAAACATCTTGCAACTCTTACTAGGCAAGGCTTTTAAGCTTATCAGTTCAAATCATTGTTGGGAGAACGTTTCAAACTTTTTGTCCTGTACTTAGCTATAACAGTCAAAACATTTTTGCCATGACGATAAGCATAATCCACTTGCTCGGCTAGTTCCTGCACCAAGAAAAAACCAAAACCACCCAGCGATCGCGCATCATCGTCTTTATCTAAATCAGGATTAGTAACCTCTGTAAGAGGGTTAAAAGGTCTTGCGTTGTCTTCAAAGGTCATAGTTAGATGCTGGTCTGTGATTTCAATTCGTAAGTCAATATGACCATCACTACGATTTTCATACCCATACTGAATAATATTGACTAAGATCTCTTCTGTAATCAACTGAACATCTTCAATGATTTCTACGGCCAAATTCGCAGCCTGTAGAATTTTGCCTAAGGCTTGCTTAACTTCTTCCAATTCTGTTAATACACTATTGAGAGTCAGCTTCCATTCCATAACATTGGTCACTTGCGAAAAAGGATTTGACGGTAGATATTGCACAGCTAATAGAGTTATGTCATCTGATTGAGCAGCATCAGCAACAAACTCCTGACAAAAATGCTGAATCGTACGAACGGCTCTAGCTGTATTTGTTGGTGGATAAGAAGCAATCATCTCAATTAACCGAGATTCAGAAAATATCTCCTTAGAGTGATGGTTCTTGCCATTTGTAGCGCCGATGGGAAACCCTTATCCGCGACATCACCAATAATTAAACAAAGGCGATCGCTTCCTAATAGAAAGAAGTCATAGAGATCGCCTCCTACAATTCTTGCTGGTCTTAATACTGCTGAGATATCATAGGGCAGATTTGAATTTTTGATTACCTCAAGGCGTGGCAACATTGTTCGTTGAATCTGAGCCGCGATCGACAGTTCACTTTCTAGTTTTTGCTTTGCTGCGGTAGTTTCTTGCAAATCTTGAATATGCAGCACCAAAGAGTCACGCATTCGCCGAAAGGAATGGGTTAGTCTCCCTACTTCATCATTAGAAGTAGCTTTGTGCTTCCAAACCCCTTGCAAAGTTTGTTTTTTAATTCACAGAAGTGTGGCAACACTTTTGTGAATTGGTCTAAAATTGCATATTCCTTTGAAGAAAAGGAACTAGGTTTCATAAAAGACAGAAACTAGAGATAGTGCTTCGCTTTATCTCTAGTTTTTAGATTGCTTATATTTCCAGATAATACCTGAAAGTGAATTGGTGAGAATATGAGCAATGATCGCTGATAACAGATTACCTGTATACATCGTGACTGCACCAAGCATCATGCCGACAGCGATCGCCCAAACCGTATATGATAGATGCTTAGTACTTGTCATATGCAATGCTCCAAATACAATACTGGTAATAATCAAAGCAATTCCATTCATGCCCAGTGCTGGTAGAGCCACGCCCCGAAATAGCATTTCTTCGCTTAGTCCTGGTAACAACCCTAGCCAAACTAGATCGATTGCTTCTAAGGGTCTAAGCACCATTTCTAAATATTCTTGAGCCGCAATACGGTAACTTTCCCATATTTCATAAATTAAACTGCTAAGCAGAGCGACTCCGATGCCAATTCCTGCACCGATCGCTGCATGTTCTGGCTGCCAATTTAACGGAACCATGGGAATACCTGTTAAGTAGACCCAACCTTTAGAGATTCCCAAAAAGATCATCGCGGTTACAGCCATCGCTATGGTTACCTGCGATCGCGATAGAGTTTGATCTTTTTTGCCGGGAGTTTGTTGAGGTGCTTGTGAAAATAGAGACATAGTAGAGACTTGGTGGATTTAACTGGAGGGAGAGAAGTTGATAATTCTCGTTGTTTTAAAGAGAAGATGTTAAGGAAGAGAAATTTAATTTATGGCGGCAAAGACTGAGATCAGCCGCTCTATATCAGTAATAGAAGTCAAATAATGAACTGAAGCCCTTAAACAATCAGGATCGGGAAGCGCACGGATCAAGATTTGATGTTCTGACTCCAAGTATCTGGCGATTAAAGCATGGGATTTGTTGGCGATCGCACTCGGAGATGAGCTTGGAATTAATTCCTGATTAACTTTAAAGGAGATGAGTCCAGACTCTGGAGGCAATTGCCTTATGCAATCAATATGGGGTAATGCATCTAGTTGTTCCCAGACAATTTTACTTAATTGACAAATGCGTTGATAGCGTTGCAGTTGCGTTCCCCAACTATTAGCATGGGCGATCGCGATTCGCATTGACTCATAGAGTGCATAGGTGGAGCTAGCCACTTCAAACTTTGCCCCATCTTGTCGCCATTGCGGAATAGGGAGTTTGTTTGTAAGCCCACGCCAACCCACAAATACGGGTTCGATCGCCTCAAAAATCTCTGGACTAATATACAAAGCCCCCAAGCCCAAGGGTGAACACCACCACTTATGAGTAGTAAAAGCATAAAAATCCGCCGCTGTATCCGCCAGATTTAAGGGCAACACACCCACTGACTGTGCAGCATCAACAGCAACCAACACATTTTGATCGTGGCAAGCCTTAGCGATCGCCTTTAATGGCAAAACTTGTCCTGTATTCCAGCAAATATGACTGAGCATCACCATCCGCGTTTGAGGTTGCAAATGCTGTACTAATAACTCCACAACGGTTTCACTGTCGTTGCCTTCAGCGCTAGCATTACGAGTATTAGTCAAGGGAAAATAGTCAATTTCGATGCCAAAGCGTTTTTGAATTTGGATAGCCGCCGCAATAATGCCGGGGTGTTCGCAGTCTGAGAGTAATAAGCGATCGCCTTGTTTCCAATCCACAGCCCAAAGAGCTATATTGCAACCAACAGTCGTATTTTCGGTGAGGGTAATTGTGGTGGGGCTAACTTGAAATTCTTGGGCGATCGCAGTTTTCGTTGCATTATATTCAGACACCATCCAATCCCCAGCAGCACTAGAAAAGCAACCCAGTGACTCGATATGACGAAAGTTTTGGTTGATCGCATCTAGGGCAGCCCCACACATAACCCCCTGTCCGCCATAGTTAAAGTAAGTGCGGTTTTTAACTCCTAAAGCAGGAAAATGCGATCGATGCACGAATAGGTCTTCTTCGCGATCGCGCTCCAAAGTGTCAGAATCAAAACTATCAGAAAGTCCTGCTGAAGAAATCAAAACCAACTCCTACAAAATATTCAGCTATTACCTATTCTATAGCTACTTGCAGCCATGCTCGGCTGTGGCGCTAGAATATCAATGTTGTCTTTCAGTTACAACTCCATGATTGCCACCATTCAGCGCCATTACAGTCTCGATGAATATCGCGCGATCGCCGATACCTCTGAAGAAAAATGTGAGTACCACGACGGAGAAATTATTGCAATGACTGGTGGAACTGTTAAACATAGCCGTCTTAGTCGAAATATACTCAGTCTTCTAGATACAAAGTTGCAAAATACGAACTTTGAAGCAATTAACAATGATTTAAGGCTATGGATTCCTGATTATCGACGTGGCGTGTACCCTGATGCGATGGTTTTTGATGGGGCGTTACAATTTAACGGCGAGTCCCAAGGGGATGCGTCCCGCCGTGAGGATGAAGTTTTAAATCCAGTTCTAATTGTAGAAGTACTTTCGCCATCAACGGAGGAATATGATCGCACAGATAAGTTTCGGATGTATCGCTCTATTCCTAGTTTCTGTGAATATCTCTTAATTCGCCAAAACAAAATCTTTGTAGAACATTATAGTAAGCAAGCACAAGTGTGGACATATAGTGATTTTGATGGTTTAGATCAGTCCATTGTGCTGAAATCGTTAAATATTGAATTAGCGATCGCGGAAATATATCGAGGTGTTGAGTTTTAAATGTAAATAGGGCATGATCTTAGAGATCGCTCTTTCAGAGAAAAAGCAATGATATCTAGTTTTAAAAATTTGAGCGTGAAACCCTTAGCCAAAAACTTAAAATTTTTACCATTAGCTCTTGTGGGGCTAGCTGCGTTTGCCCTTAACGCCAATCCCGATATGCATCCTTATCTGCAAATTTCCATAGTTTTACTAGAGGCAAAACTGGGAATCCTCATAGTATATTTACTAGCTAAGAAGATTTCCAAGCCTGTAAGATAAGCCTGTAATTACACATTAACCAAGTTTTAAAAGGGAGATAGTAATGAAGACCAGAACTAGTGCAATTCTTTGGTGTTTCTTTCTAGGAGCTTTTGGAGCACACAAATTTTATCTTGGGCAATCTGGCTGGGGAATCATGTACCTACTGTTTTTCTGGACAGGCATCCCCTCTCTTGCTGCTTTTATTGAGTTTATTATGCTCCTTATTATGTCTGATGCTGAATTTAACCGTAAGTTTAACGCACTGATCTATCAAGCTACAGCGTCAGTAAGAGACTCTACCGCAGCACTAGGCGATCTCAAAAAGCTTTATGATGAGGGTATAATTACTGCGGAAGAATACGAAGAAAAAAGAAAAAAACTACTTAAGAATATTTAGCCGATTAGTGATTAGTTATTAATAGATTAGCTTTTAGCTAATCCTCAATAAACCTGTATCTTTTTTAATTACTATGTCTCAACCTTCATGGTTTGATCAAACGCCATCATGGGTCTTGTGGTCTTTGGTACCAGTATTGGGTGGTGGCGCGATCGCCTATGCTGGTGTAAAGACTGGTTCAAATATTTGGATTGTTATCGGCGCAGGCTTTGTCGCTGCTGGAATTGTTTTCTACTCATCCCCATATCTTGTTAGCTTTGCAACGATCGTTTGGTTTGCTCAAATTGCAACCGCCTTTGCCCTAAAACGTGAGTACTTAACCAAGACTTATCCAAAGCATTTACCATTGCCTGAAGATGAAAAACTATTTAAGGCGATCGCCGCTACCCGTTCTAAGATTGATATTAATAGCTGTTCCAAAAATGACTTGGTAAACGTTTTAGGATTACCAATTGTTTATGCTAACGATATTGACTCATTAAGGGCTGAAGGGCATATCTTCACTAGTTTAGAAGAATTACACGACATTCTCGAAATTCCTAATGCAACCCTCAACAAAATTGGACCAATGGTTGTTTTTAGCTATGATTATCGCCAAGAGTCAGGCTATTCATGGAAGCGAGTTAACTCCATGACTGCTGACGATTTGATGTCGATTGGGATGGAACCCAATGTAGCGATCGCGATCGCAGAGGAGCGAAAACGACGGGGTGAATTTAAATCGATTATGGACATCAAAAAGCGTACAGGCATTCCCTTTAGTGCGTATCGCCAACTCACTTAAATAGAACTAGGAGCGGTGCTTTGCGCTGCTCCTAATTGTTAGAGGCTTATCTATGTTGATATTTAGAACATCTTTGAAAGAGAATTTAGCCAAGCATCAACTTTGGTTAGATAGCCATGGCGAGAAAGGTAACCGATTTAGTGCGGCTGGAGCTAACTTAGAGAAAGTTGATCTAAGTGGCGTAAATCTGCGTAAAGCTAATCTCAGTGGCTCTAACCTCAGCGAGGTTAACCTCAGCAATGCTAATCTCAGTGAAGCAACTTTATTTGGTACAAAGTTGAATGGTGCAAATCTCAATGCAGCTAATCTGAGTGGTGCATCGCTGAGTGGCGCTGAACTTCAAAACGCAACGCTCCAGAATGCAGATTTAACTGAAGTACTTCTTTGCGAAGCGAATCTGATCAATGCGAATCTGATCAATGCTAATTTGTACAAAGCTAATCTCAGTCTCGGTATACCAGAATTTGTCAAAGCCAAGAATATTCAGTTAATCTTATCTGGAAATACAATTCCTTTTGTGAATGCCAACCAGACTAATCTCAAAGAAGCAAATCTCAGTGGTGCGAATCTTAGTGAAGCAAATTTGGATTTTGCAAATCTTTTTGAGGCAAATCTCAGTGGCGCAAATTTGCAGAAGGCAAAATTATTTGCCGTAAATCTCAGTAAGGCGAATCTCTCTCATGCAAGTCTTGAGGGTGCTGATCTATTTCGATCGCAGGCTCTAGGAACTGACTTTAGTTATGCAAATTTGACGGGGGCATGTATTGAAGAATGGATTATTGACCGTGATACCAAGTTGGATGAGGTGGTCTGTGATTCTATCTATTTAAAGCATCTCTTGAGGAGTTTGCCTGATTACATTCTCAGGAAATATAGCGATCGCCGCCCATTTAATCCTAAGGCAAGATTTGCTCAAGGTGATTTTGTCAAATTAGTGGGCAAGGTAAATCAAGGTTCTGAATTAGAGAAGTATGGTTCTGAGGTTTTACAAGAACATATTCTTATTGAAGAACTGCAGCAAATTTTTGAACAGCTTTCTGAGCAATATTTACAACGTTATACTGATGCATCGGAAAGCGATCGCCTTGCCATCCTCAAACTAGAAATTCGCTATCAAGCTAAAAATAATCTTGCTTTTAAAGAACGTTTATTAGAGGCGATTAATTTACCAAGTCAAGCATTAACTGATCTGTTACAAAATAATTCTTTTGTAACTGTGTCTCCTCAAATCATCGCAACTTTCCTGTAGCATATCCAGAAAGTACAACATTTTATGCTTTCTTGAAAACCAAATAAACTCAAAAAAGCTTACTTCGCAAGCTTTTTTAAGTTTATTTGGAATACATATAGCTCTTTTCAAGCAAGCGAGTTACATAGGTTTGTTTCCCCGCCGGAGGCGGGGAAACAAACCTGTACTTCACCGGACTGATAAATGCTATAGAACCTAGAAAGTTAAGGCGGTGTATATTGCTGACTTTACTTTCTGGGACTTATGACCTAACTTTAAAGTGAATTCGATATAGCCATTTGCGCCGCGCGAAGCGCGACGCAAATGGCGTTAACTTTACTGACAGCTATATATTTTATAAAGATTGAATAAATAGAATGGCAACTTGGCAAGCAATAGTATCGCTAGTTACCTTTATCAGTGTGATTTTTCTACTGATTACTGAGTGGCTTCATTTTACGATCGCTGCTTTTTTGGGCGCATTAACCTTGATCATTGCTAATGTGATGACCATGCCCGAAGCCCTCGCATACATTGGTAAAAGTCATGGCACGTTAGGGCTGTTTTTTGGCGTGATGGTAATGGTAAGAGCCTTTGAGCCAACTAAAGTCTTTGATTACCTTGCTACAAAAATGGTGATCTGGGCAAAAGGAAGAGGCGATCGCTTGCTACTAGGAATTGTGGCTCTCACTACGCCAATCTGTGCGATCTTACCCAATGCTACGACCGTAATGTTGCTTGCCCCATTAATCCCCCCCATCGCACAGGAAATCGGCGTGGATTTTGTACCATTACTGATTTTGATGGTATTTGTAGCAAATAGCGCAGGCTTATTGACCATCGTTGGCGATCCCGTCACCTACATCGTTGGTGATGCAATTAATATGAGCTTTGTGGACTATCTTTTACAGCTAAGCCTCGGTGGGGTGATTGCCTTAGTAGCGATCGTGGCAACTTTACCATTTCTATTTCGCAAAATCTGGCGCAAGAAATTAGAAAATCTAGAGAGTCTTCCGCATCCTAAGATCAATCACCCGCGCATCCTCTTTATTGGTGCAATTATTACCGTCTTTGTGCTGATATTTTTTGTGATTGGCGAATCATTGCCGATTCCTGTATCCCCATCCACAGTTGCTCTTCTAGGGGCTGCTCTGGCAATGCTGCTGTCACACCATAGCAAAATTGACTCAGTACAGAATATTCTGCGAGACGTAGATTGGAGTACTTTAATTTTCTTTATGTGCTTTTTTGTGCTGATTGGAGGTCTGGAAAAAACAGGAGTAATCGGCAGTATGTCAGGATTTTTGGGAGTTCTATTAGGAAAAAATATTGCCCTTGGTTCGATTATTCTGGTCTTTTTTGTGGGCTTAATTTCCAGCGTTGTCCCCAATATTCCCCTTGTGGTGGCGATGGTTCCCCTCCTCAAGCAGTATGTGGTTAATGTCGGTTTAGCTGGCTCGGAGATTATCTCTCCCAATTTTGCAGGACAGTTACCAGCGATCGTGTTGCCTCTGTTTTACGCGATGATGTACGGTGCAACCCTTGGCGGAAATGGAACTTTAGTAGGAGCTTCGGCAAACATTGTCGCCGCAGGTGTTGCTGAGCAACATGGGCGGAGAATTTCATTCAGAACGTTTTTGCGCTATGGCATTCCTGTAATGATCTTGCAACTTGTAGTTGCAGCGCTCTATGTCATCTTGCGATTTTTGATTTTTTGATGCTTAGAGAAAAGCGGCGCTTCGCGCCGCTTTTCTCTATAGCAATTTTGCCGTAGGCAAAATCACTATAGAGGATAGATTTTAATTGGGAGCAATCGCATGAGAGCTTGTCCTAGGCGATAAGCCTGCGTGTCATACATTGGTAACTCGATCGCCGCAGGGAGACTTTGCATAAAGCGCCGCGCAATCTCCAGATCACAACCTGAAATATTTTTTAGCTTATTGCCAGCGTCTAGCAAGACACTAGAATTGAGAGGAGGTTTGGCGCGTAGCTGCCAACGCTTTGGTAAATGGAGATTACCTAGTTCAATGCGCCGTAGCCCTGAAATAGAAGCTAATACCGTCAAGCGATCGCCAACTTTCATCACTTCATCATCTGATGGCATATAAAACTCACTATGTCCATCAGCTTTAGGAGCGACGGTTTTGAGATAAACTGGCACAACGATATAACCGTAGGCAATTTGCGAAAGATTTTTGCCGATTAATGTGTCATTCTCGGAAATAATATATTCCGCGACCAAAACTGTGCGCTGATTGAGGCGGAATAGACTTAGCATATTTTCACCAAATGCTGCTCCTGCAAAAGCTTCAGCAGATAGGACATAGGCACAAAAAGATTGAGAACTGGGTAGAAGTTCTGCTAGGTTTTCACTGAAGTAGCGATCGTAAGTACGAATAGCGAGATTCATTTGACGATTAATTTTTTGGGCGGCATCGCGGGCTAGCAAAGCAGTTTCGAGATTGAGCATCTGATCGTCAGTAACCGAGAGAATACTTCTAGCTGTAGCCAGATTCGTTTTTGATAACTCTTCGATGATATTTCCTGTAAACCAAGGTACTCTGTCTGCCAGATCGCAGTCGTGGGGATTTTCGCTAACGATCACAAAGGGAAGTTGTAACTTGAATAGAAGATCTGCTATTCTTTGTCCCAGCCGACCAAATCCAATCAGGATAATATGATCGCGACTAGGAAGAGGTTTCGATCGCTTAAAAAACTCAAATTTGGAACTGAGAATGCTATCGGCAATCAATCCAACTACTCCCAAAACAAATAGGAGACTGATCAAGGTAATGGATAAGCAAAATATCACTACCCACAGAGGTACTTGATCCTCACCTAGTCCACCAAATACATCCCCAAATCCTCCTAACAACAAAATCATGCTTGCTGAAATTGCCTTTTGCCACGAAATATTCGGTACATTAAGGAATAAAACCACTGAGCTAATTCCCCATAGGGTAATTGCGGTGATCACGCCCCAGAGAATGAGACGACGCGATCGCACAGCTCGAAACCAAGAGCTAATCTGATGCCATTTTGATTTCCAAAATGCTGAACCTGCAATTTTGAGCAACAGTTGCATCATTCCTTGAAAAGCTGGAGCATTGTTATCAAGGGTAGACTCAGCTAGTTGATAATGTCGGCTATTATTGGAGAAATCATTCTCGACAAACTCTACAAAGGCAACTCTATCTCCAACCTGTATAAGGGTATCAGGCTGCCATTGAAAGAACAGGCGATCGCAGTTAGGCTCAGCGATGCTCAAGAGGCGAGAATGTTTTTTATGTAAGAGGTAAGCAGGTGTTCTCAAAAAACGATAGTCATTTGGCTCTACTAAACGCTCCACTACTCGTAATTTGCGATCGCCAAGTTGAAACAGTCCTAATGTACCTCCGCCTAAGCCTGCTACAGCAAAGGAAGCCGCAGGGAGATCTACAGGGTCAAGGGCGACAAAGTTTCCTAATTGATCTTTTAGTAGTTGATTGAGATTTTGACGGGAGGAGCGAACGACAATATGTACATTAGGATTGAGACGACGGGCAGCGATCGCGGTTTCGATGTTTACATTCTCGTTACTGGTGACTAGCAAAATCGCTCGACAGTTATCAATTCCTGCTTTGATTAAAGTTTCCGAGCGCCGACAATCTCCCAAAATGATGGCTTGATCGAGGAATTCTGAGAAGTTGTCAAACTCCATAATTTCTGGTTGGGCTTTATCGATCGCACAAATTTTTACTTCATATTCGCGATAGGCAAATTTCTTTAAATTAAAAACAGAATGCTGTCCTAGACTGCCTAAGCCACAGACAATAAAGCGATCGCATACAATGTCGCTCTCTGCGCCTAAATTAGTTCCTAAATTGATAGCTGGCTTTGGGGTTTCTTTTTCTTCGTTGTTTACTGACTGTTGACCTTGTTCAAACTCTATGGTTTCGATCCATTGCGGTAATGGCTGTCCAAACCAGAATGCATAAATTCGTGCTGCTTTAAAATTACGATAGTCAAAGTCATGACAACATTTAGCGATCGCTTCTACTAACACTTGGCGATCGCCAAAATAAGTAGACTCTAATAAAATATGTAGCTCTTGAGGCTTTTGTCTGACTGTGACATTTACTTTGATTTCTAGGTCAAGTAAGCAAGTTTTAATTAATACTGCAAGCGATCGCATTCTTTATTCACGTTCTCAAACTAGTAACTTTGCAAACTTTTAATCTTAAACCATAAACATTAATAGCAGGTTATCTTAGCGCTCTATGTTGCTAGAGTCTCAAACGAGAATTTCAGATTTGATGATTCTTGAAAGGTGTAATTTAGCTTCTCAAAGCCAATTACCACACCAGATTTATTTTTGATCAGAACTATTTCATCACTTGTTTCTTCGCAGATATATTCTTGGTTAAGATTGCCAAACCAGACTGTGAGGGTGTTACCAAGTTTGTCGTAGTAGACTTTTACTTCTGCCATATTTACTCATCCATAATCTGTTGAAGCATTTCTATTAATGCTGGTAATTCATTGGTAACTGTGTCCCAAACGACATCTTCATCTACATTCAAGTAGTCATGAACTATTTTACTTCGCATTCCTACGATGCCTTGCCAGTCAATTTGAGGATAAATAGCGCGAAACTCAGGGGCAGTTCGTCTTGCTGATTCTCCTATTGTTTGGATTAAGTGGGTTAAGGATAGTCGCAACAGTTCATCGGAGTCAAAGTCTTCTCTATTTAGACCTTCGATAAAGGAGCTAGCTTTCTTTGCAAGATCGATCATGTGCCCAACATAGACTAAATTATCTTTCGGCATAACATACCTCTGTTTCGGCTAGGATGCGATCGCGTAAGCGATGATTGATTGATTTTAGGGTAACTAGGTCGATCGCTCTACCGTCAAATATTTTCGATAGTTCTTGTTCTAGTTGATGTAGTTTTAAGAATCCGATGGTTTTACCTGTTTGAAATTCGATAAGTATGTCTATGTCGCTGGTAGGGGTGAAGTCGTCACGAAGTACTGAACCAAATAATGAAAGCTTTTGGATGTTCCATTTTTGGCAGATTAGTGCAATTTCTTGTTTAGGGATTGGTATATTCTGAGTTTTCATACAAATACTTTTCAATTTTTTTAAATCTTCTTGGGCTTTTTTGCTGAGGATAACTTCCCACATATTTACAATCCTAGCTCTTGAGCGTTTACCCATTCACTTCTAGGACTAGCCATAACCTCTTTGAGTGAGTCGATATATCCGTGTATGGAGTTTAGATAAATAGTCTCTTCGATCGCTGCCCAGTCTTCTTTGGAAATCACAACTACGTCATTTTCTGAGCCTTTAATCATGATGGGCTTATGGTTTGCGCTGACTTGATTGATTAGATTGTTAAAGTTAGCAGTTGCTTCTTGAAGTAGTAAGTAGTCCATGTTGTTGCGCTATTTAATTGATGTGATTGTGTGGTAGTAAATTTTTAGGGACTGAGCAATATTTCAGGCTAAGTCTTTCCATGCTTCATTTTCTTCTTCACTAAGCCAATCTTTTGACAATGATGATTCGATTAATAGATGTTGTTCTCTAGTTTCCATAAAGTCATCGGAGAAGAGATCGAGGCTATTCCAGAGGGTTTGCCAAGGATTGTTTTTGGGGATAAGGATGATCGCGTTGCCGACTTTTTTGATGTAGACTTCTTCGCCGACCAGTTGAAAGCCGTCTGGCAGTATGGCTAGTTGTTCATTACCTTGCATTCTGAGTTTGGCTGTGTTCATGGGTTTGTCCTCCTAGTTGTATTCTAAGTTAATTCTTGTAAGCCAAGTTTTTATGTCATTTGTGAGTTGTTGAGTGGGCACTGGTCATCTAAAACGTGATCGACGTATTTCCGCCTTTTTTATCGGCTTGAAATGGACGTTTCAGCACCTATCCCTCATTAGCTGACCAGTGCCGTTGAGTGCTTTTTTCTCCTGTGAATGGACATATTTGGATTGAATCAGTTAGGCTTTGGCATAGTTGATTGATCACCTCATTAGCTCTTTTGCTATAAAGGGCGATCGCTAATTTCTCGACACCAAGATCGAACTTGAGATTAAGTAATTCACGCTCTAAGCAAGAGACATCTTGAACTACTGGAATCCTACGACCGATAGAGTTAAAAATTTTGTTGGTTAATTTCTTGGCAATTACATTAGGATCGCTTTCTTGTTCGAGTGGCTCTTCTGGGTTTGAGGGGATTAATGTATAATTAGCTACAAACGCATGTGGTGGCAGGTATGGACATATATCTTGACAGGTTACTGAATTTACCCAATACAACCGTTGAAAGTTTTACGG
>Ga0172373_10005469_pt1 | contig 17384 bp, 21 predicted proteins | sample Lak10m_2_FD_114546 | JGI IMG/M metagenome (GOLD analysis project Ga0172373, IMG submission 114546) | Freshwater microbial communities from Kabuno Bay, South-Kivu, Congo - kab_092012_10m | ecosystem: Environmental > Aquatic > Freshwater > Lake | place: Democratic Republic of the Congo...
AAATGCACATTGCAGTTGCAGTGGCCCAAGCTAAAAATTTTCTGCTGATAAACTGCTCGATATTCTTGTCGAGAAATGCTTTTGTCTTCTCTGTCATTTTAAAGCCTCTAACATATAGGTATCACTCAGTTCAGCATTCCGCCGGTGCCACCACCAGAGCCGCCGGCCTCGTCGTCCTGGGGAGGTTCACCGCTGGTCGCCCGCTTGATCTCTTCCTGCATGTCCAGCCCGAGCCTGTCATAGAGAATCTGGGTCTGCAGAGTCAGGCGCAGCATTGTCTTGAGGAGCATTGCGGCAGTGACGCCGACAGCGCTGACGTCTGACTCAAGCTTTTCCTGCGCCACCTGTGTGTAGGTGAGGCGATCCTCGACCTCGTTGAGTCTCGCAGCCAGAATCTCCAGCGCCTTGAGATCGAGCTGGGGGCCTGGTTCTACCAGAGCGCTGAGCAATCTCTGAAAAGAACTCAGCCTTGGACTCTTATCATCACTCATCGAAATCCTCGCTATCTAGTCCAGTGTCGAGTAGGTCGCTCTCGATGAGCTCGAATATCGACTCGGCGTCCGTGGGCGTCACCTGCTTGATGTGGCGATCCCGCTTCTGAACCTCTATCTCGTCCAAGATCTTCATCAACACCGGATTCTCCTCGACGACGAGGGCCGCCAAGTGATTGAAGACCTCCTGCATCGACAGGTTACGCTTGATGAGCGCCACGCGGAAGGCTGCGTGGGTCGACTTCACCATGGTAATATGGAGAGACTTGCGGGTCTGGTAGTCGATCAGCCGGCGGCTGACCTCACGCCGCGCCGCCAGCTGCGCCGGCGTTGGCTGCGAAGACTTCTCTTTCTGACGCTTCTGGATCACTCTGCTCGAATTCTAACTGGTACTTACGAGAAAGTATATCCTGGAGCTCCACAGCGGCTTCCTTACCATACTTCTGCTCGAGGAAGTCTGATGCCTTGGTGAAGATCGCCTGCTCCATGTCGATGAGCGTGTCGTAGTTCGAGATCAGGCGGGCGACGTCGTCGGCGAAGGTGGGTACGTCGAACTGGACCTCTTCCTCACCGGCTTCGAAGAGCAGGTAAGTGAGGGTGGGCCCGCGGCCCTCCTTCTTGACGGCAGCGACAGGGTCGACCTCGCCCTTGGCGGCGCCCATCTGGAGCGCCTTTTCCTCGAAGCCCATCATCGCCTGGTTGATCTCTTCATCGAACTCGAAGCCTGCAGGACCGCTGGGTTCGACCGGCTCCTCTTTCTTCTCTTCCTTCTCGGCGTCTTTCTCTTCTCCGCCCTCGGCCTCATCACCACCAGCGTCTTCTTCTCCACCTTCGTCGGCAGCGGCATCATCGCCGCCCTCGTCGGCAGCTTCGTCTCCACCCTCGTCGCCGCCGCCTTCATCAGCAGCGGCATCGTCGCCGCCCTCATCTCCACCACCTCCAAAGAGCTCGTCAGCAGCTGAATCGCCGCCCTCATCTCCACCCTCGTCGCCTTCAGCCTCGCGGATCAGGCGCTCGAGGAGGCTGCGATCGAGCTCCTCGGAGATCAGGCGACGGAGCATCTTTCCAGTGAGCCTCATGACAGCACCTTGGCGAGACGCTCGGCCTTCTTGAAGCGGTCCTCGACGACGTCCCAGTCGAGCTCCTTCATCATCGCCACCACGTAGGTCTTACGATCGGCCACGTAGTCGCGGTAGTAGGCGCCCTCGGAGACGTCAAGGACGATGACCGGGTAGACGCCCACCGGCATGTTACAGCCGCCGGCGTCGACCATCAGGTTCATGTACCGCTTGAGGAGCAGGTTGTAGGCCGTGACGACGTAGCCGCCGCGGGCCGCCATGGCACAGGCGATAAAGTCACGCTGCCAGTCGTCGAAGTTGCCGAAGTCCCGCTCGAGGCGCATGAACGTGATGGTATCCATCGTCAGCTGGGCGGAGGGGGCGTCGATGTTGTCGAAGAAGCGGGCCTTGAGGAAGGACTCGTTGAGGCAGCGGGCCTCGTCCTCCTTGAGGGACCGGAACTCCGAGGAGATGGGGTTGGCAGCGTCGCGTGGCGCGGTGTCGAGCTCGGCACTGACCCTGTTGAGGGCCTGTGTGTGGGCCTCGAAGACCTCGAGCCGGGCCTTCTTGACCTTCTCGCTGAGGAAGTCGGTCTTCAGGTCGTAGGCCTTGGGCTCCACCACATAGGACTCCCGAAGGGGCTGGCTCGCAGCTTCGCCCTTCTCTGGAAGGCCGAGTGTGCGCCTGATCTCCTGTCTCAAATTGGTGTCCAGGTCGTCCATATCACTTCACCTCATAGTCCTTTTCGAATTCTTTTTCATCGACCACAAACTCGACTTCCTCTTCGCCCTCAATCCCAGGACCGGCGTCCTTTTCGAGGTCGACCTCAGGCTCCTCGAGGGGCTCGAGGCCAACGGGCGCCATGGGGTCAGGCCGGGCCGAGAGCAGGGGGGCCTCCTCACCGACGAACTTCTGGCCGTAGGAGGGCTCGAAGCGAGGCTCCTCAGGATTGCGGAGGCGAATGACGAGGTCACCGGACCGGTCCTCACCCACCGAGTCGACAGTATACTCGAGCTGGGTCTTCTTGTGCCGGACCTTGAGGCCAGGCTGGATCACGACGTTGCCCCGGGAGTCGCGAGCGTCGGTCTCACCCAGCACCTCGTGGAGGCGCCGGAGGTAGGCAGTGTGCATGCGCTCGACGACCTGACGCTCAGTGAGCCTTTCCATAGACTGTCTCCTTCTCCGACGCGCTTCAACCTTCAGATTATCAGAGACGGCCTTCTTGATAGTCTCGCCTGGCTTAACAGTATTAATATAGTTAACTAGCTGCTCTTTATTGAAGATAGGATTACCATCTGTGGTTCTAGCGCCGGCGCTATCTTTAAGCCATTTTTCGAAGTTGACAGTTATTGTATCTCCTACACTTACAGCTGCTTGAGAAGTGAATGCCTTGAGCTGATCAATCAGGCTTTTCTGAAGCACATCTCTTGTCGCTTTTACTTCGGCTTCACCAGTGATCTTCATAGGAATGCCATCAGTGATGGTCTTTGCTAGCGCAGCAAGCGTCTTTCCCAGGGATTGCTCATCAGCTGCGGCCGCAACTTTTTGCTGAACCGCGGCTGCCTTGGAGGGATCTGGAGTAGCAGCCGTCGCCGGCCCTCCAGAAGCTCCTGATGGATTCGCAGTGTCGGCAGTCGACGCAGCTGTTGCAGCCGCTGCCTCTTGAGCCGTGCTCTGTAGAGCTGCGCGTGCAGCTTCCATACCGCCCTTTAGGCCTATGATCTCCTTGATCGTAAGGAGCCTCAGGTCTGCCGCGAAAGCGCCCTTGGCGTCGTCCTGAATCTTCTCTTTGGCTTTGGCGAATAGATTACCAAAGAATTTTGTGAAAGCCCCCCATGCGCTACCGGCAGCTGATTTGGCACTGCTGGTGCCCTTTTCGATGGCTGAGGTCTGCCATTCAGGCACCGCAAAAGATTTGATCACTGCATTTAGAATTTTCTTGACTTTTTGATACTCAGCAGAGCCCGTCGTCGCACCTGTCTCCTCTAGATCAGACAGCTTCATCGTCTTTACATCATCTGAAAAGCCCCCTGCATCTAGATTGTCTGCAGCGTTGATCATGGTCTCGACAACAGAGGCAGTCACATTTCCCACTCGCATAAAGACGCTATTCAAATTTTCTATCTTCTTTTTTAGCGCCTTAGTGTCCCCCTTGATCGACAGCGTCGCGATCTCTTCAGTGTTGGAAACACCGTCAATTTCACCCGCCAACTTGTTGAGAAGACCCTTGATCGTCTTCATCGCTCCAGGCAGCGCATTCGCAACTTCAAGAGTCTTAGCTTTTTGGTCCTTCAGCGCAGTGGCTAGATTACGCGCCTCTTCATTCGAGAATTCCTCGAGCAGAAGAAATGACTTTCCCTCTCCAAGGATCCTATTGAAGTGAGCTGGAGAACGTGCCGCGATCGCAACAAGGCTGGTTCTAATCAGCGACTCGTAGAATATGTGGTAGTTGCTCTTCATTCAACAGACCTCAGGCGCGCCGAGAGCGCTGTCAATAAGTATTCCGGTCATGAGGCTAGTGAAAGGAATACGCTTCAGGCTCTCCTCGTAAGGACGCCCACTGATCTCAAGATCTCCAGGCCACTGGTGTCCCGATACTCTCGGTCGTACACCACCTCATTCACGCCGGCATTGACGATCGCCTTCGCGCACATGCGACATGGGCTCAGGGTCACATACATCGCCTTCTGCTTCGGGTTGTTGTAGTCCAGCTTCAGGAGGCAGTTGATCTCAGCGTGCAGGAACCCTGACTCACCAGGGACCTCAGATTCCACCTCGTTCGGACCCCCCTTGTAGTTCCCATTGTAGCCGAGGGAGAGGACTTGAGAGTTGTCCTGGGTCACGACGATGGCGCCTACCTGGTGCCTCGGGTCGTACGAGCGCCGGGAGATGATGTGAGCCATCTCCATCCAAATTTGATCCCACTGCGGTCTATCAGTCAATGATCTCCTCACACATCAAAAATGCTGTCGACGTGTCGATCAGCAGGAAGTGAAAACCCTGCAGCCTTTTTATGACCGCCGCCCCCAAATCTCTTGGCGATCTCGGAGACGTCGACATTATCGTGGAAAGCTCTGAGGCTCACCTTGTTCAGGCGGTCGTCATGGTCATAGTACCAGATCACGGCAAAGTCGCAGTCGTGCGAGAGCTTGTTGCCAATCTCCGACATCCAGTGGGACGAATTGACCACCATGACATCCACGCCTTGATACTTCCTCTTCGCTGCCTTTTCACACACCTTCTTGATCACTGTCTTAGAATAGGCGAGGATGTAGGAACCCCGCTTCACGGCGTCATCAAAGACCGAGTCGTCCTCGAAGCGCTCGAACTCCTCGAACTCGAAGGGCACCATGTCGAAGGCGGCACTGAACTCCCTCGAGTAGGGGAGCTCCCACTTCCACAGGTCCCGGTCCTCGATGTAGTTGATGAGCTTGGGAGGTGGGTGGCCTGGGTGAAAGAAGTCCCAGGCGAGGCGGGCCCCGGAGTGGGCCATGTCGAAGTGGGTGTTGCTGATATCGTGGAGCTCCACCATGGCGGACTTGTGGTGGTCGATCACCAGCAGGGCCTCGGAGTCGGCGATCATCTGCTTGATGACCGGATTGCTGAAGGAGAAGTCCAGGATGACGACAGTCTTGCCCCTGACATCTGGCGGCGTCTGGCCGTGCTTACAGGCGTGGTACTCGGCCCGACTGCCCAGGCACTTCCAGGCTGAAAATGCAGCACCAAAACCGTCAGTACAATCAGCATGGTAGATTACGCAGTCGACCGACGAAGGGTCTAGAATGGCCATCTCATCCTCTCTTGTTAATATAGTGATGGTGCTCCCAGCAGACTGGGTAGTACATGTCTGATCCACCGACAGCGATCTCTCCGAGGTCCTTCATCTTTCTCTCGGTGTAGTATGCGTCGCGACCGGTGATGGGACACACGGCCGGACAGACCTCGATCTTCGTGGCATACGGCATCATGTCTCGCACCTCGTCGAATGGAAGGCCCGAAGCTGAGAGCTGGATGGAAGAGATGAGGATCGTCTTGCCTTGCCTGAACAGAGCCAGGAGCGCCGCGGCGGAACCGTCAATCATGAAGGCCTCATCCACCGCGATGACATCACACTGGTCCATCGCTCCCACATGCCGCAGGATCTCGTCTCCACTGTTGACACACTGTGCTGGAATGCTCATGCCCATGTGTGTGGTGATGAGGCCGTTGCTATAGCGGTCATCCATCTTGGGCTTAAAGACAGTGACAACGAGATTCTGGTACTTGCAGCGATCGATCGCCGACAGGAGGCGCGACGTCTTGGACCCGAACATGGGTCCAGTGTAGATGATAAACTCTGGATCTCTCTGTGACATCTTCGCCATGCTTTTCGTCTCCTCTAAATATCAGGCACTTCATCTGGCTGGACATTAGCTTGAGCGCCCGTGAGACTAGAAAACCTTTCCAGCGAGCGCTCATAATAGTCTTTATCCATCTCCGTGCCCACAAAATTTCGGCCGGCCCGATGGGATGCGATCATCGTCGACCCGGTCCCATTGAAACAATCCATCACCGTCTCGCCTGGATTCGTATACGCGCGGATGATCCGTTCCAGAAGGGCAATGGGCTTCTGGGCCGAGTGCCAGCCGCAGTACTCCCTCGAAGTGGTGTGGTTGTTCTTCTCCCAGACGCAGGTGGGAATGGTGCCCTGTGCGAACGCCTCACCGGTCCTGATGTTCACCTTCTGCTTGCGCTCGACGCGAACGTCATCGGCATTGAACAGGAGGTCCCCCTTGCTGTAGACCCAGACATACTCGTGCTTCCGGGCGAAGTTCGCCTTGGACCGGCCACCCCAGTTGTAGGACCACACGATCTCGTTCTGTGGGTAGAGGCCGGAGATCCTATTGAGCACTTTGAGCTTGTAGTGGAGGAAGGTGTCGGTCTTCAGGGTGCCCCAGACGCAGATGGGCCGATTGCGGCGCAGAACGCGGACTGCCTCCCGGGTCCACAGCTCGCACCAGTCAAGGTACTTCTGCTCCGAGGACCACTGCTTGTCCCAGGAATCGTGGCCGATGAAGTAGGGCGGATCCAGGAGGGCGAGGTCCACCGACTCATCCGGCAGGCCCTTGAGGAACTCCAGACAATCTCTATTCTCTAGAGAGATCTTCATGGATGTACTCCTCAGGCTGGCTTTCCGAAGCATGTCGAGGCAAATAGGGACGCAGAGAGGGCCTTGTCTCCTAGGACCTTGGCGCGGTACGATGCGAGAACTCGGAGCCACTCGTCCCAGTAGTAGTCTGGACACAGGCTCGAATCGACATGCCGGACCAGAGCTGTGACGTCGGGAATCTGACGGATAATGGACTCCTGCGCCATGAGCCTCTCGAGGGGCGGCGGAGAGGGCATGACCATGGGCCTGGCGTACTGGTGGTCGAGAGAAATGCTCGCCTGAATGTTGAGGGGCTCGCAGATCTGGTCCAACATATCCCAGTGGCGCTCATAGACATGGAGCGAGTTGCTGGTGTGGATGTACTCACCCAGCTTAAGGCCGAGCTCGAGAGCCATGAGTTCCTGCAGAAGCGTGAATGCAGGAATATCGTTGGCAATCCCGAGGATGAGATCAGAGGAGCGCATGTTCGCGACCAGGTGGAGGGCGCCCCCACGGACCATAAACTGGAGGGCCAGCGTGCAAGGAACGTCCTTGACGGCGTCGAGGGAATCGATCGGGCTCTTAATGTGAATCACGGCGCGCCGAGAATCAGGATCCCTCTTGAGCTCGGACTTCACCCACTCCCACTGGCTCATCCGCCCATCGGCGATTCGAGGATGGGGCCTGAAGATGCGGGCGCCATAGGCCGAATTCGCAGTCGTGCCATCATCGCTGATATCACGCCAGAAGGGGGCATAATATGAGATCCACTCTGTGGAGTCATTTCCTGCCATGTACCAGAGCGCCTCGGCGATCGCATACTGGTGCTTGAAACCGCGGGCAGAGTTGTAGATCCAGCGCCGGCGAGGATCAGTAATCTTAAAGGAGACGCCCAGGGTCTCCTTCACTTTCATGCCCCGGGGGCTGGCAGTGTACTGCGCGCCAGTCCTGAGCATGAGGCTGAGCTGGTTGTAGGCGTCATTGAAGCTTTCGGCTGTAACGTGCAATTGGTCCTCCTGCTTCAGCGATTCTTGAGGGCGCTCTTGGGATTGTGCTTGAGGTCCTCGAAGAACTCGACGGCGGCGCCCACAGTGAAGTCCCAGACCCGACGGAAAGCAGTCTCCTGCTCGAGGACGATGTGATATCGATCCTGCGCCGTGCAGGTCTTCAGGTACTTGACCTTGTCAACGACATCTGCCGGCGAAGAGACAGCCCACTTCTCACCGAGAATATCGCTGTATAGATGCTCGCCTGGAATGAGGGCAGGGGTTCTCACTGCGAGGCTCTCGAAGTATCGGGCCGGCACGTGGCCCTGTGCGGCGTATAGAGGCTTGGTAATGTGGACGACTGAGATGAACTTGTTCAACACCTGCATCGACTCATAGAATCCGACACGATCGTTCAAGGTCAGGTATGGATACTTTCGGATCACGTTCTCAGGAGGCTCGCGCTCAGGAGAAGACTGGAGCCAGTTGCCCCAGAGCTTCGTCTGGATGCCTGCGACGCGAAGGTCCTTCGAGGGAGCGGCATAGTACTTCTCGAGCATCTCCTGGCGCTCGTAGTTGTTGCCAACATAGCCAAACTCGAGAGTCGCCTCAGCAGCCGGAAGGAGCTGGCCGAAGTCAGACCACATCGTGAGAACAGTGCGAGGACGAGTCAGGGCTCCTGGCTTGAGGGATGCGTCGGCGATGATTGCCTGGTGCCAGCGCTTCTCATCCTCAGCTGTGAGCTTGAGGTCGAGGTCCCAGATGACGACCGGGATTTTACCGTGGTAGTGGTTGAGGAGCTGTTCCTGACGACTATAGTCAGGCTCGAACCGCCGGGGGCCGAAGTTCTTGTATGTGGGCCAGCGCCATTCAAGAAGAATGACATCGAGATCGGGGAGACCTGTGGGATTGAACTTCAGGCCCTCAGTCGGATTCTCCTCGCGCTGGGTCTGCAGTGAGATGACCTCATGGCCCCTGTTGATGAGCTCCTCGACGAAGATGGGACGACAGAAGCGCAGGCCGTCGGGGGTCTGTGCGATCCGACTCTGCTCATGCGATTCACAAAAACCCCAATAGCTATAACCGATTCTCATTGCGAAGCCTCCAAGAAATTCATGATTTCAGACATTTCACGATCCAGATTTTCATCGTCGACGTTTAAGAGCAGGGTCTGGCACTTGGTCACGCTGGCCGCATACTCACGGTAGAGGCCATCGAGCACGCGCAGGTTCTCAGGCTTGACGCCATACTCGTCATAGACTTTAGAATAATCGCTGCGGAGCGGAATGATAATCTTCGCTCCGAGCGCCGCGCACATTTCATCGCCGCGAGCGATCAAGTCATCGCACTTCTTCCTGTTGAAGGCGCGAGAGTAAGCCCACTCAGAGGGATGGGCTCGGTCGAAGATAACAGACATGCGAGTCTGGCGAATGAGAGACAGCGCAAATGGATATGAATACTGGGCCGTCAGCCTGAAATACTCAGATGCGTCCTGCGCTCCGAAGTGGGTCCACTCCTGGTCATTCTTGAAGACCGGAACTCCGAGTTGCCGGGAGAGCTCAGCAGCGATGTTCGTCTTGCCGCATCCATCAGGCCCCTCGAAAATAATGATTCTCTGTTTATCACTGGACATGATTTTCCTTGTGCTTCCTAAAGCTAACGGACAGACTACCGTTGTTCACCATTCATCACCTTGAGACGTCGCATGTTTGTCGAGCAGCCAAAGTCATTCTTCTCGACTTCAGCGATGCAGACAGAGAAGGGCTTCACGGCATCCTCATCGCCATTCCAGCCCCAGCAGAAGATTCGGGTATTGCCCTCCTCGGCACCGGTCACGTTGAGAAGCAAGTAGGGCTTCTTGTTCTTCGTCAGCTTGGGCTTGACATCAGTGACGACGAACCAATAGATGTCCTTCTCCTCGTATTCGTCGATCGAGTTCACGGACTTGCTCTCGAACTTCTTAAGCATTTCTGGAGAGAGCAGGGATGAGGCGTTGAACGAGCCCAGGAGCTCTCGGCTGAAGTTTGCGAAGGAGCTCAGACTCCACTCAGGCTCGTCAGCAGCCTCGACCACGAGCTCCTTGAAGCGATTCTTGCCCTTGTCTGGATCCTTCTTCGTCCACTTCTTGATCTCGGCGTTCTTCTCGATCACAATCTCGTACATGGACTTGTAGCTCGAGAAGGTCTTGCCTGGACCCACGATATCCAGCGAATCGAAGGCGCGAATCTTGATGAGGGCCTCCATCGCCCGGCGATTAAACTTCGAGTGCCGCCACTTGCCCTCGCTGTCCCAGAGCAGGTCTTCGACGCCCTTGTAGGGACGGTTCGCGGAGATCTCCTCGATCGCCGAGTCCCCGACGCCCTTGCACGAGTTGAAAGAAGGCATGAAGCGCTTTCCTTCGAGGATCGTCCAGCCCTCAGTGGCGTAGTTGATATCGATAGGGACGATCTTGTATCCCATCTTCTTCACCTCACCAAAGGCCTTCTTGCGCTTCTCAGGGTTGCCTGACATCGACTCGAGGTAGGCGCACAGCCACTCCTCTTCGAAGTAGGTGAGGAGCCAGGCACAGTAATAGGAGTCGATCGCGTAGCTCACGGCGTGACTATTCGACGTCAGGACACCGTTCGAAAGATAGAATTGATGATCTGGATGCTCGACCTCAAGGTCGTATGTATCCTCTTCCCCTAGCTCAACTACGCTAATGATATTTGACATGTCACATCTCTCCTTCAATGTCTTCAGGAAGCTCAGGGACACCCGCTAGTTCTTCTTCGTCCATTTTATGACACTTGTCAATAAAATCAAAATACTCCTGCAGGTTCATATCTGATCTCGTAACAATGGACGCTAGCGTCGCCTCGAATAGTTCAGGTCTTTTCACGTTGTAATCCCACTTCATCACTATAACACATGTCGATGTCACAATGCATCTGAGTCAAACATGGTTCCTATTCTTATCACCTCGGAGCGTTTACTCGAATGCAATGCTTCAGCTATCATGTTTTTCGCATCGCTAGTGAAATTGCCCTTGTCATACATATCATATGATACTCTTATCAAGAGATACCCACGTTCAACTGCATATTTTTCGACAGCCAAATCCCTTAGCTTTCTATGCTCTAGATGCTCTTGACCCATGATTGGCTTGAAATGAAAAGGGCCATCGAACTCTACCAGTATCTTTTTTTCTCGATGACCAATATCAACACGAGCTCTTTTCGTTACAGACGGTATCATGGGGTGCTGAATTTGAATTTGTGCTTTTACTTCGTCCCCCAAGACATCTTTGCATAGTCGATATAAGGCCGCCTCTGGTCTTGAGATTTTTTTTGCCAATATCTTTCTAATTGTCTCTTGAAATGCTTCAGGATTGTTTTTTCGCCATTTTGCTAAGTTTTGCGTTCTCATGGCCAATATGTCTTCACGTGAACTAGTCTTCTTTGCGGCTTTAGAAGAACGATCTCTAAAATCTTGCCGCCTATTGAGCTCTCCCAATTGCTTGGATCTTCTTGCTCTTTCGTTGTCGTTTGACATGATCGTGCGCCTTACACTACACGCCATCTTTTCTCTATATTCGTGCAGGTCATCACCGGCTTCTTTTCTCTTAGTGATCCAGCATTCTCGACTCTTCGATGCATTGCTGTATTTGTCTTTTGAAGCCGGCGCTAGAACAGGACCATAAAGCGTGATGTATTCTTCCTTTGTTAGACCATGCATGCTCTTGACATGTTGCGTAATCTTAGACCCAGAAAACCTACATAAAGCACACTCTATGTAGTCTATACCTACAACGCCATTAGGCCAACATGTTTCGTTATGCAATTCGTGTGAGATATATTTCTCAGGATGTTTCTTCCTGGGACCTATAGATTTTTGGCATCGTCGGCACCAGTAACTTATCTCTGGCCTTTGGTCATGATCGAGGCACCCTCTTCCAAAATCTGCTTGAGTGGAAGCATTCGGCCGTCCGTCGTCCGAAACTTGTGATCCATTGTGCATTTGACTTTTTCTCCCGTGTCAAGGGTGATCTCGTAAAGCTTCTTGACACCATTGTGGTGTCGCTTTGCAACACGTGTCAGCATATCCTTACCGGTCTTTTCATCACGAGTCATGACCGTGTCTCCCGGTTCAACATGCCGAATCTGCTTCTTTACGAGATCACCATTCGGAGAATAAGTATCCACCTCAGTTTCATAGTGAACACATGCATTGAAGCCGTAACCTGAGAAGAACAGAATCTTTTCGTAGAGGTCATCGGCGAGCTGGCGGTCGACACCATTCTTGACGGCGCCCTCGACGAAGCGGTCCTTGAGGTCCTGTGCCTGCTTCTTCATGCTGTCCGCCTTGGAGGCAGAGCGCTTCATGATCGAGCGGCGCACCATGTCGCAGTCCTCCTGTGGGAAGCCGGCGACGACGTTGCACAAGGCCATCACCTGCTCCTGGAAGATGATGCAGTTCGACGTGGTCTTGAGCACCTTCTCGATCAGGGGATGCTGATAGTCGATCTTCTCAGGGTTTGCCTTGTTACCCAAGTAGATCTTGTGGACTCCGGCGTCGAGCGGACCGGGCCGGTAGATCGACGTGAGGGTTGCGATATCGATGATGCTGCGCGGCTTGCCTTGCATGAAGAACTGCTGGGCACCGCGCTGGGTCGCCTGGAAGATGCCGGCCCAGCGACCTGCGTGGTACACGTTCTCATACACTCGCTGGTCGTCGAGGTCGATTACCTCGGGATCCATGTGGCGGTCGAACCAGTCCTTGACCTGCGCGAAGTTCGGCTTTTTGACGCCCTCACGGCGCTGGAGGACGAGTTCGATGGCACGCTCGATGATTCGCAGAGTTTCGAGGCCAAGCAGGTCGAACTTGATCCAGCCAAACTCCTCCAGGTGCTTGTAGTGCATGCCCTCGACCCACGGGGTCTGGGCCTCGCCACGGGCGAGGATGAGGGGCATCCTCTCCTCGATCTTCTCGGAGATAATGACGCCTCCAGCGTGGCGACCGAGGGACTTATTCTGCTTGAACAAGATCTCGATGGGCTCAGCGACCTCCGGGTGGTCATCGATGAACTTCTTGAAGCTCGGACTGTGCTTCAAGGCGTCCTCATACAGCAGAGTGAACAGGTTCTTATCGGTGCCCTTCGTAAAGACCGCCTTTTTGACGTCGTCTTCGACAGGACCGAGCGCCTTGTTCACCTCGTCGAAGGGAATACCATAGAAACGAGAGACGTCCTTGACGAGGGACTTGAGCTTGAAGGTATTGTAGTTCGAGATGGGCACGACGTTCTCCTCGCCGAACTTCTGGCGGAGGAGCTCGATGAGCTTGTCACGATCGGCGACGTCAGAGTCGATATCGGGCGCTCCCTCACGGTGGAGGGACAGGAATCTCTCAAAGAGGAGGTCATACTTGATCGGATCGATGTTCGTAATGCCCAGGACGTAGGCGACGAGGCTGCCGGCTGCCGAGCCGCGACCTGGACCGAGCAGCATCTCGGCGCGGGCGACATCCATGATCGCTTTCATCGTCAAGAAGTACTTCGAGAAAGTCTTCTGCTTGATGACCTTGAGCTCCGTCTTCAGGCGCTCGACATATTCTTCCTTGTCGGCGAGGCCGCGCCACACGAGGCCCTTCTTGCATGCCTCGAGCAGGGCCTTATCCTCAGACTGGCCTTCAGGAACGACATAGTTGGGGAGCTTCATCGCTCGATCAGCGACGATATCACCAATCTGGCGGTGGGCAATGTCGTGGGTGCGCTCGATGGCCGACCTGACGAGGTCATCATCATAGAAGTCGTGGTCCCCGGTGGTCTCGAGGTAAGTGTCCCAGACCTGCTTCGCGTTCTTGGGGTAGAGCTCGCACTTGAGGTCCTCGCGGCTCTTTGGAAGCTGGCTCGGGTCGTAATTGTTGAAGTTAAGCCAGCCGAGCTTCTTGTAGACCTCACGCTCTTTCCACCGCTCGGGCCGAGAGTAGTGAGAATCGCATGTGACGACGAGCTGGTCCTTGAGACCATTGCGCTTTGCGAACTCGACGAGGGCTCGATTGACCAAGTGCTGGGCCGGGAGCCTGTTGAACTGCAGCTCGAGGTACACGTTCTCAGCGCCGATCGTCTCGACGAGCTGTCCATAGGTGTTGCCGACGCTGGTGAGCACCTTCGACATGAGCCCCGAGTCGCCGAGGAGACCCGCTTTGAGTCCATCGAACTCGACCTGCTGCAGGTGTTGGAAGATCTCCCAACTGAGGGGACCTCCGAGGCATGCCGTGCTCACAAGAAGGTGTCCGCCCTTGGCCGCCTCGCGGAGCATCTTATAGTCCACTCTGGGGAACCGATAGAAGCCGTCCTTGTACCCCTTACTGACGAGGTGAAAGAGCCTCTGGAGGCCCTCAGAGGTCTTCGGGAGGACAACCAAGTGATGCCGACGCTTGACGGGATCGTAGAACTTGGCGGACTTCGTCTCTTCTTCGTTCTCGACCGTGAGGGCCGCCTCGTCTGTGGTCACATCGACGGTCTCATCGTCGCCATCGACGACGGCCGTGATGGGATTCACGATGCCCTGGTCCTCGAGGGACTCCTCCTTGCCCGATCTCGAGGCCTCGAGATCCCGGCGCCAGGCCGAGAGATCCGGATGGACATACATCTCGCAGCCAGGGATGAACTTGAAGTTGCCGCCGGCCTTCTTGAGCTTCTCAGCGTGTAGATAGGCGTGAGCGAAACCGTTCATGTGGCCGTGGTCAGTGAGGCTCCACGCGTCCATGCCGTTTTCGACGACATAGTCGATGTGCTCCTGAGGGTAATCCAGGCCGTCGAAGGTTGAAAAATTCGATTTCTAAACTGCCCCCCGTCGCCAGGGGGCAGCACTACGAATGCGCGTGCAGGGCAACGAATCGCTTCGGTGCTTCTGCAACGCGCATATCCTTACGGTTGGTCATCTTGATTCCTCTTGTTAAAACTGCCTAGATTACAATACCACAGCCAGAAATGAAATTGCACGCCGGAGAGCCAGCGTGCAAAACATTTCACCAACGATCCCTGTCGTCAATAACCACTCTTGAGGCGGTCGTGAATGATGCGATCCTTCTTTTCATAGGCGCGATAGAGCTCGCCAGCGTCGACACCAACCATAATCAGGAGCGCGAAGAAATAGTTGAGAGCATCCACCATCTCCTCGAGGAACTTCTCGCGATCGAACGATTTGTCCTCGACACTCCGGTGACTCTTCCAATTCTTGCAGTGCTGGAGGGACTCGAAGACCTCCTCGACCCCCCGTAGGGCCACATCGCGAATCGCCTGCTGTGACCCCTTCTCAGTGATGTCGACCGGCCACTGGGGATAGGCTCCAGGCTTGCCCTCGTTGAGGGCGCGCATGTACTCCTCCCTCATCCAGAACATGAGCTCGAGTCGATCCTTGTCCAACATCAGCTCACCTCGATGCCGAATCCGCCTGAGTGGGCCATCTGCTCGGCCTGCTGGGTCAGGCGCAGCACCTCGGCGTTCAGCTTCTCCTGGTACTCCGGAGAAACCACGAGCTTTCCGTCAGCGTCGACGGTCTGCAGGGTCAGCAGGTGGTCATAGACATCCGTGCCTGTGAGAATGGCGAGCTGGATGAGCTGTGCGATCGTCGCAACGAGGTCGCCTGAGAATGTGTATACCTTCTTGTCCATGTCTTATCTCCTATTTCTTATTTCTGTACTGCAGGAACCCAGTGGATCGTGCGACCGTCTTCAGCGTCTTCGCGCATGACCGCATTTCCATGGGGATCCTGCGCTTGATTATACACAAGGAAGAACTGTGTGTATTGCCCATCACCGCCATCAGGGTCACGATAGTCTTTAATTGAGGCCCCTCGCCGCTTGTAGGCTTCCTGCAGAACCAATTGAATTGAAGAGTTCAGCTTCGAGAGCTCCTGGGGCTGGAGGGTCGACACGGTCCGGTGAGGCGAGACCTGTGCCCGATAGAGTGCCTCGGCGCGGACGTAGTTTCCCACGCCAGAGACGAGGGACTGCTCCATGAGGGCCGCGGCAATCGTCCAGTCTGGCTTCTTCATCATGCGCTCAGAGAATAGAGAGTCTCCCACTTTCTCCGAAAGCATGTCGGGTCCTAGGGACTTCAGCTTCTCGACCAGCGCCGAGCGGCCGGCCACAAACTTGAGGGTGCCGAAGTTGCGCGGGTCAGTGAAAAAGACCGAGGTGCCATCGCTGAAGGAGAACTGGACCCGAGAGTGCTTCTCCTGTGATCGGGTCCAGTGTCCAGTCATACCTAGGGTGTTGTAGACGAAGACGTCGTTCTCGTTGATCCAGTACAGGAACTTGCCGTGCACTCCGACGCCGACAACGCGGCTGGGCAGACGGGCCTGGATCAAGGGAAGACCCTCAGGCGGCGTTTTCATGTAGCGGCCGGTGAGAGCCGACACTGAGACCAGGGTCTTGCCAGACACATCGCGTGCCAGCGCCTCTCCAATGAGCTTGACTTCCGCCCCCTCTGGCATGTGGTCAACCCTCCTTCTTCACAGACTTTGCCCGGGGAGCGCGCTTCTTCTTCTCGACAGGGACCGGCTGCACGACCTCAGCTGACTTCTTCTCGGACTTGGAAGCATCCAGCACGAGCATGTTCGGGCTCGTGTAGTCCACGATAGCATCCTTTTCGATCTTGTTCACAAGAGCAGAGGTTTCTCGAATCTGCTCGATCGCTGCCTGGGTTACGGCATTCTTGATTGCGTCGGTCGCAAAGGTGGCGACTCGATACGAGACGAAGAGCAGCGCAATGAGCACGAGCCCAACGAGCGCCGAGTTGGTCAGGGGTCCCACCAGGCTCGGATAGACGATCGAGAGGACCGCAGTTGGAATTCCATAAAAGACCAAAAACATTACTGCCATGTGAACGAGGTTCTCATTCTTGTGTAGCCACTTCAGGATTGGGTTCATCATTACTCCATTCTCATTTCTTGTTGTCCACCATTTGTCTTGGTGAGATAGTCGTGATATTCATTGAGAGCGTGATCGTTGGGCGTGATCGCCCTCCAGTCGCCGACGAAAAAGAGGTGCCAGCAGTCGTCGGCGTACTTGCCGCAACCGTGGAGGTCCTTCGCGGTCTTCCAGCCTCCGGCCAGGTACTCGCGGCTGAACCTGAGGAGAGTCTGGGCCCGCTTCTTCCACATGCCGAGGGGCTTGATCAGGTCCTCGATGTCCGTGACCTGGGCTCCGAGGAGTGACTGAGGATCTGGCCACCGACGAAAGAACTCGTCGGTGACCCCGTCCACCTGCTTGCGGGTCGTGAGGTTCAGCATTAGGCATGCGACAAGCACACGCCACTCATTCGGCCATAAGGACTCTTGCAGCAAGCGATAGGGAGACTTGGGGGGTACCCATCCTGTCTTCATGCCCCATTTATACGATGAGGCTTGGATATGTACAGGGCTCAGGTATCTTCGAGAGAGTCGAGAAGGCTGTCCAGCGCGCTCGGCTTTCGAGGGGGAGGTGCCGGCCTAGGAACCGGAGCCGGTGCAACCGGACGAGACACAGGAGCTGCCGGCTGCTTCGGAACCGGCGGAGCGACTCTGACTGGCGCGGGAGCGGCGACCGGAGCTGGTGTGGACGGAGGAGGAACCGGGGACTCGACCAGGGTCTTTGTCTTATTGACGACGGCGGCAGTCACCACTGGGCCGGCCACACGCTGCGCGGTCCGGACCACAGCCTCCACCTTGATCGCAGGCTTCAAGTTCGCCTGCAT
>Ga0172373_10005474_pt1 | contig 17371 bp, 18 predicted proteins | sample Lak10m_2_FD_114546 | JGI IMG/M metagenome (GOLD analysis project Ga0172373, IMG submission 114546) | Freshwater microbial communities from Kabuno Bay, South-Kivu, Congo - kab_092012_10m | ecosystem: Environmental > Aquatic > Freshwater > Lake | place: Democratic Republic of the Congo...
CATGGCGCCGGAAGACGCCGAATGGATGTTCCCGCGCGGCGCGTATACCAGGAAAAATCAGCGGATTTATCGCCCGCCGCATACCAGATGGCGCTCACGCTCCGCGCTAGGCTGCGCGCCGCAATCGGCGCATTCCAGGGGAGTGCCAATAGGGAAAGCGCGGCACGCAGTGCATCGCGGTGGGGTTCTGCCGCTTCCAGCCGCGCCTTGATCAGGAAGCGCACGCGTTCATGGGTGCGCAGGCTGGCGATATCGGCAGCGAGGCCAGCTTCTTCCATGCGCCGATCGGCCAGTTCGATCCAGGCTTCGATGGCGGAAATCGCGCCGCGCGGGAACATCCATTCGGCGTCTTCCGGCGCCATGCCGGCATCCTTGAGCCCCTCGGGGATGGCGCTGCCCTGCCAGCCATAAAGCGGCACCAGCGGCAGAATGGCATCCAAGGCGGCATCCCGCGCGTCACGATCCGGGCCGGCATCCATCATGGCTTTTGTCTTTCATTTTCAACAGGTTTTGGCGGGTTGAAGCGGGCCAATTCCTCAACAAACCCAAGGCGGGACAGATCCGTCATCCGCATAGGATATAGGATACCTTCAAGATGGTCATGTTCATGCTGCATGACCCGCGCGGCCATGCCGGCGGCTTCGCCTTCAATCCAGGTGCCGGCGATATCCTGGCCGCGAAAGGCGATTCGGGCGGGGCGCTGCACCGCGCCGCGCAGGCCGGGGATGGAAAGGCAGCCTTCCCAGGCTTCCTCGATCTCGTCCCCAATCGGCTGGATTTCTGGGTTGAACAGGGCGGAATGCCCGCCCGCTTCGGTGCGCCAGATGAAAAGCCTGAGGGAGGCATGGATTTGCGGGGCAGCCAGCCCAAGCCCGCCAATATCTTCCAGGGTTTCCACCATATCAGTGACCAGGCGGCGCATTTCGGGCGCCGTCGGGTCCGCCACCGCTTCGGCCCGTTGCAGCAGCACGGGATGGCCCAGCCGGGCGATTTTCAGAATGGCCATGATATTCCCGCGCCAAAAAAGAGAGGTTTTTATATAGTTGCCCTGAAAAAGGCTTGAAAGGGGCTTCCGGCGCGGCGAATCACTGTGCTAATAACTCTCTCTCTGGACGGGCACCGGGCAACCGGCTGCGCGTCTTTTGCTTTGAACCAACGATCCATGAAGGGGGTTGTGCCGCGTGCAAGTCGTCGTTCGTGACAACAATGTTGATCAGGCGCTGAAGGCGCTCAAGAAGAAATTGCAGCGTGAAGGGGTCTTCCGTGAAATGAAGATCCGCCGCCACTATGAAAAGCCGTCTGAGCGCCGCGCCCGTGAGGCTGCGGAAGCTGTCCGTCGCGCCCGCAAGGTGGAGCGCAAGCGGATCGAACGCGAAGGCTTCTGATTACCCCAAACCGGGTTTGAGATCGGCAATCCGCGGCACGGGGCAATCCGTGGGCCGCGGTTTTGCGTTTTAGGCGCTCAGTCTGGCTACAAACGCGCCGCCAGCTTGCGGGCCAAAAGATAGCCAAGCCCCCCGCCCAAGGGCGCCGCCGGCAGGGCGAGCAGCCAGCCAGCATGAGACCCAGCCACGACCAGGGCCAGCCCCGCGTAAAGCGTCAGGCCACCCACCAGGCTGCCCACCACCCCGGCCGTCAGGCCGAGGACCAGAATTTCTTCGCGTGAAACACTCATGCCCCGGGGATGGGGCCGGGCGCGGGGTTTGACAAGCCCCATGGCGCGGAATATCAGCCGCGCTCTTCCTGGGAATGAGGACGGGCCTTCGGGGTCCGCGCCCGCCTTGGCCGCCCGGCCAGGGACTACCGGGACAACAAGGCCCTTTGGGGCATAGCAAGAAAGGCCATCGCGTTCGCGCGGTGGAATATGCGCATGACGAAGCGCGCTGAAAGCAAATACAAGATCAATCGCCGTCTTGGCGTGAACCTTTGGGGCCGTGCGAAATCGCCGGTCGCGAAGCGCGAATATGGTCCCGGTCAGCATGGCCAGCGCCGCAAGCAGAAGCCGACCGATTTCGGCGTGCAGTTGATGGCGAAGCAGAAGCTGAAGGGCTATTACGCGAATATCGGCGAAAAGCAGTTCCGCAAATATTACGAGGAAGCCGTGCGCCGGAAGGGCGACACTTCCGAAAACCTGGTGGAATTGCTGGAACGCCGCCTGGATGCGGTGATCTACCGCATGAAGCTGGCCGTCACCCCCTTCGCCGCGCGGCAATTCGTCAATCACGGCCATGTGCTGGTGAATGGCAAGCGGCTGAATATCCCGTCCTATTCGGTGAAGAATGGCGACGTGATTGAAGTCAAGGAAAAGTCGAAGCAGCTGACTGCGGTTCTCGATTCCGCGCAGAGCACGGAACGGGATGTGCCGGAATATCTGGAAATCGATCACCGCGCGATGAAGGGCAAGTTCCTGCGTGCGCCGAAGCTTTCCGATGTGCCCTATCCGGTGCAGATGGAACCGAATCTGGTGGTCGAATTCTACAGCCGTTGATTGGCGCTTTATTCCGCGGCCTTCAAAGCCGGTGCCTCTGAGCGCCGGCTTTTTTGTTGGGATCAGCTTGGGGCGCTCTGCGCTTGCTTGCCGGCTGCGGCCAATTGCGAGAAGCTTTTATTCATGCCGGATAGGCTTGGCGGAGAGCGTGAATGAAGGAACGGATTGCGGTTTTTGGCATGGGTCAGATGGGGGCGAATATGGCATCCCGCCTGACCGAACAGGGTTTTGATGTTCTGGGTTACGACATCAACCCAGCGCGCCGGCAGGAACTGGCGGAACGCCAAGTCGCGGTTGCGGATACAGTCGAAGCCGCGCTTGCCGGCCGCCCCGTGGTGCTGACGAGCCTCCCCGATCCGGCTGCCGCGAAATCCGCCTGGCTCGCGCCCGAAGGCTTGGTGGATCAGGCAGCGCCCGGCACCTTGATCATTGAGCTTTCAACCCTTGATCCCGATACGATGCGAGAGATCGCCGCCGCCGCTGCCGCCAAGGGCATCGCCGTGCTGGATTGCCCCGTGAGTGGCGGGCCGATGGAATCACTCCGCGGTGAATTGGTGCTGATTGTGGGCGGCGATGTTGCCGATATCCGCCGCGCGGAGCCCGTGCTGCAAAGCCTTGGGCAATCCTGGTCCCATACCGGGCCGATTGGCACGGCGAAGGCGGTGAAGCTCGTCAATAACATGATGTCCATGGGCAATGTGCTGATTGCCTGCGAAGCCTTTGCGCTTGGTGAAGCGGCAGGTGTGGCGCCTGAGACACTCTATCAGGTGTTGTCCCAAAGCGGCGGGCGTTCCTTTCATTTCACCAAGCGCTTCCCCAAGGCGCTCAAGAATGATTTCGATCCCGGCTTCAAGATGGAACTTGGTGAGAAGGATTTGGCACTCGCGATTGATTTTGGCAGGGCGCTGCGTCAGCCAACGCCGGCGACTTCAGCGGTACGCGAATTGATGGCGCAAGCTCTGGCAACCGGGTATCGCGGGCGGGATGTGGTGGCGTTGCTTGAGATGTTTCGTGGTTTTTCCGGCAAGAAGTGAGTTTGGCGCGGTGGATCAGCCGAGCCGGGCGGCATGGGCGTCACGCGCGTTTTTCGCCCGCCAATAAGGCGCGCTTGCGCCCCACCCCCCAACGATAGCCCGTGATATCGCCATCCTTGCCCAGCACGCGATGGCAAGGCACGGCAAGCGAAACTGGGTTTTGCGCACAAGCCCGCGCCACGGCGCGCGTTGCTTTCGGCTCCCCCATCGCGGCGGCGAGTGCGCCATAGGTCGTCGTGCTGCCAAGCGGAATGCCGCGCAGCGCTTCCCAAACGCGGCGCTGGAAAATCGTGCCGCGCAAATCCAGGGGCAGATCCAAGGCAGCGCGTGGTTCGGCGATGAAGGCAATGGCGCGTTTGGCGAAATCGCTGATCTCGGCAGGCGCCGCTTCAATCCGTGCCTTCGGAAACCGCGCGCGCAAATCGCCTTCCAGCGCGTCACGCGCCTCACCAAAGCCGAGGAAGCAGACACCCTGATCCGTCGCACCAAGCAGCAAGGGGCCAAAGGCGCTTTCCGCCCAGGCGATGCGAATCACCTCACCAGCGCCGCCACGCCGCGCGCTGCCGGGGCGCATGCCCAAATGCCGTCCAGCGTTTTCATAAACGCGGCTCTCGCTGCCGAAGCCTGCGCCTGCGACCGCTTCGGCCACGCGCGCGCCTTCGGCCAAAGCGGCTGACAGGCGCTGCCCACGCACACCTTCCGCATAGGAACGTGGCGTGATGCCGGTGATGTCTCGAAACATTCTTTGGAAGTGATGCGGCGCATAGCCGGCACGCGCGGCAAGGCTCGCGAGGGATGGAATAGCCTCGGCGGCTTCAATCATGGCGCAGGCGGCACGCACGGCTTCCGCTTGCAGGCGCGCGCGATCGCCGCGCGGGTCGCAGCGCTTGCAGGGGCGAAAGCCAGCATCCTCTGCCGCCGTGCTATCGGCGAAGAAGCGCGTATTGCGGCGCAGCGGCGGCGGCGATGGGCAGCCGGGGCGGCAATAGATTCCCTGGCTGGTGACGGCATAAAGAAAGGCGCCGCAGGCGGGCGTAGCATCGCGCGCCAGCACGGCGGCGAAGCGGGTATCATCGAGATTTTCCGACGTGTTCTTCATACCCGTAATTTCGGCAAAGCGTACGGATCATGCCATCCGCTTCTTGCTTTGACTTGATCACGCATCACGGCCGCCACGTACGGTGATAAGGATGCCCCGTCCTGATCGCCTGCACCCGGTAGAGCTGTTCCGCCAGCATCCCGCGCACCAGGAAATGCGGCCAGGTGAGCGCACCGAGTGAGAGCCGATATTCCGCCCGCGCCTGCACGGCCTGATCAAGCCCTTCCGCGCCACCGATCATGAAACACACCGCGCGCCCGGCTTCATCCCAGCGCGTCAGCAGCGCGGCTAGACCCTCGGTATCCGGTGCGGCGCCGCCAAGATCCAAGGCCACCGGCACCGCAGCGTCGGGGATGGCGGCGAGGATCGCCGCACCCTCTCGCCGGCGGATTTCGCCAGCGCTGCCGCGCGCTTCGGGGATTTCGACCAATTCGGGCGCCGGGCGCAGCCGCGCTGCGTAATGGGCGTAAAGCGCTGCCTCTGGCCCCGATTTGATCCGCCCGATGGCGATGATCCTAACCGCGCGCGGCGTCGGCCTGCTCCGTCTGTACGGGGCTTTCCGGGCCCCACATGCGTTCCAGCCGATAAAGCTCTCGTGCAGCGGGGCGGAACAGATGGATCACCAGATCGCCCGCATCAATCAGCACCCAATCGCCCGAGGCCTGGACGGCATCGCGCCGGAGATGCAGCCCGGCCTTGCCAAGCGCCTCATCCAAATGCGATGCCATGGCTTGCAATTGGCGTTCAACCTGGCCGGTCGCGATAATCAGCCGATCCGTGTAATCGGCGCGGCCTGTCACATCCAAGACGACGATGTTTTCGGCCTTGTCGTCTTCCAGGCTTTTGCGCGCGGCATCCACAAGCAGTTCCAGCCGATCCGGCGCAATTTTCGCGCGGCGCTTGGTGCGCGCTGGGCGCGGTGCTGCCGGTGTTTTGGCAGTAGCGGCTTTCGCCTTGGGCGCCGCCTTACTGGCCTTGGCCGCGGGCTTCGCGGCGGATGCTTTCGCAGCAGCGCGCTTCGGGGCTGGCTTGGCAGCCTCGGCTTTCGGCGCGGCCTTCGCCTTGGGCGCCGCCGCTTTCGGCTTCGCGCTGGCCTTGGTCGCGGCTTTGGGTTTCGGCGCGGCGGCGACGCGCCGCTTTGGGCTTTCTTCAGCCGGGGTGGGCTTGCGGGCTATGGCCGCCTCCTCTTGCTCGATACATCACGGGTGCAACCCTGCCGCCCTGATCGCGGTGGCGGAGGCAGCGTTTTCCCGCGCGGGGACGAAACACCATCTGGCCGATGTCGTAGCCCGCTTGGCGCCCGCAAGCAACGCGCCGGGCCGGCAACGCTGACGGCGTAGCACCGAAGCCGCCGCACCGCGAAGCGCGCGCCTTGTCCAGCCGGGACGCGGCAACACCACCAATGGGGTGGAAGTGGCGATGCGACGCCAGGCTTTCCAGCGCGGCAATTGCACCAGATTATCCGCGCCAATCAGAAACACGAAATCCGCACGCGGAAAGCGCTGGCCCAATTTCACGAGCGTATCAGCGGTGAAGCGCGTGCCAAGCGCCCTTTCGATATCGGTCGCGATCACGCGCCTGCCATCGGCAATGCGCCGCGCGCTCGCCAAACGTTCGTGCAGCGGCCCCATCCCTGCACGCGGCTTCAACGGATTACCCGGCGAGACCAGCAGCCAAACCTGATCCAACCGAAGCGCGCGGAGCGCCTGGCCCGCGACATGGCGATGCCCGGCATGGGCCGGGTTGAAGGACCCGCCCAAAAGGCCGATGCGGCGCCGGCGGCCATCGCCGAAAGGGGAAGGCGTCATGGCAGGATCATAAGGCCGAAATGAATGGCCCCGCCATATCTCGGTGGGCGGTTACCTGTAGACAAAGGCCGCGTCGTTCAGGTCAATTTTGGGGAATTCATCCTTCTCCGCCCAATAATCCTGATTATGCATCCATTCGGGCTTGTCGCCGCGCTGCGGCAGCAAATGCAACCCGCGCATCAGATAGCCAGGATTGAAATTTTCCGGATCAATCCAGGGCAGGATGGGCATATTATGGTCTTCTGGCCGCAGCGCGACTTCCACCTGCTGCTTTCCCGTCGCATCCATGTGCTTCAGCAATTTGCAGACAAAATCCCCCACCAGATCAGCGCGCAGCGTCCAGGAAGCGCGGAAATAGCCAAAGACCCAAACCATATTTGGAATGCCGGTGAACATCATGCCGCGATAGGTCACGGTTTCATGAAAATCGAGCGGCTTGCCATCAATCTCAAAGGCAATATCGCCAAGCACATTCAGATGAAAGCCGGTGGCCGCAACAATGATATCCGCTGCCAATTCCTGACCGGATTTGGTCACAACGCCCTTTTCGGAGAAGCGCTCAATCTCATCCGTGACAACGCTCGCCTTGCCCTGGGCGATGCCGTGGAACAGATCGCCATCGGGCACAAAGGCCACGCGTTGCCGCCAGGGGCGGTAGCGCGGCGTGAAATGGGTCGCGATATCGTAATCCTGCCCGACAATGCCGCGAATGCCATCCAAGAGCGCTTCCTTCACCTTATCCGGCTGCGAGAAGGACATTTTCGCAAACTTATCCTGCTCGAATAGGATTTTGCGACGCGTGATTTCGTGAATCCAATCTTCCGAAACGCCGAGCGTGCGCAATTCCTCGGCGATTTCAATCGCGTTGCGGCCGACGCGGAAAAAAGTGGGGGATCGCTGCAGCATCACCACATGCGCGGCCTTGGCCGCCATGGCTGGAATGATGGTCGCGGCGCTGGCACCTGACCCAATCACCAAAACTTGCTTATCGGTGTAATCAAGGCCCTCTGGCCATTCCTCGGAATGCACCAACTGTCCTTGATAGGCCGCCATATTCGGCCATTCCGGCATATAGCCCTGCCGGTGGCGATAATAGCCCTGGCACATGTAAAGGAACTTGCCGGTGAAACGGCGCGGCAGGCCAGAGGTCTTGTCCAGAACCTCCAGGGTCCAAAGCCTGGTCTGGCTATCCCAGGATGCATGGGTGATGTGGTGACGATAGCGAATATGCCGCGCCAGATCATTTTCCGCGATCACTTCGCCCATATAACTCAGGATTTCCTCGGCGGTCGCAATCGGCGCGCCGCGCCAGGGCTTGAAACGATAGCCGAAAGTATGCAGGTCACTATCCGAGCGAATGCCGGGATATTTATGTGTCCACCAGGTGCCGCCGAAGCTTTCCTCATTCTCCAGCACGACAAACCGCTTGTCCGGGCATTGCGTGGTGAGGTGATAGGCAGCGCCAATGCCGGAAATGCCGGCACCCACAATCAGCACGTCAAAATACTCAACCGAATGCGGATGGCTTGTGGCCTGTAGCGGGGCGGTATCGGGCATGCGGCGCGTCTTTCCTGATCACCAACAAACTCAGCTTGATATCATAGAGCAGATCACGTTCAGATGGAAAATCTGAACGTGTGAAGATGCTCGCAAAACAACGAGGTAGAGCGGGTGGCGTGAACACATGTGAACGCAACACGCTCTAGCAGGGGGCGCGGCTTTGGCGAAACAGCCAGCTTATCTGAACCGAACCACGACATCCTGCGCCCCATCCAGCCCCTCATACCGCGCGGTCCAAACCTGGCCCGGCGCTACCGGCTGCGGCGGTGAAAACGACCCGAGGGAGATGATATCACCTTCGCGCAAGGGCCGCCCCTCGCGCGCCAAATCCCGCGCAATCCAGGCGAGCGCATTCAGGGGATGGCCCAGAATGGCCGCACCGGGCGCGCGCGACACTTCCCGCCCATCCTGATGGAGTGAAATGCTCATCCGCCCCAGGGCCGCAATGAAATCGGCGCTACGCGTCACGGTGATGGGCTGTCCTTGCACGCCAAGCCGCGCGCCGACATTGATCGCAAGCAGATCGCCAAGGCTTGGGCGGTGATCCTGCGCATAGACAAGATCGGGCAATTCAATAAAGGGGATCACCTGATCAATATGGCGGATCAGCGCGGCGTGATCATTGAGCGCGGTTTCAACCCCGCCCATGCTGACGCGCACCAGCATATCCGCTTCCAGCACCGGCACGGCGGCGAAGCGCGCTTCGATCTCGGCGCCCGAGGCAGCGCGTAGCGTCGCGTGGAAAATGCTGCCGCGGATCGGATGGTCTATGCCGAAGCGTTGTTGGATGGCGGGGTTGGTCAGGCCAAGCTTGAAGCCGACAGTATCCCCCAAGGGCTGCGCGAAAATCGCAATCAGCTTGTCCTGCACGCAGCGCCCATCGGCGGGCGACAGCGCCACAAAAGGTATCGGCGATTGGCGCTGCAAGATTTGCCCGGCGAAGCGCGCAATCGCCGCATCATCCGGGCAGCCAGCGCGCGCGGCAGGCGTCAGCGCCAGGGCGATCAGCAGCGCGGCAAGAACGCGCCGCAGCATCACGGCCTGACCTGCCCCGTGCCGAAAATCTTGTAGCGATAAGTGCAAAGTTGCTCGAGCCCGACAGGACCGCGCGCATGCAGCCGGCCGGTCGCGATGCCGATCTCGGCGCCAAAGCCAAACTCGGCGCCATCGCAGAATTGCGTGGAGGCATTCCAAAGCCCGACAGCCGAGGAAATGCCATCCAGGAATTGCTGCGCTGCCTTGGCATCTTCGGTGATGATCGCTTCCGTATGCTCACTGCCGAAGCGGCGGATATGGGCAAGCGCATCGTCAACGCCGGAAACCACCTTCACCAACAGGATCGCATCCAGCCATTCGGTGGCATAATCCTCATCCGTGGCGGGGTTGAGGCCCGGCACAATGGCGCGCGCTGCGTCATCGGCGCGGAAATCGCAACCAAGGGCGCGCAAATCCGCAATCAGTGCCGGCAGAAGCGCGGGCGCAATGGCGGCATCAATCAACAGGGTTTCAGTGGCACCACAAACACCGGTGCGGCGCATCTTGGCATTGGCCAAAACGGCGCGCGCCATGGCGTGATCCGCGCCGGCATGGATATAGGTGTGGCAAAGCCCTTCCGCATGCGCCAGCACCGGCACACGCGCTTCTTCCATCACGCGCGTCACCAACCCCTTGCCACCGCGCGGCACGATCAAATCAATCAGGCCAGAAGCACGCAGCATGGCGCCGACAAAGGCACGGTCCGCACTCGGCGCCACTTGCACAGCCGCTTCCGGCAGGCCGGCCTGCTTCAGCCCCAGGACCATGCAGGCGTGAATGGCGGTGGCGCTGCGCAAGCTTTCAGACCCGCCCCGCAAGATCACCGCATTGCCGGATTTCAGGCACAAGGCTGCGGCATCGGCAGTGACATTGGGCCGGCTTTCGAAAATCATGCCAATCACGCCAAGCGGCTGCGCCACGCGCTGCAAGCGCAGCCCATTCGGGCGCTGCCATTCGGCAAGCACACGGCCCACCGGATCAGGCAGCGCGGCCACTTCCTCAAGCCCCTTGGCCATGGCTTCAATGCGCGCGCCATTCAGCAGCAGCCGGTCCCGAAAGGCTGGCGACAGCCCAGATGCGGCGGCGATATCTTCCGCATTGGCGGCGATGATCTGGGCTTCCCGTTCGCGGAGCGCCGCCGCTGCCAGCAGCAGCGCCTGATCCTTGATCGCGCGTGGCGCCGCGGCGAGGGCAGTGGTCGCGGCACGCGCGGCGCGCGCGGCTTCTTGCAGGGCCTCGGCGGGATCGGGGGGCATGGCGTTCACGGGCAGAAATTCCTTTCCGCCGCCTTATAGGGCCTTAACCCCCGCGCCGCTATTCGATCTTGATGCCGCTTTCGCGAATGATCGGTTCCCATTTGGTGCGCTCGGCGGCCCAGGCGGCAGCGAATTCCGCGGGCGTGGAGGGCATCGCTTCCAGACCATTGCGGTTCAGGGTGCCCACCACGTCCTTGTCTTCCAGCGCAATGCGCATGGCCTGGGCCAGGCGCTCAACAGCCGGTTCCGGCGTCCCGCGCGGTGCGACCACCGCGTACCAGGATGGCACATTGAAGCCAGGCAGGCCGCTTTCCGCGACTGTCGGGATATCCGGCAAAAGCCGAGAACGTTGCAGCGTTGGCACCGCCAATCCGCGCAGCCTGCCTGCTTCGATATGAGTCTTCACGGAAGGCGAGGTCGGGAAGCCGTAATCCAGCCGCCCGGAAATCAAATCCGTCGCGACCAGGCTGCCGCCGCGGTAGGAAACCTCAATCGTTTCAATCCCGGCCATTTTGGCAAAGAGCAAGCCGGCCAATTGGGGCGCGCTGCCGATACCGCTATGGCCCCAGGAAAGCTCTCCGGGCCGCGCCTTGGCGGCGGCAATGATATCGGTTGCCGTGCGCCAGGGGCGTTCCGCCGGCACGGTCAGGATATTGAACAGGTCAACGGCAATGGAGATCGGCACCAGATCGCGCGCCGGGTCTATCGGCAGGCGCATCACCATGGGGCTGATCACCAAGGCGCCGAGCGTTGCCAGCAGAATGGTATAGCCATCCGCCGGGCTGCGCGCGACGATTTCGGTGGCGAGGTTGCTGCCCGCGCCGGGGCGGTTTTCCACAATCACTGGCTGGCCCAGCACTTCCGACATTTTGGGCGCAAAGGCGCGGGCGGAGATGTCGGTCGCCCCGCCAGGGGTGAAGCCCACCACCAGGCGGATCGGGCGATTGGGAAAGGGCGCCTGCGCCAAGGCGGGGGCGGCAAGCAAGGGGCTGGCCGCGATCAAGGCGCGGCGCGTCACGGTTTCTCTCGGCATGGAGGCCTTTTATCAGGCTTTGCCGGCGCTTGCATCCCCTTTCCGATTCTGCCCAGGGGCGCTAGAGAAATCGCCATGGAGGCCAGCTTCCCAGCGCAAATCCTGCGCGCTACGCTTTTCGCCGCCCGCGCCCATGCCGGGCAGGTGCGGAAAGGCGCGGCTGCCGAGCCCTATGTGAACCATGTGATCGAGGTTGCCGCGATCCTGGCCGAACACGGCGCGCCCGAGGAAGCCATCCTGGCCGGGCTGCTGCATGACACGGTGGAAGATACGGAAACCACGGATGCTGATCTGGTGGCGGTTTTCGGCCCAGTCATTGCGGGCTTGGTGGCGGAAGCAACCGATGATAAGGAAAAGCCCAAGGAAATCAGGAAGGCCTTGCAGATCAGCCAGGCGCCAAAGCATAGCGAAGCGGCCAAGCAATTGAAACTTGCTGACAAAATCGCGAATTTGCGCTCCATCGCCGATAGCCCGCCGGCGAATTGGAACCATGCGCGCCGCATTGAATATGTCGGCTGGGCGGGCCGCGTCGCGACCGGGCTTAAGGGCGTGAACCCTGGCTTGGATGCGCTGTTTGACACAACCTATCGCGCGGCGCTCGCGCGGTTGGCAAGCGAGATGCCATGAAGCGTCGGCTGTTTCTGACAAGCGCTGGGCTGCTGGCCGTGCCAAACTTGGCGCTGGCGCAGAAGAGCGGCGTGACCCTGCTGGTCCCCTTTGCCGAAGGCGGCGCGACAGATCAGCTGATGCGCGCACTCGCGAAATCCGCGAGCAAGGCTTTGGGCCATGAAATCCGCCTGGAAAACAAACCAAGCCGCGCCGGGCTTAGGCTTTTGTCGCAATTGCGGGCGGCGCCACCTGATGGGTCCGTCGTGATGCTTTTCCCCGTGGTCACACTTCATGCCCTGGTGGAACGCGGGGTGGATTTCACCATGGGGCGCGATGCCACGCCGATCATGTGTTTGGCCGGCGGCACCTATGGCGTGATTGCCAAGGCGGATCGCTTCCCCGGCGGCTGGCGTGATTTTGTCGCCGAGGCAAGGCAGAAGCCCGGGCAGCTCTCCTTTGGCAGCATTGGCGTGGGATCGGTCGGGCATGTCACCATGTCGCGGCTGATGGTGAAGGAAAGCCTGCAGGCGGTGCACCTGCCCTTCCGCGGCGCGGCGGATTGCGTGGAAGCGCTGATGGCGGGTGATTTGGACGTCATGGCCGGCGGCGCAAGGCTGCATGTGGCGGTGGATCAGGGCGATGCGCGCTGGCTGTCGCTTTGGTCGCCCCAGCGCAATCCCCGCTGGCCCGACGTGCCAACCCTGGTTGAGCTTGGCTATGGGCTGACCGAAACCGCGCCCTTCGGCCTGATTGGCCCGCCCAATATGCCGGCAGCCGAGCGCCAAAGGCTGGAAGCCGCCTTCACTGCGGCGCTGCGCGCGCCTTCCGTCAAGGCGGTGATGACACGGCTTGGCATGACCGAGGATTTGCGTGATGCCAAAGCCTATGCCGCCTATCTGGCGGCGGCAGCCGGTGAGGAAGCCGCACTCGGCCTCAGGCCCGAAGCGCGGCAGTGATCCAGGCCGCAATACCGGTCCTTATTCTTGCATCGGCATCCAAGGCGCGGCGTGCCGTGTTGGAAGGCGCTGGGCTGCGGTTCGAAACCCGCATCGCCGGCGTTGATGAGACCGCCATCAAGGAAGCGGCGCAAGCCGAGGGGATTTCGCCGGATGAGGCCGCGCTGATCCTGGCTGATGCCAAGGCGGAACGCGTTGCGGCGGGCGCGCCTGATGCGCTGGTGATCGGCGCGGATCAATTGCTGGTCTGTGATGGCGCCTGGTTCGACAAGCCGCCCGATATGGCAGCGGCGCGCGCGCATTTGCAGCGCCTGCGCGGGCGGCGGCATGAACTGGTGACGGCGCTGGTTTGCCATCGTGGCGGGCAGCGCATCTGGCAGCATGTGGCGAAACCGCGCCTGACCATGCGCGATTTTTCGGAGGCGTTTCTGGAGGCCTATTTGGCCGCCGAGGGCGAGGCTTTGCTTTCTTCTGTCGGCGCCTATCGGCTGGAAGGCCATGGCGCGCAGTTATTTGACCGGATTGAAGGCGATCAGCCGGCCATTCTTGGCCTGCCGCTGCTGCCCTTGCTCGGGTTCTTGCGGCAGCATGGGGTGTTGTTGAGGTAGGTCGAGACTAAAGACTCATCCGCCGCGTGAGGCCAGTCAGCCGATCCATCACGAACATCAGCACCAATATCGCCAGAATAAGCACGCCGGATACCGCGGCAACGCGCACATCCAAAGTGCTTTCCATCATGCCCCACATGCGGATGGGCAGCATATCCGTCCGCGCGCTGGAGAGGAAAAGCGAGACCGGCACATTATCCATGGAGGCCACGAAGGCGAGGAAGGCGCCAGCGAAAATACCAGGCGCAATCAGGGGAAGCGTGATGCGCCGGAAGGTCATGAAGCGCCCTGCCCCCAAACTGGCGGAGCTTTCCAAAAGCGCCGGTTCCAATTGCGTGACGGTCGCGAGCGTTGTGCGAAAGACAAAGGGCGCAATCACCACCAAATGCCCCCCGATCAAATGCGTGAGCGACGGGCGGAGCCCAAGCAGGGAGAAAAACATCAAGCTCGCGAGCCCATAGGCAAGCGTGGGCAGGATCAGCGGTGACAGAAAGCTCGCTTCCAAGGCGCGCGCCGCTGGCCGGCGGGATCGCCCAATCGCAAGCGCCGCAAGCACGGCCAGCATGGATGCACCCAATGTCGCCATGCCGGCCACCCAAAGCGAATTGCCGGCAGCGCGATGGATATGCGCGGACCGCGTGGTATCGAACAACGCCTGATACCATCTGAGCGATAATTCCTGCGGCGGAAAGCGCAAGGAGGCCGAGGTGGTGAAACTCGTGATCAGCACAATCAATACCGGGCCAACCAGGATCAGCAGGCCAAGCAAGGTAAGCCCCCCAAAGACGTAGGAAAAGCTTTGATCGGCAAAGGTGCGGCGCTGGCTCATTCAATCGGTCCTTGCATAGCGGCCAAGCCAATTCAGCATCATAATGCCGGCGAGTACGGTCAGCAGCAGCGTCACGGAACAAACAGCGGCAAAGGGCCAATCGTAAACCACCATGGCCTGCTGCCAGATCAGCGATGGCAGATAGACAAGTCGCGCCCCGCCAATGACGGATTGCGAAATGAAGGCCGTGCAGGCGGAAGCAAAAACCAAAGTGGCGCCGGCGATCCACCCCGGCAGGCTGAGCGGCAGGATAACGCGAAAAAAGCTCCGCCACATCCCTGCCCCAAGCGCGCGTGACGCATCGAGCAGATTGGGATCAAGCCCGCGCATGACGGAAATCAAGGGCAGCAGCATCAGCGGCATTTCGATTTGCATCAGCGCCAGGATAAGCCCCGTTTCCGTCTGCAATAGCCTGAGCGGTGTGGCGCTGAGGCCAAGCGCCAGCACCACCTGATTGACCAGCCCTTCACGCGCCAAAATGACGATCCAGGCGAAGGTGCGAATAACCACGGAAGTCAGCAGCGGCAGCAGAATGATGAAAATCAGGATCTTCTGCGTGCGCGGGCTGGCATTGCAGAAGAATACCGCAAGCGGCCAGGCGAACAGCGATGTCGCCAGCACCGCCGCCAAACCCAGCCGAAGCGTATCCCAGACAACGCCTCGGTAGAAGGCATCGCCCCAGAATTTGGTCCAGTTATCCAAGCCCCATTGCTGCAAATCCTGATCAGCATGGAGCGATATGCCAAGCAACAGCAGCAGCGGCGCCGCAAAAAGCGCGAGGTAGACAATCCCCAAAGGCGCGGCCAGGCGCCAATCCACCGCTGCTCTGCGCATGATGTTACTTCGTGATTTCGCGATTGAAGCGGTCAATCCAACCGGCGCGGCGCGGATTGATCACATTCCAATCATGCGTGACCATCTTGGATAATTCATCGAGTGATTTGATGTCCAGATTGGGTGTCAGCTGCACATCCTTGTTCACCGGGATCATGTTGAAGGGCGACAATTGCAGCTTGCTCTGCGCATCGGCCGAAATCGCCACATCAATATAGCGATGCGCATTGGCCTTGTTCTCGGCACCCTTCACGATATGCAGGGTTGTCGCGAAGGTAATGGCGCCTTCGGTTGGTGCTACAAAGGCAATGTCAACGCCGCGGGCCTTCAGCGTCGCCGCATTGTTCGTGTTGGTGTACATGATATCAATCTGGCCTTGCTGGAAAAGGCCAGGCAGGGCCGCCGGTGTGGAAACCGCGGCGACCTTGGGCAGAACCTCCTTCAGCTTGGCAAAGATCGGCTCGACATTGGTGATGGAACCGCCGAACACCTTCGCCATTTCAATCAGCGATACCGTGCCGAAGGTGGTCTGAAACCCCGTGAGGCCGAGGCGTTCCACATAGGGGGAGCGGAACAAATCGGCCCAGCTTTTTGGCGGTTCAGGGAATTTCTTGGGGTTGTAGCAAATGCCGACCACTTGCACATTCACCGTCGCCGCATCCGCAATCAGCATGCCATCGGGCAGCTTGCTGGCATTGGTGATCATGCGCGGGTCAATCGGCTCAAAGAGCCCCGCCTGACGCGCCGCTGCCGCCGGGCCCGGGTCCAGTACGAAGCAATCAAAGGGTGCAACACCGCGCGCGGCGCGCACTTTCGCCACCTGATCCACCGCGAATAGCGGTTCAAAGGCAACGCTCACATTATGGCGCTGACGCAGCAGGGGGGCGACAACTTCGCGATAAGCCTCATCCCAGGTGCCGGGATAGATGGCCGCCGTCATGGAACCGGAAGCACGCGCAATGCTGGGCGCGGCAAGCACACCGGCCATGCCGGCAAGAAAAAGACGTCTGGAAGCCATGGGAATTCTCCTGAAGGGTTACGGGTTGAATTGGGGAAAGATCGAAGGCCGCGCTTCCGGTGTCAGCGCGCAATGCCATATGCCCGGCAGGCTGGAGGCATCGCCCGGATGCCGCGCGGTTGCGATTTTGAGCGTGGTGCCATCCGCCGCGGCGACATCATGGATAAACTGCCCACCAATCGGCAGGCTGAGTGTGAGTGTCACCGGGAAGCGATCCGGCGCAGCATCACGCACCAGCATCAATTGCTCCGGCCGGATGGAAACCTGCACGGGCTTCCCCTGCGGCAGGTTGGGCGCGTGGCAGGGCAATACCGCGCCAACCGAAAGCCTGATCCCAGCATCAGTGACGATGCCATCAAGGATATTGGATGATCCGATGAAGCTATTGACGAAGGGGGTCGCGGGTTCGTCATAAATCGCAACCGGCGTGCCCAATTGCTCGATCCGGCCTTGGTTCATCACCGCAATACGATCGGCGATGGACATGGCTTCTTCCTGATCATGCGTGACCAGGATGGCAGTCAGGCCGAATTGGCGCTGCAACCGCTTGATTTCGATTTGCATATCAAGCCGCAGATTCTTATCTAGCGCCGCGAAGGGTTCATCCAACAAAAGGATGCGCGGCTGCACTGCCAAGGCGCGCGCAAGCGCAATGCGCTGCTGCTGCCCGCCGGATAATTGCCTCGGCTTGCGGTCCGCGAAGCCTGCCATGCGCACGGTGGCGAGCATTTCCGCCACGCGCGCGCGTTGCGCTGCCTTGCCCACGCCGCGCGCCACCAGGCCATAGGCGATATTCTCAGCGACCGTCATGTGCGGAAACAGCGCGTAGTTCTGGAATACAATGCCGACTTCACGCAGATTGGGCGGCAGGTCATCCACGGCGCGATCACCAATCACCACCTGGCCGGAAGCCTGACGAATGAAACCAGCGACAATGCGGAGCAAGGTGGTTTTGCCGCAGCCGGAAGGACCAAGCAGGGCCACCAATTCGCCGGCCTTCACTTCAAGCGTCACATCATCAACGGCGCGCGCCGCGCCATAGCTATGTACAATGCCGTTCAGCAGCAACTGCTGAGAGGCCGAACCCTGGGCAGTCATCGTGAGCGTTGCATCCTTCCGCTGGACGATTGTAGTTCGCAACTTCCATGCCAGGGAGGGAGGCCGGGAAGGCCAGCCTTTGGCAAAGTGAAGAATGCAGACTAGC
>Ga0172373_10005475_pt1 | contig 17369 bp, 18 predicted proteins | sample Lak10m_2_FD_114546 | JGI IMG/M metagenome (GOLD analysis project Ga0172373, IMG submission 114546) | Freshwater microbial communities from Kabuno Bay, South-Kivu, Congo - kab_092012_10m | ecosystem: Environmental > Aquatic > Freshwater > Lake | place: Democratic Republic of the Congo...
CTTCGGACGATACTTTTTTTCAAAGGATTCATTGGTGGCCTCGAGTATTTTGACATCGGCCTCAATCCGCGAATCTTCGTGGGAAGAATAAAACATTCCGAGATTCCACTCAGTCGGATACGGGAGTTTTTTTGCATCCTTTGCGGGTACTTTGGCAGGTTTTTTGGCAGATTTCATGCCCTACACTATACGCCAATTAGCACACACTTGCCAACTCCTCCTTCACCTCGGCGATTTTGCTTGGAGACAGTCCAATTGAGGCCAGTATCGATGGGTCAGCGTTCAGGGTTCGGCACAGCACGATACCTCGACGAAATAGCTCCTGACGATGACTGTCACTGAGCGTACTAATACATGTCAATGGATGCAAACCAGATTCCTCAATCCATTGCTCAAGGTTTTCTTTTTCAGGATAGTTCCAACCGATCATATTGAGACCAGCACATTTGCCATAGTCGATGGCGGTCTGGGTAAATTTTGTATTCGTCACTAGCCACCCTTCACCAAAAGGTCGACGTTTGCCACCATATTCAAACGTTTGTGAACGAAGGTCATCGAAACGAGCCTTCACATACAACGCCACTTTCAGATCTGTCTTGAAGCCAAGTTCGTTGTGAAATTTTAGTTCACACATCACAAGGTCGGCGCCGGCGGAACCTACCGTAGTAGATTGCTCACTGTCTTTGTACGCCACTACATCCACCTCATGTGGTACGCAGGCACCGTGAACTGTCTGATCTGTGACCGCCACATATCCTTTGACACGGAACACCTCCGCAATAAATTTCTCGAATGGAAAGCCTGTGGGGCCGAGACCGGCAAGGGCGCGGCGAAGAGAATACTTCGCCGCCACAGGCTTTTGGTGTTGTCGCAACAAGCTAAATGCGTGATGGTAGATATCGCTCGTCGTCACACCCTCCACTAGCTCAGCTTGAATATGACCGACGATTTTTTCTACCACCTCATCAGTGGCACCAATCCGCTTCAACGAAGAGACAAGCTTCTCTGGACGAAAAGCTTGTCTACTACCGTCGGCCTTGAGAATATGTACCGAAGAATTCATCCTCAATCTGTATCGCTCTCAGCGAGATTAGCCTTTGATATTTACATTAAAGCTATCGAGATCCTGATTTAAGGGCACTTCAAACAAATTCAAACGAAGCTTCTTGCCATTGAGAGTGCCTGAGATAAGGATATTTTCAACAGCATCAAATGAAAGCTTGAAAGGCTTTGACGTGATGACCTGGGCACACATTTCAGCCGTTGAGCTAGAAGTGAAGACGAGTGTGTAGCCAGTAGTGCTGTTGGTGTCTTTGTTGTATGTGCTTGTCAAAGAATGACATGGGGTTGGAAGATCGATAGAGCCAACATAGGTGTGGCGCCCACCCTTGTACTGATGCTTCACATTCACCATCTGGACATACTCATCTTGAGCCACAGGAACCTCTGCAGTGTCAGTCGGGGCTGGAGTACTTGGTGACACAAGCCAATATATGCCAAGGACCAATAAGACGACAACGATCGCACCAATAAGCCAGCTCTTCATATTGCTATTTGAGTCCATGTGAATGTGATAAAAATATCCAGTTGATAATGAGTCTATTATACCGCCGACTCAATAATCCCGCCACCGAGACAAACGCCATCTCGATACAACACTACCGACTGTCCAGCCGAAGCGGCAAATTGTGGTATCGGAAAATGAAGCTCAAACAAGCCATTTTTGCCCACTACCGGCCGCACCATACACTTCTCCAGTGGCTGTCGATAGCGAATACGTGCCACACACTCGAAATCACTTTCCGGCGTTCGTCCAGTCCAGCTGACGGTGCCGATGGTGATAGTCGTGGCAACAAGAGATGAATCAACTTCACTTGTCACAGAACGGGCTGAGACGGTGATTGTATTCTTCTCAACATTTTTGGCCGACACATACATGGGCATATCGGCAACAGTTTTTTCGGTGATAGTAAATCCATGTCGTTGGCCGATAGTGAAAAAAGTTGCACCATCATGATGACCAACGACTCTTCCTTCCACATCGAGAACCTCCCCCGTTTTTTTAGGGATATAATGCGCAAGAAATTCTTTCATATCTACCTTGCCAATAAAACAGAGACCTTGGCTATCTTTTTTCTCAGCGGTCGGCAAGCCGAGACGCTTTGCGATAGATCGTACTTCTGACTTTGGCAGATGTCCGACAGGAAATAGTACCTTTGAAAGCTGCGTTTGCGTCAGAGTCCACAAAAAATATGTCTGATCTTTTTCGGTGTCCACGGCCTCTCGCATTTCATAAACACCAGTATTTGAAACAAGCATATTTTGCGCATAATGCCCCGTCGCCACCATATCAGCCCCCATTGATAGCGCTTTTTTCAAAAAAGCGCCGAATTTGATCTGTTTGTTGCACATCACGTCCGGATTTGGTGTGCGGCCACGACGATATTCTGCAATCATGTAGTCGACCACTTCTTCTTTGTATTCCTTCTCTAGATCGATGGTGAGAAAAGGGATATCAAGTACCGCCGCCACCCGCATGGCATCAAGCCGCTCCTCCTTCCAACTACACGGCAAAAAATCTGGCTGCCACACCTTCAAAAAAACACCCGTCACATCGTACCCAGCTTCTTTCAATAGTGCGGCAGACACCGAGCTATCTACACCGCCAGACATGCCGACAAAGACCTCCTTTTTGTAAGGCTCGTGTATCGGTATATTTTGGTTCGCCTTATCTTGTCCCTGAATCATTTCAGGAATTGTGCCTTGTTTGCCACATGTTCGTCAAATGTCCGAGCATAATGCATGACGCCTTTTTTGTCAGTCAAGAAATACAGATACGGCGTAGAGATCGGTGAAATAGTGGCGACAATAGAATCAAGTCCGGGGTTGGTGATGGGTGTCGGAGGTAGGCCTATGTGTAAATAGCTGTTGTATGGCGACTCAATAGCCAAATCTGCCAAGGTGAGTGTGTAGGTATTCTTGCCGTTGATGTATAAAAATGAGGCATCAACCTGTAGGGGCATGCCGATAGAGATGCGTTTCCACAAAATACCGGCAATGGTGCGACGGGTGATCGTCGTCCGCCCTTCTTCCTCAACAATCGACGCCATCTTCACAATATCGGACAGTGGTTTACCGAACGTAGTAATGTCGGATTGAATGGTGGCGATTTTGTTATCGAAATTCTTCTGCATCGCCGATACTACCTCTTCAGGAGCAGTCTTTGGTAAAAAATGATATGTGTCGGGAAACAAGTATCCTTCAAAAGGCGCGGCAATCTCTATAAAATGCTTTTCGTCGAATTCTGGTAGCATTTTTTTGATGAGTACAGCTGCCTGACGAACACTGGTTCCTTCGGGTATGGTGACTTCTTTATACTCGATACCGAAGGCGCCGGACGAAATACGCGAGAGCAGCTCGAGCGATGTGGCCGGCGCCTTCATAACATACTCGCCAGACAAAATACTCCCTTGGTTTCCAGAAAGATACGCCGATAGTTTGAAAAAAGCTGCCGAGCGGATCAGGAGCGCGCTTTCAAGCTGCGCAGAAAGCGCGCTCAACCCTGTCCCCTTTTCAACAGTAAAAACCGTCCCTACTGGAAAATCTGCCGGTGGTCGAATACACGTCCACCACAACACACTCCACATCAAAAAACCAACAACGACCGTCAACACACACGCAACTGTCGCCGACCACACAGGGCGGCCTTGCACTTCGGGTGATTCGGACTCCGGCAGCGGCGTCGGTACCTCTGACGGTAACACCGTAAATGTGTCGGTAGGCGGCATCGGGATTAAATTGGTAGATTACTTGGAGCCTCAGAACGGCGAGATTCGATACGATCCAATGAAGGCGTCGTGACTGTGGCACCAGGAAGATGGAAGATAGTTGCCAACGACTCAGTCGTCATGATAAATGGCTTCGCCTTCCAAAATTTGTATGGATACGTAAAGAAAGAGCGGTGCTTGAAAGCATCCAAAAACATTTTTTCATAGTGAGTACGACGAATACGTCCAAAATCCTGCCATGGGTAATCAAAATCAGTGAAAAAGCCGAGACCGAGATTGTTGAGATAATCGTAGTTACCACCGTACTGTCGAAAGGCGCCGATCAAGCCAGGCACACGCACGGGGAGCTTGTTGGCAGCTTTGGTGGCAATATAGATACCACGAATACAGGTATCGAAGGGTAACTTGTGTGCATTTCGCTCGATAGCCGCAATCGCATCGATTTGACCCTTGGTTGGATTGGGAAAACTTTTTATCTTGTTTCCGTCCTTATCTTTCATTTCCGGTGTCGCTGAATCCTTGATGTTCTGAATTTCCTTCTCGCAAGACTTCAGCCAATCATCCACTTTTTTCAAATGCCCCTCCTGTAGACCAAGTTTCTTGTGGGCTTGTATCAAAATCTGGAACCACGCCTGCTCACCAGCCTGAAGTGAACCCATCCATTCGAGCGTTGAGTTTAACGGATCAATCTTAAATTCTTCTTTCTCAGAAGCTTTGTCCAAGCCAAAATCGACATAGCTCTTGATCTGGTACATATCTTGCGGACCACCTTTTTTACCCTTTTTGCTATGCTTGTAGTACGTCCCCCACATCGGCATCTCTTCTGGATCAGTGAAGACTTGGTCGGTGTAGTCCGGTACTTCCTCAATCACAATACCCGGATAGTAGGCATAGAGCTGTGCCTCAATAAGGTCCTTAAACTTTGTATGAGTCCAAATATAGAAATGCACCTTGCCGCCGATAGAAGCGATCTCGAGAGAAAACCAGTTGCGAATCTTGCCATTGATGTAGGTATCAATCCAGCTCGCCGAACCCTTCTGCCAAATAGATGCGAGAAAAATCTCCATGGCCAGTGGCGATTTCGTGACCTCTTTTGGCAAACGAATCTCCAGCAAAGTGCCACCCTGCTTTTCAACAAATTCACTGCGGATATAGTGGAACCAAGTGTGAATGAATACGTATCCACAAAAAAAAGGTAGCCAGAATGGATACATCGACAAAAATATCGAAACACTCTGGTAGAGCATACTGCTAATGTCAGCACCAACAAGAGCTGGGTCCATGGAGATAATCATATCAAAAAAGCGCTGCTCCACTCAAGGGATAGCGCTTTTTTGTTTTGGCGAGCTTCGCCGCCGAATATTACGCCTTTGCTGCCGGAGTCAAAGTGATCGCCACAGAATACTTCCCTTCTTTATCTTTCTTGAAGTGCTTTGGATTCTGGAGATTCACCATGATGGTATTTTCCTTTACATATCGCTCCTTGAGCACCTTTTCGATGATTTCGCCCTTGGTCAATGGGCCGTTCTTTTCAATGATCTTCTTGATCACATCCTTCACCACTCCACTCATATAGCCCCACTCTGCAAGAGCGTACAAACCGCGACCAACAAGGACGAAGCGGGAGTCTTTGATGAGCTCATTGTGGCATGTAGCAACGTGTGCCTTGATATTGAAAATCTTTTCAATATTCTTGGCCACCTGAGTAAAGTGGATCGGGGAACCATGCTTGCGGATCACGAGGAAGGCATAGTCTCGCATGCCCTTGGTCTTGATATTTGGAGAATCAGCGAGACCCCATTCACCGAGAGGATTTTGGGCGATCTTTTTTGAAAGCTTGAGCCATCTGCGGACGACCTCTTCATTCTTGTACTTCTCTGAAACATCTTTGAGGTGTTCGAGAAATGCGTTCACCATTTCTGACTCAGACAACAAGTCATCGTTTGAAATGTTTTTGTACAACTTATGGAGAGATGCTTCCACTTGTTTCGAAAGCTCCTCATTGACATGCCACCGGTGGTTGAAGTGTTCGTCTTCTTTCTGTCGATTGAAGGTATCACCAAGCACCAAAAGAAAATTGAGGTGGTTCTGAAGAGAAACATCTTTCGAAATATGAGAGAGAAGATCGTCCTCCACAACAACACCGCCGAGAGAATGCAAGACCTGCTCGAGATCAGCAAAAGCTGCTTTTTCTTTGCCATAGGCATCCGACTTACGAATATTGGCAATCGCATAGTTTTCGATCTGGCGCACACGCTCGCGAGTGATACCATATTTCTTGCCAATAGCTTCCAAAGTGAGCCGCTTTGCTTCTTTGCCAAGACCATATCGTGCGGTGATCACTTCTTGAGCACGATCAGGGAGGACGACGATCAGCCGCTTAGTTACTTGTTTTGGTTTGAAGCTAATAGTGCTCATGTGTCGTAATGTTGTATAACCTAAATTATCATTGATACCCATAATAGTCAAGCTTTGTCAAAAAGTCAAGTATTGGGCCATTATTCCACCACTACATTGACCAATTTTCCTTTCACAACAATAACCTTCTTCACCGTCTGACCAGCGAGCCACTTCTGTACTTCAGGGAGTGCCAGAGCGTGTTTTTCTAGATCTACATCTGAGATACTGCTAGGCACATCGAGCTCGGCACGCACCTTTCCGTTTACCTGTACACCAATCTTTCGAAGGGCTTCTTGAATTTTTGTCTCATCATGTATCGGCCACGAGGCGAGATGGATACTGGTCTTATTGCCCATTGCCGCCCAAATCTCCTCGGTCATGTGCGGTGCGAATGGCGCGAGCAATTTCAAAAAGACTTCGTATTGTTCGCGCGTCACTCCGCCAACCCACTCATCGAGTGCATTGAGCAGAATCATCATGGTGCTGATTGCAGTATTAAATTTCATTTCCGCAATATCAGTCGACACTTTTTTGATTGTTTTGTGGAGCAGTGAATCAATCTGTGCACCCGATGCAGTAGCTACCGTTGTAGTTGTAGGTGCGGTCGTAGGCACAGGAGAAGCAGCCCCGCGGACCTTCCCTACCAACTTCCATACACGCTCCAAGAAACGTCGCGAGCCGATCATGCTATTGGTGTTCCAGGCAATCTGCTGGTCGAAAGGCCCCATAAACATCTCATACACGCGCAGTGTGTCAGCTCCGTAGGTAGTAATAATCTCATCAGGATTCACGACATTACCCCAGCGCTTCGACATCTTCCGACCATCTTCGGCCATGATGAGACCGACGTGTTGAAGCTTTTTAAATGGCTCGGTCGTCGATACCACACCAAGATCGTAGAGGAACTTGTGCCAGAAACGCGCATAGATCAGGTGGCGTGTCGCATGCTCCGCTCCGCCCACATAGAGGTCGACAGGTGCCCAATACTGCTCAGCCTTCGGATCCACCAACACCTTTTTGTTCTGCGCATCCATGTAACGCAAGTAGTACCAGCTCGAACCCGCCCACTGCGGCATAGTGTTGGTCTCGCGTTTTGCCTTGCCACGACACTTCGGACACTTTGTATTCACCCACTTTTCGATGGCGGCCAAAGGCGACTCACCGGTGCCAGTCGGCTCGTAGGATTCGACTTTCGGCAGCTTCACAGGCAAATCTTTTTCGGGTACAGGCACGACACCGCACTTTTCACAGTGCACCACCGGAATCGGCTCACCCCAGTATCGCTGTCGAGAAAATACCCAGTCGCGGAGGCGGTAGGTAGTTTTTTTCTTGGCGAGATTCTTTGATTCAAGATGTGCGATAACATGACTTCGCATTTCTCGGGCATTTTTTCCGGCAAATTCTTTTGACTCGCTCAAAACACCCGTCTGTGCATCGGCAAAACACACTTCTTGCTTTCGGACCTTCTCGGCAAGAGTCGGGTCCTGCGGATACAACACCGTTTTCAGCTTGATGCCATATTTTTTTGCAAAGGCAAAGTCGCGTGGATCATGAGCAGAACACTTCACAATACCGGTACCATAGTCGGCCAAAGCAAAGCTCGCCACCCAGATCGGCAAGTCGCCATTGCCAAGCGGATCGACGATATATCGGCCGGTAAAAATACCTTCGGACTCTTTTTCTTCAGCAAATCCCTGTTGTGCACGCTTCGCGACAAGGGCCACACAAAAATCCAACACCTTCTGCTTGTCTTCGATACCTTCCAGCAGCGTCAACAAAAGTGGATGATCTGGTGCGATGACAACAAAGGTGTCCGCATAGCAAGCTTCAAAGTGTGCGGAAAACGTCTGAATAGTAAGATTCGTGTCCTTGACCGGCGCCGTAAAAATCATCCCCTCACTCTTCCCAATCCAGTTGCGCTGAAGCTCTTTGATAGAGGTTGGCCAATCGAGCGCAGGCGCCATCTTTTGCTTGCCAATAAACACATCCCACAGATAGTTCATATCTGGACGATTCAAGAAACCCGCCACCTCGGCGCGAGGTAGCCACAACACCTCATGAAGAGCTTTCTCCTTTTCATCAATATCTTTCCACGCACCATCGGCAAGCTCGAGGTATACGCCAGTGAAATGTGCAAAACGGTTTACCTTTTTGATCGCTTGATAAAACTGTGAATCGAGCTTGCCGAGTTCACGAACAAACCGGACATTTTGATATCCAGTCTCCTCCTGCACCTCGCGCACAGCGGCCTCGGCGAGCTGTTCGCCTTTTTCGAGACCACCCACCACGAGACCGTGCCAATCGTTGCTCTTCCAGCGCAAACAGAGATATTTGTCTTCAGACCAATGCTTCACCACACAGACCACAGCATTGCGCTCCTCTAAAGGAAGCTCCGGGCGCACTGCATCGGGGCCGGTGTCACGAATCATGAGAGGCTTTTCTGTCGCATCCAAATCCGCGAGCAGTCGCTCCGCATAGTCAGTGATTTTCAACACCCACTGGCGGATCGGCTTTTTCTCCACGACACTGCCACAGCGTTCACATTTGCCATCTTCGAGGTCCTCGTTCGCGAGACCTGTCTTGCACGATGGACACCAATTGATCGGCTCGTGGGATTGGTACGCCAAACCTTTTTCAAGCAATTTCAAGAAAATCCACTGTGTCCACTTGTAGTAGGCGGGGTCGGTGGTGTTGATTTCCCGAGACCAGTCATAGTCGAAGCCAAACATCTCGAGCTGCTCTTTGTAGCGTTGCACATTTTTCGCCACAGCGATGGCCGGGTTCGTCTTCATCTTGATCGCGTAATTTTCTGCCGGCAAGCCGAAAGCGTCGAAGCCCATCGGATGCAAGACGGTGTGGCCCTGCATACGCTTCATGCGCGCCACAACATCAGTGGCAATATACCCCTTTGGGTGACCGACGTGGAGCCCTTCGCCAGACGGATATGGGAACATATCGAGGACGTAGAAGGCTTTTTTCTTCGCATCTTCCTTGGTGGAATAAATCTTTTTCTTCGTCCACTGCTTCTGCCATTTTGATTCAATGACCAAATGATCGTACGGGGGCAACGGTGCTGGCGACTTCGAAGACTGAGAAGATGCTTTTAGCAGTTTCATAGGAGTAAACTATACAACAAAAGAGCAGAAATGAAAAAGTCTTTCACTTGTTTGACTACCAAGCGTCTCTGGGGGTATTCTCTAAGACAGGAAACTTCAAAAGAAAGGTTTGGTGACGAAATGGAAACACCTAAGACGCAATACTGGGTTATTGACTTGAATGAAAAGTGTCGAACACAACTCCCAGACAAAAATGACACTGTCTCCATCTGTATCCGCGAAGAAGACATGAGGAAAATTGGCAATTACGCACCAGCGATCCTCATTGCCCCACTCGACAGTGCGAGGTGCCTCGGCCACGCCATTCAGAAATACTTGAGAAGAGGGGTTGTTGCGGAAAGCAAACTACTTATCTGTGATGGCCAGGTAGCTAAAGAACAGCGAGTCGAGATACAACGATCTTTCGGAGATGTTTTAGCCAAATATCGAGTGGTGATTCTCATCGCTGCCCAATGAAAAAGCCCCCGCGGCGCAAAGCGCACGCGGGGGCAATTTTTCTTCAAAAACACGGAGAGTTTCAACGACCCTCCAGAAGTCGCTTGATACGACGTTCATCTTCTTGACGACCATTGATTACTGGACGAATCCAAAAGCGCCAAGAGCCAAAAGCGCTCGCCAAAAAGGTGAGTCCTAGGGTCGCAATGTGCCTGACAGTGTTGTGGTCTCCGGTGCCGACACAAGCCACTGCCATCGCAAAAAGGATGAGCGAGAGCCCTGCGGTGCCCGTGAAGAGCCAGAAGCAGACCGAGCGAAGAATGTTCATAATGAAGGAGCAAGTGGGTGTGGAACCAACACAAATCTATCTGCATTGACCGAAATCAGCCGGCCAACACTGTAGCGCAAAAAGCCCGGAAAGTCAATCGGGCTTTTTGCGCTACATATCTCATTTCTACCTACACTATCCCACCCTAAACTCCATCACATCCCCATCCAGCACGACATATTCCTTCCCTTCCGTGCGAAGCAATCCCTTCTCACGTGCCGCGGCAAATGAGCCAGCTTCAAGCAAGGTGTCCCAGTGGATCACTTCGGCCTTCACAAAACGATCTTTGAAGTCATTGTGGATCGCAGTACCAGCAATCGGCGCCGTCGAACCCTTGCGGATCGTCCACGCGCGAGTCTCCTTTTCACCAGTGGTAAAGTAGGTCATAAGGCCGAGCAGGTCGTAGCTCGCACGGATGAGGTTGTCGATACCATCATCCTTGCCTCCAAGCTCCTTGCGGAACATTTCTTTCTCTTCACCCTTCATATCTTTCAGCTCGTGCTCCACGCCAGCATCCACGATGACGTACTTCGCCTTTTGTTCAGCTAAGTACGTGAGCAGCGCCGCAAAGCGCGTATCCTTGCCACCTTCCAGCTCATCGAGGTTTTTCCCACCAGCTTTTTTATTCAAACAATACAAAATCGGCTTCATCGTGAGCAGGTGCATCCCTTTTGCAAAAGGGAGCTCCTCGTCGCGGAAAGACAGCGAGTTGGCGAGCTTGCCCTGATCCAGCGCGGCCTTAATACGCTCAAGTACCGCTGCCTCAGCCACCGCAGCCTTGTCGCCACGCTTCACATCGCGCACGAGGTTGGTCAAGCGCTTCTTCACCGTCTCCTGGTCGGCCATGATGAGCTCGAGATTGATCGTCTCGATATCACCTTTCGGATCCACTTTGCCGTGTACGTGGATCACTTTGTCGTCTTCAAAGATACGCACTACTTCGATGATAGCGTCGGTCTCACGGATGTTGGTGAGGAATTTGTTGCCAAGCCCCTCGCCCTCCGAAGCACCTTTCACCAAGCCCGCGATATCGACAAATTCGACAATGGCCGGCACGGTCTTCTGGGTTTTTGAGAATTCCGACAGCTTCCAAAGGCGTTCATCTGGCACCGCCACCACCCCCACCGATGGATCGATGGTACAAAAAGGATAATTTTCCGCCGGCACCGACTTCAGCGTGAGCGCGTTGAAAAGCGTCTATTTACCGACGTTGGGGAGGCCAACGATGCCAATAGAGAGAGACATTTGGGTAAGACTAGCAGATTACCCTTGCATCATCAACTTCTGTAGCTCCGCTTGGTGCAAGCGCATCACCTCCATCGAGGCGAGGTTTTTATCTTTGCCAGACTTCACTTTCGCGTCTACTTCTTTGGCAATCTTCTCAAAGAAAGCAGGGTTCTTGGTGACCACAGCGATAATCTGCTCGCGCTGTGCGACTGGGAGGGCTTGGAGCTGCTTCTCCAACATCTTTTTCATGAAGAATTCTTTGATCATTTGTTTTGGCCTTTCGGCGGCGATTATGAGTCGCCCTATTCTACTGTATCTTTTCGCCAAAGTGAAGTGGTTTTGAACCTTTCGGATAATGCACGAGGGGTAGAGCCGTCCAAAGCTTGCGCAATGTATCTACGCATTTCCAGCTCGCCTCGATCTCCCCTTTTGACACAAATCCCGTCTGCTCGCCATGCAGAGCATCGTGATACACCTTTTCATACCCATCTGGAGCATTGTGGAGGTGACCAAGATGATCCTGGATTACCCGCCAAGTGAGCATGTCGGTACGACCACCGATATGAAAGGTGACTTGCGGATCTGGCTGGATACGAAACTCAATACGGTCACCATTTTTGAAATACACCACAGCCTCAGTCACCGAGACATCGAGCGCCTTTCCTGCCGAGACAATAAAACTCACCCCCTTCCAACGTGGTGTATCAATAGTGGCTTCACAAGAAAAAAAGGTTTCGGTTTGGGAACCCGCCTCGACACCTTCTTCATGCTCATACCCTTCATACTGTCCACGGATAAGGCGCGGGAGCTTGCGATTGAGTTTTGGCAACGCCAGTTTCGACACCACCTTCCGGCGCTCCTCACGAAACGCCTCACCATGATCGGTCTTCGGCTTCTCCATCGCTACAAGGGCAAGCATTTGTAGCAGATGATTTTGCCCAACATCACGAAGTGCGCCGACGTGGTCATAAAAAGAGCCACGACCTTGGATATCAATCTTTTCAAAAAGGTGGAGCTCGATGTGATCGATGAATTCATGATTCCACACATCCTTCAGGCTCGGCTCAGTGAAGTGCATCGTGAGCAGGTCCCAGAGTGGCATTTTCATGAGGTAGTGATCAATTCGAAAAATCTGTTCTTCAGAAAAAATGCGGGCGAGGAGTGTGTTGATCTTCTTGGCGCTTTTCGCATCAATACCGATCGGCTTCTCCAACAACACACGTGTAATACCTGGCCCAGCAACACAAGAAAGGTGCAGCCCTGCTTTGTTCATATTTTCGAGGACAGATTCGTAGAAAAAAGGCGACAACGCCAGATGAAAAAGTTTGTGACTACACTCATCAAAGCGCTCGTCGATCTCCGCAAGTACCTTATTCAATCGCTCATAGGCATCGAGTTGATCAAAATACCCCTGATGATAGCGGATGTGCGAAAGAAAACGGGCTAGTTTGCTTTTCACGACCTCAAAATCATGCTGACTGTCGACACCTACGGAAGAACACCACTCCTCTACCAAAGCACCAAATGTCTCGTCGGAAAAAGGTCGACGTGCGAAAGCGATGATCGCAAAACGATCCTCGTGGAGATAGTTATTTAAAAAGAGCTGGAACAGAGCTGGAAAAAGCTTCTTTTCCGCTAAATCGCCAGTGGCGCCGAAAATCACAATGGTGACAGGGGTGTTGTGTTCCATGATAGAGAAAATCTATCGAGACAATAAAATAACGAGGGCTACGAGTCCGAGCTGACTTGCGACTCCTACCACTACCCTACCTTCAAGACGATGCGAGGTATGAACCCACCGATGAAACGCCTGAAGCTGCGCCACCAGTCCTTTTGGGTATTTACTATACACGAATTGGAGGAAGTCGGGAAGTATTGCGAAGGTGGCACCAAGGAACCATACGGGGGAATTGAAAAAGACAGCGCCGGCGACAACAAGACCGAGGAGAGCGTCGCTGCCAATACGGACTAGATCGAGCAAAAAGAGGCGATCAAGTGAAAGTTTCGCCGGCGCATCGGGATTGGCTGAAGCTGACAAAATAGCATAATCCCAATGAGGCAACGCATCGAGCATAAAATGGCTCACAAAGGCGAATAAACCACCCAAGAGTGGGTGGTTTGGAAGCGCGGCCGCGAGGGCCGCGCCAACAACAGCGTGAGTAGCGAGAGTCATTGTGATGTGGTAGAAGTCTGTATCGCCCTTTCAGTAAAACCTCTAAGAGACTTTACGCTAAAATAAAAGGCCGCAAGAAAAGATAATGCCAAGACCTGATTGGTATAAAACAGCACCTCACGTATCCCTTGCATACCGTAAGTAGAATATCCGTGAATCGCCTGTGAACCAAATATCAATAAACCGAAGCCAGCGATGAATACATCGAACACCAAAATCCACCGTGAATATGGATTGGTATATCCGGCCGCGAAGGTGACAGAAATAATCGCAAACACTGACAAAGCGATCGGCACGGCCATCTCATTTTTGAAGAATGGCAAAGTCATCAACATCACAAAGGAAATAAAGAAGAAGAATCGTCGGATCGTGTGCCCAAAATAATGAGGAACATCCTCTCGGTGCTTCGAGTGAAATGTCCATTTATTCTTGTCATATATTTCGTATTCCACCATGTTGATATCTCAAATATGATTCAATACCCTACGCCACGCCGAGCACCTTGCCCACCTCCTGCAAAATATCGTCTGGGGTGAGGAGAGCTTTTACCAAAAACTTCTTTGCACCGAGCTCGGCACCCTTTTCGATATCGCTCTTTTGATTTAGATTTGAAAGCAACACTACCGGAATCGCCTTTGTGGTGCTATCAGACTTCACCTTCTTCAAAATCTCGAAACCATTGAGTCCCGGCAAGAGCACATCCAACACGATGAGATCTGGCTTCTCTTTTTCCAAAGTAGCAAACACCTCATCGCCATTTTTTGCATGGAACAGAGTCGGTGCAAACTTTGTCAGCTTCTTTGACATTAAGTCACTAAGAAACATATCATCCTCAACCCACAGAATCTTTTTTCCCTCAAGTGCCTTGTCTTTCATTCCCCTATTGTATTACTTTTTCAACGGGAGTTCAACCGTGAATGTCGTACCGCTATTTTCCCGAGTGGTAAAACGAATAGAGCCACCATGATCTTCAATAATCTTCTTCACAATAAACAAACCGAGGCCAGTACCACCATTTTCGGCCTTTATCGCATTGCGTGCTCGGAAAAAACGTTCAAAGACATGTGCCTTCTGCTCATCAGGGATACCGATCCCCTGATCGGCAATATGGACACGCAACATGTTGCCAGCAAGCTCGGTAGTGATGGAAATCGCGCCACCCGGTCGGCTATATTTTATGGCGTTATCAATCAGATTCTGGAAGGCTGAGTGCAGACGCTCTGCATCAAGCCTCATGAGTGGGAGAGGTATCTTTGTGTACACGAGTGATACATTTTTCTTTTTTGCAAAAGCGGCGAGCTCCTCGACCGCATCTTCAATCACCTCATCAACCTGAGCCGTAGAAAAGGAATAACTGAGCTGACCAGCTTCGACACTGTTGGCATCAAGAAGATCATTCACCAGCTTGATCATGTGCTCATTTGTCTCACCCATCTTTTTCATATACTGCTTTTGTTCGTCAGAAAGCTCACCAACGTCTCCAGAATTGAACAGACTAATCGTCCATTTTAAAGCCGAAAGTGGCGTGCGGAGCTGGTGAGCGACCACTGAAATAAAGTCGGACTTCGCCTGATCGAGGCCGCGGAGTTCGCTGTTGGCGCGTTGCAGCTCTTCACTTTGCGCTTTGAGGACTTTTTCAGTCTTCACCTTTTCATCAAGTAGCTTTTGTAGGCTCTCCGTACGTTGTGCCACACGAAATTCGAGCTCATCATTGAGCTTCTCCAGCTCCCACGTCTGGTCTTTCACCCTACGAGCAAGGTCGGCTTTTGACAGAAGACGGAGGCGTTCTTCTTCGAGATAGCCGTTTGGCAACAGTGCAACAATACTTGCCATACCCTGCCCATCTGGATGCAACCTCTCGAGATCACCGAAAATACGGAGAAGTTCCTGGGTGATTTTTTTACGACCAATACTATCCTCGAGCTGCCCGACCAATGCACGAACAATGATACCAACATGCGGTTCGTGAGGTGCAGAAAGATTGCAGGTGAGACGACCCTTTCGGTCGATTTCAAGGTCGTCTTCGGTATAAAAACGGGAGAGGACTTCTCGGACACGACGTGCGCCGATCTGGTTTGTGGCCAAGACGACCACCGCATCGCCAAACTCATGGGCAAGGCGCGGAGGAATGTCGGAATTCATGTGGCAAATTATACCACAGCCGTTTTCGCGCACGCTAGGCAAAACGCCGCGCCATCCGCCTCGGAACACCCTTCGCAGACGATCAAGTGGTCGTGGCAGGCGAGATTCTTGCAATTCACATAGCGCTCGGATGGCGCGGCACACCTTCCACACCGACCGACCACCTTGTGTGTCTTTGGGTCATCGAAGTTCATCACCACGCGACCATCGAACACGTACAGACTCCCCTCAAAATCCTTGCCAGGATACTTTTCCATATACGTCACAATACCGCCATCGAGCTGATACACGTCTTTAAACCCTTTTTTCAATAAATAGCCCGAGGCTTTTTCACAGCGCACGCCACCAGTACAGACAGTAAGCACTGGCTTGTCTTTGAGATCAGCGATTTCTTCCGCCACCTTTGGTAGATCACGAAAATTACTCATCTTGGGAATATGCGCCCCCTTGAAATGCCCGACGGAATGCTCGTAGTTGTTGCGCATATCAACAATCGAAAATTGTTTCCCCTGCTCAAACCATTCTCGCAGGGTTTCTGGCTTCAAATGAGTAGCGGTAAGCTCGGTAGGGTTTACGTCACCCGTCTGCGGATCGAGATCATCGAGATGCGCACTCACAATCTCCTTTCGCACCTTCACAGAGAGGCGTGGAAATGCGGTGCCGTCTGGAGTGCCCGCGCTTCGCTTCCAGTGGATGTCGGCGAAGCGCGGATCCTGCTTCATCGCAGTGACATAAGTCTCAGCATTTTCCGTGAGACCCTCGACGGTACCATTAATACCCTCTTCAGCCACGATAATACGACCTTTCAGACCAAACTTCTCACAGAGAACCTTTTGCGCCAACATCAAAGCCTTTGGATCAGCGATGTGGACATATTTGTAATAAAGGAGGATGGTATACATGGAGATAGATGTATTGTATATCACGAGGCCAACAAAAAGAAAACCGCCGCGGCGCAAAGCGCACGCGGCGGGCAAAAAACGAATCGAAATTTAGTGACTCAGGCTGCAACACCACTTCGTGGAGTCCATCCGATCTGGTGCCATGGCCTCGACTCAGGCCGTGCCTTCATAAGCCGACCGCGAAGATTGAGTGCTGCCTTCAACCTTTCGAAAGCTGTGGCAATGTATTCTTCGCCATCACGATCATTCACCACTACGGCCTGGCATTCGGGGATGGCCTTCAGCTCCTCTTGTGCCGATGCCAAGCGTGCAGCAAACTCTTCTGGGGAGACTTCTTTCCCTTGAGCCAAAGAACGTGCTCGCAAGCGCCGCTCCACCGTCTGGAGGGAGGCGTAGATGAACACTGAAAACAAGCCGTAGCGGATCAGCTCATCTTGATGAGCCTTGACCTGCCGGAGCCCTTGGACGTCAATCGCACAGATGACGTCACCACCCTCGGAGAGACTCTCGAGGATAGGGGCTTTCGGCGTGCCATAGAAATGCCCATGAACCTCGGCCGACTCAAGAAACAGTCCTTCTTGCCGACGACGCAGGAAGGCTTCGCGAGTAAGGAAGAAATAGTCCTTGCCATCCTCCTCACCAGGCCGAGCTGGGCGAGTCGTGCAGGTGGTCTGCCGACGACCATACCCCTCGAGCACCAACCTTTCGACAAATGTTGTCTTTCCCGCACAGGTAGGACCGACGACGCAGATAAACTTGCCATTTTCCGGGCTCTCCGGAACACCTTTTTCACCGCGGTGGTAGCTTGCCATACTATTATTTCTAAACCCGACATTTAGGTATCAAAGACCTCGCCCC
>Ga0172373_10005476_pt1 | contig 17368 bp, 17 predicted proteins | sample Lak10m_2_FD_114546 | JGI IMG/M metagenome (GOLD analysis project Ga0172373, IMG submission 114546) | Freshwater microbial communities from Kabuno Bay, South-Kivu, Congo - kab_092012_10m | ecosystem: Environmental > Aquatic > Freshwater > Lake | place: Democratic Republic of the Congo...
AGAATATACGACCTGAAGATCATTGTTCTGAGTGAAAGCACATGATTCATACGCCAACAGCGCACACCTGCGCGGGGTGCCCCCAACCTCGCTAGATGCTAAAGCATCAAGTCGATTGTGACGAAATGCAGGAGCCGAGAAAACCAGCACAGTGTTTGGCCTAGGCTAACTCGCAAAGCAACGTTAAGCGTAGCGACCGAAGCCATGGTATGCGGTATACAGCGAGGTTCCGTGTACCGAGCAACGTAGCAATTCGCTCTCAGACACTTAATTCCGCGTTCTCTTAAAATGTTAGCAAAACCTCGCTATAATCTGACAGATGACCCTAATGAAGAAACCCAGTCTATGCTGAGCATTCGCTGGAAAGCTATTTTACTGATTACCGCCTTAAGCGTAATCTGCCTGTTCATATGGCTAGTGAGTGGCCTGACGCTCGCGCTAATCGCATTTTCGGCCAGTTTACTGCTCTATCTGGCGCGCCACCTCTATTGGCTCAACGTGCTGCATCAATGGCTTAAAAACCCTTCACTACGAGACGTGCCGGAAGGCTCCGGCGTATGGGAGGACGTTTACGCTGCGCTCCTGAGATACGAGCGAAGCAATCACGCCAAACAGGCCGAATTAAATTCGGCATTGGATCGTTTCAACATCACAGCTAACGCGATTCCCGATGGACTGGTCATACTCAACAGTTCAAATGAAATCGAATGGTGTACAAAGAATGCCGAACATCAATTAGGTTTGGACTTGGCCATCGACAAAAACTTACCCATTGTGAATTTGGTTAGAAACAGTCATTTTATCGCCTATTTATACAGTGAAAATTATCATGAGCCATTCCGGCTTGAGCACCGCAGAAAAGCGGAGGCCATTCTCGAGTTAACCCTTATTCCGCTAACTAATAAAGATAAATTACTCATCAGTCGCGATATTACACAAATGGAAAAAGTGGATTCCATGCGTCGTGACTTTATCGCCAATGTTTCGCATGAATTACGCACACCACTTACCGTAGTTGGCGGTTTTATTGAGACTTTATCAGACATGGATGGTGTCATTCCTGACAACATCCGGAACTATTTCAATATGATGCAAGACCAGACAACGCGCATGCGTCGTCTGATTGAAGACTTGCTCACACTTTCGCAAATCGAAAGTAATACTCAACCACCTGAAGACCGGCCTATCAACATGTCGGCCCTGATCAATATGCTACTGAATGACGCAAAGGCCCTCAGTCAGGGCAAACATCAGATCAGCGCAGAAGTCACCCCTGATCTCGACATCATCGGTGCCGCGGACGAATTGCAAAGCGCCCTTGGCAACCTCGTCAGCAATGCAGTACGTTACACCCCTCAAGGTGGTAAGATTCACATTAGCTGGCAATTACGTGACAATCAACCCGTATTCAGCGTGCGTGACAACGGCATTGGCATCGCGCAACAACACATCGACAGACTCACAGAACGTTTCTACCGGGTTGATCGTGGCCGCAGCAGGGAAACCGGCGGCACGGGCTTGGGGCTTGCCATCGTGAAACACATTCTCACGCGACATCAGGCCAAGCTGGAAATCATTAGCGAACCTGGGATTGGCAGCACCTTCAGTGCCTTGTTCCCTTCCAAACGTACTGTGCCATAATAACGACAACCTGTTCAATTGAAGGGATTGTGCACACTGATGAATACCACCTTTAAATTTGCCCTCATCAGCTTAGCCACCCTTATGTTATTGGCATGCGCGTCCAGCAGCACGCCAGTTCATAGCAAGCCGGGGAAGCATATCCCGGAACAACATGACCGCAGCACCATGAGTCAATTGGGCAAGGCAGATTTTGACCGTATGGCTGATGTGGAAGTAAGAGAAAATACCGACAGTCTGCGTGTGCTGATGCTTAAGCTTTATAAACGCAATCCGCATGAATTAAAGAAAAGCACCTCGGATGCGGCTGAAAAAATGATCACTTGGGTATTTGATGGCGGCGAACAGCACCATTATTTGTTTCCGGAAATGAACAATCTGCAAGGTACCGATGCCATTTTCCTGGCCTTCAAACCAGACTATACCGGTGACCGCGTACTGCCTTTTATTGTCGGCCTGCATACCATGCTACTCAAGGCACACAATGACAAAACCGAGTTTTACTTTACTGACAGCCTGGATCCGCAACGCATTTACAATGTGGCAAGAAACATAGAAATCGCCGCATGGAAGCTTTCAAATGCCCGCGACGAAAACGGCTCGCTCTATTTACTCACGAATGAGATCAATGAAAATGAGAAAAACTTATCGTTTGAACGTGAATTTGGAAAAATGATAGGTCGTACGGATTTGTACGCCATTGCACTTGCAGAAAAGTCGCAGCGGCTGATTTCGCGCATCATGCAAAACCTTGCAACAGCAGTATTCCTGCCCTTTTAGTTTTTTATTGAGGCCGATGCATCGATTTAGCCCCGGTATAGGGCATTCATCAACACATCGGCTGCTTCATGCTGATTTACTGCTGTGGCGCCGGCTCTGCCACAAAAATCTCGACACGGCGGTTCTTTGCCTTATTTGCAGCAGTGTCATTCGCCACCAAAGGCTCACGCGAGCCACGCCCTTCAATCGCAACACGACCGGATGCAACTCCTCTGGCCGTCAGATAATCACGCACACTCGCTGCACGATTCAACGACAAAGGATTATTGATAGCATCTGTACCTGAACTGTCTGTGTGGCCAATAATCGTGACATTACTCCTTGGATTACTCACCAAACCAGTCGCAAAAGTATCTAATATTGTTCTGAAGTTTGGCTTGATATCAGCCCGATTTACATCAAACGAGATATCACTTGGGATATCAAGCTTAAGTTGATTATCAGCGGTCTGTGTTACGGTCACACCCGTACCGGCTGTCGCTTCTTCCATCTGCTTCTTCTGCTCTTCCTGACGCTTGGTCCAGACATTACCAGCAACCGCACCCGCGGCACCACCGACAACCGCGCCAATGGCAGCACCCTTACCTTTTCCGGCGATTGCACCTACCACAGCGCCAGCACCGGCACCTATCGCAGCGCCCTTAGCCGTACCTTTTTGGGTTTCGGTCATATTGGCGCAACCACCTAAAACGAACATTGTCAGAATTGAACTTACGATTATCTTGTTTTGCATACCCATCCCCTTCATTCACTGTTACACGATTATTATCAAGTAGACTCGGAGCTGGCGTTAAAGTTTTGTCCGCTCAATCATTTCCAGATAATTATCCTGCATCAGACGACTGCTAAACAATCAGGCCATCATCATGATGGCCTGATTGTTTACCTGATGATTAAAGCAGCACTTTTTCTATGCCGCCGTTATTGGCTTTCTGCACATAGTCCCGCATCCAATGCTCACCCAGTATATGCTTAGCCATTTCCACCACGATATAGTCAGCTTCAATACCGGTATCATCGCCATACCGCGCCAAACCCTGCAAACAGCTTGGACATGACGTCAGGATTTTAACCGCGGTTTCTGGTTCACCTACTGTCAAGCCCATCTTCGCCATACCCTTTTCCAGTTCCTCCTGCTTACGGAATTTAACTTGCGTCGCAATATCCGGACGTGCCGCAGCGAATGTTCCTGATTCACCGCAACAGCGGTCATTCAGTTGGACTTCCTGACCCATCAGTTTATTCGTCACTTCCAATGGCTTATAGGTTTTCATCGGTGTGTGGCATGGGTCATGGTACATATAGCGCGTTCCGGTCACACCTTGCAAGCGCATATCTTTTTCCATCAGATATTCATGGATATCCAACAGCCGGCATCCCGGGAATATCTTCTCAAACTCGTACTTCTGCAATTGGTCCATACACGTACCACAAGACACAATTACCGTTTTAATATCGAGGTAATTTAAAGTGTTCGCCACACGATGGAATAATACGCGATTATCTGCAGTAATTTCCTGACCTTTATCATGATTGCCAGAAGCAGTTTGCGGGTAACCACAGCATAAGTAGCCCGGTGGCAGTACCGTGATAGCGCCGACCTCATACAGCATCGCCTGTGTCGCCAAGCCGACATTCGAGAACAAACGCTCTGAACCACAGCCCGGGAAATAGAACACGGCCTCTGAATCCTCGGTCACCTTTTGCGGATTACGAATCACGGGAATCATGTGATCATCTTCCAGCCCCAGCATCGCACGCGAGGTCTTCGACTGCATTTTCTTCGGCATAGGACGATTGATGAAATGGATTACCTGCGCTTTAATGTCCGCTTTACCTACCGTGGCTGGTGGACGTTTCTTGTCTCGCAGCAAACCAAATCGCTTGGCCAAACCATGTGCAATATTTTGTGCCTTGTAACCCCAGCCGATCATGGTCGTACGCAAGAAATTGATTGTCGCCGGATCTTTCGCATTCAAGAATGCCATCCCCAGCGCCGTACCGGGATTAAACTGTTTCTTACCCTGCTCACGCAGGAAATTACGCATTTTGATAGAAACATCGCCGAAATCAATGTCGACTGGACAAGGCTTCTCACAACGATGGCACACCGTACAATGGTCTGCCACATCGTTGAACTCGTCAAAATGTTTCAGCGAAATACCGCGACGCGTCTGCTCTTCATACAAGAATGCTTCAATTAACAATGACGTGCCAAGAATCTTGTTGCGTGGACTGTAAAGCAGGTTAGCGCGTGGCACGTGCGTGCTGCATACAGGCTTACATTTCCCGCATCGCAAGCAATCACTGATGTCGTCAGCAATCTCGCCAATGGCGGATTGCTCCATGATGATGGATTCCTGCTCCAACAAACCAAAGCTGGGGGTATAGGCATTATCGAGGCCTGAACCCGCCATCAGTTTGCCTTTATTAAAGTGACCGTTAGGATCAACTTTTTGTTTGTAGGCAGCAAACGTATCAATGGTAGACTGATCCAGAAACTCCATCTTGGTGATGCCAATCCCATGCTCACCAGAAATCACACCGTTCAGGCCACGCGCCAGCGCCATCACGCGCGCGACGGCAGCATGGGCATCCTGCATCATGGCGTAGTCATCCGAGTTCACCGGAATGTTGGTATGCACGTTACCATCACCTGCATGCATATGTAATGCGACAAATACACGGCCCTTAAGTACTTTTTTATGAATCTCGTCGCAACGGTCGAGAATCTTCTGATATTCGCGTCCTGCGAATATATCGGCCATTGGGCGTTTCAGTTCTCGTTTCCATGAGATACGCAAATCGTAAGATTGCACAGCACGGAATACGTTTTCATACTGCGCATGAGTTGCGTCCAAATCACCCAACGCAGAAACCGGAGCATCCAGATTATTAAGTATCAGGCTCCAGCGGGCGCGTAAATCGCTCAACAGCTTCAACGCCATCACCTGTTTGGTTTTAACCATCTCAGCATCTGCATTGCCATCTTCATCGCGTTGCAGTGGCAAGTCGCCCTGCATGAACTCTTCAAGCGCATCAAGTAACTTAAGTTTATTATTAATGGACAGTTCGATATTAATGCGCTCGATACCGTCTGAATAATCACCCAGACGCGGTAACGGAATCACCACATCCTCATTGATTTTGAAGGCATTGGTGTGTTTGGCAATCGCTGCAGTACGCGCACGATCCAGCCAGAACTTTTTACGCGCTTCACTGGACACTGCAATGAAACCTTCACCATTACGAGCATTACACATCCGCACCATCGCAGAAGCCACTTCGCCTACGGCATTTTCATCGTCTGAAGCAATATCGGCAATCAGCACCATCTTGGGCCGTTGCTGACGCGCAGCCTTGGTCGCGTAACCAACCGCCTTGATATAGCGCTCATCCATATGCTCAAGGCCTGCCATGATGACTGCTGGCTCCTGTTTGGCTGTGGCATCCAGATAGTCTTTGATCTCCACGATTGCAGGCACAGCATTGGAAACATTACCGAAAAATTCCAAAGCAATGGTTCGCACATGCTTAGGCATACGATGCAGAATGAAAGTTGCGCTGGTAATTAACCCGTCACAGCCCTCTTTCTGGATACCTGGCAAACCTGACAGGAACTTGTCTGTCACATCCTTACCCAACCCCACCTTGCGGAAACTTGGCCCAGGAATCTCCAGAATCTCCGGTTCGGCTAGCAATGTTTTCATGTCATCGCTATAACGGCTGATCTTGAAACGCGCCATTTCAATATCATGGATCTTGCCCAGATTATGATCCAGGCGCTCAACCTCAAGCCACTCCGCATCCGGGGTCACCATGCGCCAAGAGGCTAAATTATCTAACGCAGTCCCCCACAGCACAGCTTTTTTACCGCCGGCGTTCATGGCCACGTTGCCGCCGATGCAGGAAGCATCTGCACTGGTTGGATCGCAGGCAAACTCCAAACCCGCATCAGACGCAGCTTCCATGGCACGCCGCGTCACTACGCCCGCACCGCACTCTATCGTCGCCACCTGTCTCGCCACGCCCGGCAAGGTGCGCATCTGCACACCTGAGTGCTGATCCAGTTTCTCGGTATTGATCACCGCAGAAAGCGGTGTCAATGGCACAGCACCACCGGTGTACCCAGTACCGCCGCCACGCGGGATGACAGTGAGCCCCAACTCAATACAGGCTCGAACCAGCGCAGCGATCTCTTTTTCCGTATCCGGCTGCAATACTACAAACGGATACTCCACACGCCAGTCGGTTGCATCCGTGACATGTGACACACGCGCCAAACCATCGAACTGCACATTATCTTTACGGGTGATTTTTGTGAATTTAGCCAGTGCTTTTTTACGCAGATTAGCGGTTTGCTTAAAGTCATTCTCAAACTGCGTCACCGCTTTGCGCGCAGCCACTACCAGCTTGACGACTTTCGCATTGCCTGCGCTACGCTCATCAATCGACGCGATACGGTGATGAAGCGCATCCACCAGCGCCATCCGTCGTTTCGGATTTTCCAACAAGTCATCCTGAAGATATGGGTTGCGTGTCACCACCCATAAATCACCCAGCACTTCAAACAGCATGCGTGCAGAGCGACCGGTTTTACGTTCGCCACGCAATTCATTTAAAATGCTCCAGATTTCTTCGCCTAGAAACCGAATGACAATTTCACGGTCTGAAAATGAGGTGTAGTTGTAGGGGATTTCACGCAAGCGCGTGGCAGGTTGTTGTTCTGCGTTTAAGAGACTGCTGGGTATTGGTGCGTTCATTTAAGTTTTGATAAATAGCTTTGCTATTAAAATGCCATTATATCATGGTGCGAACCAGCAAATAAGCGTAACTATGGTGTGGTTATTGTGTACGGTGATTGCCTACCGCCACTGAATATTCCCATCAATAAGTAAAAACAGTCAATTTTTACAGCCTTGCTCACAATCTTACTAGACGAATCATTTGAAAACGTTACACTAGCATCATGAACCATTTATTAAAAAAATCACTGCTTCCTATCATTGTTGCTTTACTGCTTGGGTTACTCGCATGGCAACTCAGCCACAAGCCTTCCGCACCAGAGGTGACATTCAGCACCATTGACGGCAAGCAGATTACAATGACCGACCTGAAAGGCAAGGTGGTATTGGTGAATTTCTGGGCGACTGACTGCCCTGGCTGCATCAAGGAAATGCCCGACCTTATCAAAACCTATCATCAGTACAAACCTAAAGGGCTGGAAGTCATAGCCGTTGCCATGCACTACGACCAGATAAATCAGGTGCACAATTACAGCAAAGACCAGTCACTTCCATTTCCTGTGATGCATGATACTTCAGCAGAAGTCTCAAACAGGTTCGGCAAGGTCAGCCTGACGCCCACTGCCTTTATTTACGACAAACAAGGCTATTTATTGCAACGCACCATGGGTGAACTGGACTTTAACGCATTAAAACAATTACTTAACAAAGAGCTGGGTGTCTAAATGCTTTGGATTAAATCGTTACACATCATTTTTGTCACCAGCTGGTTTGCAGGACTGTTTTACTTACCAAGACTGTTTGTAAACCACGCCATGGTGCTGAATTCAAACAGTCCCGATGTTGCGACTTCTGAACGACTAAAACTCATGGAGCGCAAATTGTATCGCTTCATGTTACCGCTTGTTCTGCTCGCACTTGGTTTTGGTACCTGGTTGTGGCTTGGATACGGTTTTTCAGGTGGCTGGATGCATGCAAAATTGACACTCGTGGCTGTTCTGGTCGCTTACCATTTATATTGTGGCAAACTCGTGAAAGACTTCAATCTTGATAAAAACCAACATAGCCATGTCTGGTATCGCTGGTTTAACGAGTTGCCTGTACTGGTGCTTACCGCCGTAGTGATTCTTGTGGTCGTAAAACCTTTTTAAGCAACCACTCCCCCTCAACAATATTTCACTTCAAGATTAAAACGCATGGATTTTTTTAACTCCCCCTGGCTGATCAGCATGTTAACCAAAGCCAGCAGCACCCCTCAGGGGCGTCTGCTGAGCCTGTTTGACATTCTGGATGATTGGCTGGCAGCACCACACGTGAAAAAAATTTCCAACATCGAAACGGCACCGTGTACGCTTTTGATTCGCTTCTGCAGCGAGCAAGCGCAAGCACTCGGCGCAGAAAACCCTGACATACTGGCAGAACATATTGTTCTGATTGCCCGCAATGCTGCTCAGCAAACGCTTGATATGCAAACGCCAGACCAGGAATCCGGGGACAAACCAGGTATCCATTGTTTAAGTCATGCAAAAAAAGCGGCGCATGCACTCATCACAGCACAGACACAAAAACCAAGCCAATTATCTGCACTGAGCGTATCAAAGCCAGCACTATATAGCATCGCCGCAAGTGTATTCATGACACTCGGCATCGCTGCACTGTGGCTGCCAGAATTCATTCACACGCATCAAACACAACCTATAACAGCCCAACTCAAACCAACACTTGAGACCGCGCTTTCATCGAACACAGCCAACGCACAAAAAAACCTGAGCGCCCACGATGCTACACAGATGTACGCAAAATATGAACTCATGCGGCAGGGCACTTGCCAGTTTCCCGAGGCACTGCAGATACCGGACGAACATAAGGCAATCTACCTGGACAATGTAGTAGGCGGTAAACTGCCAGCAAACCTCGCCGACCTGCAGATTGCCAACACTTATCTGGAAAAGGTACGCTGCAACTTTACGCCCATGCTGATGGCAGCATCAAAATAACTCAATAAATCAAAGTAATATTAGTTGCAAATACTATATACAGGTTAGTATAATCACCCCATGACTGGGCTACGTGAAAAAATACTCATCACTGCGAGCAACCTCTTCCAAACGCAGGGAATCAACTCAACGGGAGTTGATACAATTGTGGCCGAAGCTGGCACCACCAAAATGACGATGTACAAATATTTCAGTAGCAAGGAGATATTAATCCTTGAAGTGCTGAAACAAGGCCATCAAGATTTCCAAAACTGGCTGACTGAAAAAATCAGCTCAAACAGCAAGAAACCCAGTGATAAAATTCAAAAGCTTTTTGATTACATTGAAGAGTGGGTCGCGTCACCCGACTTTCACGGCGTGGGTTTCATTAAGGCATCTGCAGAGTTCCCCAGAGAAGATAACCCCGTTCACCAACTATCTTCTGAACAATCACTGCAATTCAGACAGTTCATCAGCCAGCTGGCCAAAGAGGCCAACATACAGGATGCGGATGGGCTTGCATTACAATTGTCACTCATCTTTGAAGGCGCAGCGCAGGCTGAGCAAATGAAACGTGGCTCCGGTGCCATGAAATATGCAAAAACAGCAGCCAAAATTCTGATTGACGGTGCATTGACGCACTAGCACTTCCACTTAAAGCACGATATTGATTAAAGCTTGCTTCCCGCAAGTAATAACTAAGATAATAGAGCCTTTCTTATAAGCTATTACTCTTATGCACACCCTTATCTGCGGTTCGCTCGCTTTCGACACCATCATGGTGTTTCAAGACCAATTTAAAAATCATATTCTTCCTGACAAAATTCATGCACTAAGCGTTGCTTTCTATGTACCTGAAATGCGCCGTGAATTTGGCGGCACCGCAGGCAACATTGCCTACAACCTGCAACTGCTGGATGGCAACCCGCTGATCATGGCAACAGCAGGTGAAGACTTTGCCAGCTATGCGCAATGGCTGAACAAAAACCAGCTTAATGCCTCCCATATCAAAATCATCCCGAACAGTTTTACTGCACAGGCCTTTATCACGACAGATACGGATGACAACCAGATTACGGCATTTCACCCCGGCGCCATGACAGAGTCACACCAAAACAGTGTGACTGAAGCCATTAATGTGAACCTTGCAGTGATTGCCCCTGATGGGCGCGATGGCATGTTCCAGCATGCGCGCGAATGTTTCGAAGCTGGGATTCCATTCCTCTTTGACCCCGGCCAAGGTTTACCAATGTTCAATGGTGAGGAGCTGTTGTATTTCATTGAAATGGCAGATTATCTTGCTGTGAATGACTATGAATCACAAATCATTCAGGACAAAACCGGACTGTCTCTGGAGCAGCTTGCACAAAAGGTGAAAGCACTCATCGTCACACTCGGCGGCAACGGTTCACAAATCTACGCTGACGGTCAACGTTATGACATTCCTTGCGTTAAAGCTGAACAGGTAGTTGACCCGACCGGATGCGGCGATGCCTATCGCGCGGGCTTGCTATATGGTATTTCCAAAGGCTGGGATTGGCCAACCTGTGGCAGACTTGCGGCCACAATGGGCGCAATCAAGATTGCCAGCCGTGGAGGACAAAATCATAGCCCTACACGCGCAGATATTGAAGCGATCTATACACAGGCATTAGTGAACGAGACGCTTGCCGCTGAAACCTTAGACAGCTAATGCTGTCTCACTTTTTATAAGATTCTTAAAACCAGCACTTGAACGTCAACAAAGGGGTTATCGAAATGCGCAAATTACAATTGATTATCGTAAGCTTACTCAGCTTGTTTATCGCGGCCTGTGCGAGCTCCAACTCCGGCAGTGTTTATAGCCGTGATGAAGCACGTAAAGTACAGACGGTGAAAACCGGCATTGTAGAAAGTGTGCGTCAAGTGCAACTGGAAGGCACCAAATCGCAAATCGGTACAGTTGCCGGAGGGGCGGTTGGCGGCATTGCAGGCAGCTCCGTAGGTGATGGCAAAGGCAGCGCAGTCGCTGCCGTCATTGGCGCAGTCGTTGGCGGTATCGCAGGTGCAGCAGCTGAAGAAGGACTCACACGAAAAGATGGTCTGGAAATCACCGTCAAACTGGATGGCGGTGGTTTGGTTGCTATCGTGCAGGAAGCTGATGAAGCATTCAAGGCTGGTGAGAAAGTGCGCTTGATCGAACACGGCGGCACCACCAGGGTTTCACATTAAAAAGTAACCTAATAGAAGAAAATCATGTAACGGAGTGTCGTGAAGTGCACCTCACGACACTAACACCAACAGCTCGTGCATAACAGTCAATCAGCCAGAACAACTCCCAGCCCAAGTGACTCTGGCTAATAGCAACTTGCAATGTCACCAAACCGTCACACCTCTGTCATGATTTTTTAATCATGACCGATTAAAGTCTCTCGAACAAAAAGGAGAGACTTCATGGTTCGCAAAGACATCACTTTAATTGACAGCACAAAATCTCAAGGTCGTGAGGTAGCGACCCAGCGACGTTTATATGTCAGCCTTGCCCGCACTCAAGCCGAAATTGAGGAGGCACAAAGACTGCGTTATAAGGTTTTTGCAGAAGAAATGGGTGCGCAGCTATCCGGCATCGGCGGTCTGGACATCGATGGATTTGACCAGTTTTGTGACCACCTGATTGTACGCGACAGCGGCACGCATCAAGTGATCGGCACCTACCGAATATTGAGCCCGGAAAAAGCAAATGAAGCCGGTGGCTACTATTCTGCAGCTGAGTTCGACCTTAGCCGCCTGACGCATTTATTTGATCGCACTGTAGAAGTTGGTCGTGCCTGCGTACACCAGAACTATCGTAACGGCGGCACGATTACCATGCTGTGGGCAGGACTTGCAAAATACATGCAAATTCATAACTATGAATACATGATCGGATGCGGCAGTATCAGCATGTCAGACGGCGGTCATGCCGCTGCCAGCCTCTACCAGAAACTGCAGGACGAATACCTGTCGCCTTTGGAATATCGCGTTTTTGCACGCAACCCGCTGCCCATTCAATCACTTAACAGCGAATTGCAGGTGGCATGCCCGCCGCTGATTAAAGGCTACTTGCGTCTTGGCGCATACATCTGCGGAGAGCCTGCATGGGACCCCTACTTCAATACCGCAGATATGCTGGTGATGCTGCCATTGTCCAGAATCAATCCAAGATATGCTGCACACTTCATGAAATAAGCGCTGCCGAGTGGAATGAAAACACGATGGGGAATCAATACCACCCAATCATCGGAACCGGCTTCTCATGTAAAATACAGGCTGACTTACCACTTGATGCTGCTATTTTGCCTATCACGGACAACCAGATTGCCACAACGCCCACTCTCATACGTTACTACAGAATAGCACGTGTGGTCGGGCACACCTTGCTGGGACTGATTATCTCTGCTGCACTGTTCCCATTAGTCGGCCATCATTTCAAAACCAGGCTGATCAGATGGTGGTGCCGTCAACTACTTGCTGCATTCAACATGCAAGTCGTCAGTTTTGGTCTCACGCCGGAGCATCATGCATCACTCACAAAATCCATGTTTGTGGCCAATCATATTTCATGGTCAGACATTCATGCACTTAACGGCATGATTCCACTGAGATTTATCGCCAAATCAGAGATTAGAAACTGGCCAATCTTCGGTTATCTGGTCAGCAAGGCCAATACGCTTTTTATCGACCGCAGTAATAAAAAGGATGCAAAACGCACCATTGAGATTGCCCATAAGCGCCTGGAAAGTGGTGATAACCTGTGCTTCTTTCCAGAGGGCACCACCACCGACGGCACTGAGATCAAGCCATTTAAAAGTAGCCTGATTCAAGCAGCGATACTGGCAAACGCAACGATTTTTCCTGTCGCTATTCGTTACCCGAATAAAGATGACAGCGTTAACACAGCAGTGGCTTATGCAGGGGAGACGACTTTAGTTGAGTCCATGCAGCAGATACTGCTGCAGAAAAGACCGGTAATCGAGTTACATTTTCTTGAACCGATTACGCCTGAAATTTACGCCAAGCTGGGTAGACGAGAACTCACACTCCATATTGAAGGCCTCATCCGCAACAAGTTAGGGCTGTGATTTACTTTTTGTAATTCAGAGGATTTAACTTAACCGGGACATCAAGCGGATGTGAATCTTCCTGCGTAATTTTTCTGGTATGAATCTCCATCGCTGTCAATTTACCTCCCCACAGGCAGCCGGTATCCAGCGCAAATAGATTTGCTCTCTGCTGCAATCCAAGTGCTGACCAATGTCCAAAAATTACCTCAGTCTGTTGCGTGGCTCGACCGGGGACATCAAACCAGGGAAGATAGCCATCGGGAACATCCTGAAGCTCCCCTTTAAACTTAAACTCCATTTCACCTGCTGCAGTACACACTCTAAGCCGTGTCATAGCATTTGTGATCACGCGCAGACGATCAATACCCGTCAACGAAGCATCCCAATAATTGGGCATATTGCCGTACATATGCCGTAAGAAATACAAATAATCATCACCTTGTAAAGCAGCCTCAACTTCAGCCGCATAACTGACTGCCTGCTCTGCTGTCCATTGCGGCAGCAACCCTGCATGCACCATTAAGTAGTTGTCTTGATGATAAGCAAGAGGCTGATGACGTAACCAGTCGAGCAAAACGTCCCGATCCTCTGCCGCCAGTAATGCATCCAGCGTATCGCCTTTATGCGCGCTGACAATGCCATTGGCGACCACCAAGGCATGCAAATCATGGTTGCCAAGCACTACCCGCAAGCTTTCCTGATGCGAGTAACACCAACGCAGCACATCTAATGAACCGCTACCGCGATTGATTAGATCACCCACCAACCATAACCGATCTGTTTCCGGATTGAATTCAATTCTGGCAAGCAAAGCCTGCAAGGCATGATAACAACCCTGTATATCCCCTATTGCATAGGTAGCCACTTAACATTCACCATCAACTTAACATTCACCATCTAAATGATCATTAATAAAAAAGCCACTTAATCTTGATTAAGTGGCTTTCATAGTACAGCAACCTACGGGATTCAGTGTTGAATTAACCCCGAAATCTTAATTAAAAACCGGCACCGGCAGCATTTGCCATGTATTTCACCGCGCCAGCAACTTCAGCATCGCTCAAAGAGGGGTTACCGCCCTTGGCTGGCATGGTACGAATCCCTTTAGTCGCGTTAGTGACTAATGTATCGTAACCTTGTTTGATGCGAGGCTCCCATTGTGCTTTGTCGCCGAATTTAGGTGCATTCATCAAACCTGCTGCATGGCACATTTGGCAAACGGCTTTGTAAACTTCTTCACCGCTTTTACCTGCTGCTACTGGAGCTGCCGCTACTGCAACAGGAACAGGAACAGCGGCTGCCGCTGGAGCCTCTTCAGCAGGCTTCGCTTCAGGCGCTGCTGCCGGCTCAACAGCTTTAGGTGCTGGAGCAGTGAAGTTTGCACCAGAAGCATTTGCCATATGAGCTACTGCATTTGCGATTTCTCCATCCGTTAATGATGGGTTACCGCCACGCGCTGGCATGGTACGAATACCTTCAAGTGCATGCTTAACCAAAGTATCATAACCTTGTGCAATACGTGGAGCCCATTGACCTTTGTCGCCAATCTTAGGCGCGTTCATCAAGCCTGCAGCATGACACATGGAACAAACTGCCTTCACGACCTCTTCACCGCTTTTCTCAGCGCCTGAAGCAGCGCCCACTGCCGCAACCTCAACAACTGCTACCGGCTTAATCGCTTCCTCCATCTTGGCTTCAGCCGCAACGGGCGCAGCCACTTCAACTTTATCGGTTACGCCGAAAATCTTGGCGACCACGAAAAGAAAAATGACAAAACCAACAATCCCTGCAACGGTTGCCAGGATGATTTGTCCAAATGAATAGCCAGCTTCATTGTCTATATTGCTCATTACAGTTTGTTCCCAGAGAGTGATAAGTAAAAGCGCCATTATACCCATACTTTAAGTTAAGGTAAAAAGCACTATGAAACTCACTGGGCAACACGCTAACTAAAACGGCAACAGCTTCATCTGTTTGCTATAATGCGACACTCAATATGCGCCCGTAGCTCATTTGGATAGAGTATCGGTTTCCGAAGCCGAGGGTAGTGGGTTCGAATCCCGCCGGGCGCGCCATTACTATGGAAGTGACTGCTTTTGGTCCAACAATTTGGTCCAAGTCACATAAAAATCCAAACCAGTAGCTATACGTAACTCCCAACTAAAGGAGTTATGTAATTATGTCTACCGATGTAAAAAAAAGAGGTAAATCATGGCGCGCTAGAGTCCGCATTTACAAAGGCCCATCAACATCATCAACCTTTGACTCTTATGCTGAGGCAAATCAGTGGGCAATTTTGACCCATGCCCAGCTGTTAACTGAACATAAATCATCAAATTTCACTCAAGATAACATTAAACCTTCACTGAAGGTTTCAATCACACCAAGCCTAGCCATAAACTCAATAATTAAAGATATTCTTTTAGAGTATCAAGAAGTGATTCTGCCAACCAAAGTAAGCAATAAAGAAGAAACAGCCCGAGTTAATCGACTTGTGAATCACTTTGGTTCAAAAAGGCTACAGGAAATCACCTATGAAGATATGGAAAATTACATATCGTTACGACTAGATGGAAAGTTGGGACTTGGCCGTGGTACTTCTGGACAAACAACATACTTGATTAAAAGGGCTGCTAATAAAAAGGCGCAGGCGCGAACGGATCTAGAACCTCCAATTCCACCAAGCACCCAGACAATTCGTCATGAAATTATGCTGCTTCGGCGGGCACTGACCCATTGGTACAAGAAGCACAAGCTTTCCCAAGTTGGCGCGACTTTTATTCACCCAATTATGTCTGTAACTCTTCCAGACAAAGCAAAGCCTAGAACTCGAAGGTATTCAGACGATGAACTTTTCAATCTATTAAATGCGATTGGCAATCCATCTACACGCTATGCAACCATGCTTGCCACGTGCACATCTCTTAGACGATCAGAGATACTATCCCTAAAGTGGGAGGATGTTGATTTAATAAGGCGTATTATTAAGCTACGCAAGCCGACCCACCACAAGAAAACAAAAACTCACGAACGGGAGGTACCACTCATACCGGCTGCAATTAAAATCCTCAAAGATATGGGATGTCATAAAATTGGAAAATTATTCCCAATAACCCCTGGTTCTTTCACTCAAGCTTTCGGTAGAGCTAAAGAACGCGCTGGCATAATCGATGCGAGGCTGCACGACCTTCGTCGCGAAGCCATTTCGAGGTATGTTGAAATCTATGGCATTGGCGTTGAGAAAATAATGAACTTTAGTGGACACAAGGACCCTAGGACACTTCACGACCATTATCTAAAACCACATTCCCAAACGATTGCCGCTGAAATTGCTGCACTTGACGACGCCAAGCAAGGCGTAAATTTCTTGGGATTAGCTGGAACAATCTGACTATAAACGGTGCGGCAGGCATGCCGCCAAGCCGGTGACTATACTTTAAAGATTCGCAATAACGCGCATCTATTTCATTAACTTGAATAGGGTATTTTCATGAAGTTATGCACTAAAGATGAAGTTGCACATCAGCTAAAAAGCAGCAAGCGTACGATCGACAATTGGGTCGCAAGTGGCGCAATGCCAAAACCAATACACATCGGACGCAGGGCGTTATGGGCCCAAGAGATAATTGACTTATGGCTAGCAGAAAAAGCCGCGAGCCAATTTGTTCAAAATCCACCCCCAGTTAGGCGAGGTAGACCACGTAAGTATCCATCAGCAGTCAAACTCATGAGGGACAACAGCAAAGGAGGTCAGTCATGAGCAATTTGCATGAAATGGCTAACCGCTACCGCGACATTTCATTAGAAGATGTAGTTAATTTTCTAGGGGGAGATCGTGATCACGCTGATCCGCAAAGATGGAAATTACATGACAAATCCGTGTGGCTGGGCAAAGGTAATGACTGCCAACGTTTTTACGACCACAAATCAGGCAAAGGCGGTGGTGGCGCGATAGATTTAGTAATGTACGTTGAGCAATGCACTTTCAAAGTTGCCGTAGAGAGGCTCTCTTTAATGTCAGGTGAATCGCTCCGGCTTTCGAGGAGGGTGTTTTGTTTAAGTTAATCAGCAACTAGTTCAGTCTGTAGTTGCTTGTAATAGTTTGCCTCAGCTTCGGCCGGAGGTAAATAGCCAATTGAGCTGA
>Ga0172373_10005477_pt1 | contig 17367 bp, 21 predicted proteins | sample Lak10m_2_FD_114546 | JGI IMG/M metagenome (GOLD analysis project Ga0172373, IMG submission 114546) | Freshwater microbial communities from Kabuno Bay, South-Kivu, Congo - kab_092012_10m | ecosystem: Environmental > Aquatic > Freshwater > Lake | place: Democratic Republic of the Congo...
CGGGTTGACCACCACGAACGGATATTCGACGCGCCAGTCGGTGGCATCGGTAACGTGTGACACGCGGGCCAGCCCGTCGAACTGGATGTTGTCCTTGCGCGTGATGCGGCCCAGCCTGGCCAGCGTCTTCTTGCGCAGCGCAGCGGTTTCGAGAAACTCCTGCTCGAAAGACGATACTGCACGACGCGCCGCCTGCAACAGCTTGAGCACCTTGGGGTTGCTCTGGCTGCGCTCGTCGATCGCCTTCAGGCGGTGATGCAGCGCATCGATCAGCGCGCGCTGGCGCTTGGGATTGGCGAGCAGGTCGTCCTGCAGATAGGGGTTGCGGCTGACCACCCAGAGATCGCCCAGCACTTCGAACAGCATGCGTGCGGAACGCCCTGTCCGGCGCTCGCCGCGTAGCTCGTTGAGCACCTCCCAGGTATCCTCGCCGAGAAAGCGCATGACGATTTCGCGGTCGGAAAACGAAGTGTAGTTATAGGGGATCTCACGCAGTCGAGTGCTCATGTCCAAATGAAAATGCAAGGTTGAAGGGCTGCATTATAGCATAAGCAACAAGGCAATAACCCTTTGAAATAACAAGCCTTTTAAGATAATGGACTTGTCGTGCCGCGGACGTTGCTGGTCACCGTGACGGCAGCATGGATGACAAATCGCGGGAAAGCCACCAGAATAGCCCTCTACGCATCACGACTGCCGCCAAGTGAAGAAAACGCTGTCACCGAAACTCCTGATCGCCCTGCTCGTCGCGGGCCTGCTCGCCGCGTTGCTGTTCAGTCTGCAAAGCAAGCCGGGCGCGCCGCAAACCGTGTTCACGACGCTGTCCGGACAACAGATCTCCACCGAACAGTTGCGCGGCAAGGTGGTGCTGGTCAACTTCTGGGCCACGACCTGCACGGGCTGCATCGCGGAAATGCCGCACCTGATCGAGACCTACCGGCGCTACCAGCCCAAGGGGCTGGAAATCGTCGCGGTGGCGATGGCCTACGACCCGCCGGCCCATGTCGCCAATTATGCCGAAAAGAACAAACTGCCGTTTCCGGTGGCGCTGGACATCGACGGGCGGATCGCCGCCGCCTTCAACGACGTCAAGCTGACGCCGACGGCGTTCATCATCGACCAGCAGGGCCACATCGTGCGCAACGTCGTGGGCGAACTGGATTTCAACGCATTGCATCAATATCTGGATCAAGCTTTGGGGAGGGCCGGTTGATGGATTTCAAACAGCATTTTCTTTACCAGACCGATTATCAGCACTGGGCCAACGACATCTTGTTCAACGCGCTCGACCGCCTCAACGAGGAGGCCAGGCACAGTTCGCAGAAACTGTTTTTCGGCAGCATCCACGACAGCGTCGACCACCTGGCGTTTTTCTACCGCAAGTGGTTCGCGCGCCTCAAGGGCGAGAGCCATTCGCCCAGTTACGCGGGCACCGAGCAGCAGAACTGGCGCGACCTGAAGAACAGCATGCGCCAGGATCTGCGCGAAATGCAGCGCTGGCTGGAACGCCAGCCGGAAAGCTTCTTCGACAACCGCCTGAATTATCTGCGCACCCTCAGCCACGAAGAAAAAGGCGTCTGGGTACGGGACGCGCTGACCCATATATTCACCTATGCGGCGCTGGAACGCGGCCATATCTCCGCCATCGGCAGCGTACTGGGCGCACCCTTCCCGGACATGGGCTACTACACCTATCGCCTGGAGATGGGAGAGCACCTGGAAAACATGCGCCGACTGGATGACAAGGCGGGCGACTGACCGTGCTCTGGATCAAATCGCTGCACATCATCTTCATGGTGACCTGGTTCGCCGGCCTGTTCTACCTGCCGCGCCTGTTCGTCTACCACGCCATGAGCGACGACCGCATCAGCCAGGAACGCTTCAAGGTCATGGAACGCAAGCTGTTCTACGGCATCATGACGCCGGGCGGGCTGCTCACCATCGTTTTCGGCCTCTGGCTGTGGCTGGGCTACGACATCACTGGCGGCTGGCTCCACGCCAAGCTGGCGCTGGTGGCGTTGCTGGTGGTTTATCACGTCTACTGCGGGAAACTGCTGCTGGACTTCAAGCATGACCGCAACCGCCACGGCCATGTCTGGTATCGCTGGTTCAACGAACTGCCGGTGATCGTGCTGATCGCGGTGATCTTCCTGGTCGAATTCAAGTCGTTCTGAAGGCGTTGCGGCCGCGCCAGCCTTGCCGCACGCATGCGGGCTGGCGATAATAGCGTTTTCAACCCTGGCGGCCTCCCGACATGCACACCCTGATTTGCGGTTCCCTCGCCTACGACACCATCATGGTGTTTCAGGACCACTTCAAGCACCACATCCTGCCGGAAAAGATTCATATCCTGAACGTGGCCTTCCTGGTGCCGGAAATGCGCCGCGAGTTCGGCGGCACCGCCGGCAACATCGCCTGGAACCTCAACCTGCTCGGCGGCAAGCCGAAGATCATGGCCAGCGTCGGCGACGATTTCGTGCCTTACGCCACCTGGCTGCAGGAAAACGGCCTCGACATGGCGCACGTACGCCGCATCAACGGCAGCTACACCGCGCAGGCCTTCATTACCACCGACCTCGCCGACAACCAGATCACGGCCTTCCATCCCGGCGCGATGAATCATTCCCACCAGAACAGCGTGCGCGACGCCCAGCAGGTCAGCCTCGGCATCATCGCGCCGGACGGCCGCGACGGCATGTTCCAGCACGCGCGTGAATTCAGCGAGGCCGGCATCCCCTTCATGTTCGACCCCGGGCAGGGCATGCCGATGTTCAGCGGCGAAGAGTTGCTGGAGTTCGTCGAGCTCGCCGACTTCATGGCGCTCAACGACTACGAAGCGCAATTGATGCAGGAAAAGACCGGCCTCAGCATCGAGGCGCTGGCGCAGCGTCTCAAGGCGCTGGTCGTCACGCAGGGCGAGCGCGGGTCGGTCATCCATGCCGGCGGTCAACGTCACGACATTCCCTGCGTTGAGGCAGAACAGGTCATCGACCCCACCGGTTGCGGCGACGCCTATCGCGCCGGCCTGCTGTACGGCATGACGTGCGGCTGGGACTGGCTGACCTGCGGCCGGCTGGCTTCCGTCATGGGGTCGATCAAGATCGCCAGCCGCGGCGGTCAGAACCACAAGCCGGGCCGGCAGGAGATTGCAGCACGCTACCAGCAGGCCTTCGGCGCAGCCATTACACTCGATTAAGGAGCCCACACCATGTCAACTGCAAGAACCCTGAGCCTGCTTCTCATCGCACTCGCCCTCGCGGGCTGCGCCTCCAGCAAGTCCGGCGACGTTTATTCGCGCGATGAAACCCGGCGCGTGCACACCGTCAAGACCGGGGTCGTGGAGAGCGTGCGCACGGTGAAAATCGAAGGCACCAAGAGCGGCATCGGCACCGGCGCCGGGGCTGTCGTCGGCGGCGTGGCGGGCAGCGCCATCGGCGGTGACGGCAAGAGCCAGGTCGTGGGCGCCGTGATCGGCGCGGTGGTCGGCGGCATCGCCGGTGCCGCTGCCGAAGAGGGCATCACCCGCGAGGACGGCCTCGAAATCACCGTTCGCCTCGACAGCGGCGGCATGATCGCCATCGTGCAGGAAGCCACCGAGGAATTCCATCCCGGTGAAGCCGTACGCATCCTGGAAGACGGTGAGACCACGCGCGTCAGCCACTAGGCTTGCTGTTGCGCCGGCGCCGGCCCGCGAGGCTGACGCCGGCTTCATTGAAATTTCAAACGGATGTCACCGTAACGTCATTCCCGGCAACTAGAGTTTCCCCCGCACATTCAACAGGGAAACCGACATGCTGGAACGCAACTCACAACCCCCAACCGCCACCGAGCACGCCTCGCTGTATTACAGCCTGGCGCGCAGCCCCGCAGAAATCATGGAAGCCCAGCGCCTGCGCTACCAGGTGTTCGCGGAGGAGATGGGAGCCCGACTGGGCGGTCACGACAATCTCGACCGCGACGGCTTCGATGCCTTTTGCGACCACCTCCTGATCCGCGACCGCGAATCGCAAAAAGTGGTCGGCACCTACCGCATCCTGAACCCGGCCATGGCCAACGAGGCCGGTGGCTATTACTCGTCGGGGGAGTTCGATCTCGGTCGGATCAGCCACCTGTTCGACCGCACGGTGGAAGTGGGGCGCGCCTGCGTCCATCCGGACTATCGCAGCGGCGCTACCATCGCGCTGCTCTGGGCCGGCCTCGGCAAATACATGTCCAGCAACGGCTACGACTACATGATCGGCTGCGCCAGCGTGAGCATGGCGGACGGTGGACACCTCGCCGCAAGCCTCTATAATCGCCTGCAGCATGACTATCTCGCCCCGCCCGAATACCGCGTATTCCCACGCTGTCCGCTGCCGCTGCAAGCGTTGCGCGGCGACATCGCCGACGCCCCCTGCCCGGCCCTGGTCAAAGGTTACCTGCGGCTGGGCGCCTGGATTTGCGGCGAACCGGCCTGGGACCCCGACTTCAATACCGCGGATCTGCTGATCATGCTGCCGATGTCACGCATTAATCGCCGCTACGCCGCCCACTTCCTGAAATAACTTGCACGCCATTCGCCCAACACCCGTTCCCCTGCGCCTGTGGCGCGTCTTCAGGCTGGCCCTCCACCTGGGTTATGGTGTGTGCGTGGCTGCCTGGACATTGCACCGCCTGCCCCCCGCTCTGCAGGAAAAACGCATCCTGCGCTGGTCCGCGCAGTTTCTTCAAATCCTGGGGGTGCGTGTGCATGTGCTGGGCAGCCCGCCGCCGCCCACGGCGCGACATTGCCTGTTCGTCGCCAACCACATCTCCTGGATCGATATCTGGGCGCTGAAGCAATTGCATCCCATGCATTTCGTCGCCAAATCGGAAATTCGTGACTGGCCCGTGATCGGCTGGCTGGCGCAACGGGCCGGCACGCTGTTCATCGAGCGGGCGCGTCGCCAGGATACGGGTCGCATGGTCAAGCTGGGGGAAGAGGCGTTGCGCCGTGGCGACTGCCTGTGCTTTTTCCCGGAAGGCACCACCACGGACGGCAGTCACCTGCTGCCCTTCAAGCCCGGCCTCTTGCAGGCGGCGATCAACGCCGGGGCGACCGTGGTCCCGGTCGCCATCCGTTACCCGTCAGCCTCGGGCGGGATCAACCGGGCGGTGGCCTACCATGGCGAAACGACCATGCTGGAGTCCTTCCGCGCGGTCTTGCGCCAGCGGGAAACGCGCGTGGAACTGTGCTTCGGCGCGCCGGTTGCCGCGGCCGGGCTGGAACGCCGGACGCTGGCACATCAGGCTAGGCATGCCATAGTTTCTTTACTTGATCCTGCGGCACACAAGACACCTGGAACAACTGCCGGTCTTCCAGACGCATCGCACTGAGCCGGCCGCCCCACAGGCAGCCGGTATCGAGCGCAACAAGATTGTCGCGCAACTGCAGGCCAAGCGCCGACCAGTGCCCGAAAATCACCGTGACATCCGCGCTGCGCCGGGCGGGCACGTCGAACCAGGGCAGCACATCGGTCGGAATATCCTTGAGCTCGCCCTTGAACCGGAACTCCATCCTGCCTTCCGGAGTACAAACGCGCAGTCGCGTGAGGGCGTTGGTGATCACGCGCAGCCGGCCCATGCCGCGCAGTTCCGGTAGCCAGTGGTCCGGATCGTTGCCGTACATGCGTGACAGGAAGAAGCGGTAATCCTCGCCGCGCAGCACTTGTTCCACCTCACCGGCCAGCGCCACGGCATCCTGCGCGCTCCATTGCGGCAGCACGCCGGCGTGCACCATCAGGTAATCGCCCTCGGCATGGGCCAGCGGCTGACGCCGCAGCCAGCCAAGAAGGGACTCCCGGTCAGGCGCAGTCAGCAGTGGATCGAGCGTGTCGTTGCGGTTGGCCTCGACAAAACCTTCGGCCACCGCCAGCGCATGCAGATCGTGGTTGCCCAGCACTGTCGTCACACAGGCTTCGTGGCGCACCATCCAGCGCAGCACTTCCAGCGAGTTCGGTCCGCGATTGATGAGGTCGCCCACCAGCCACAACCGGTCACGCGCAGGATTGAAGCCCGTCGCCTCCAGCAACTGGAGGAACGAGGCATAACAACCCTGAATATCGCCTACCGCGTAGGTCGCCATCGCGTCACCCAAAAAAACAGGCCTGCAATCTTGCAGGCCTGATTCGTTTACTTGGCAGCGGGAGCTGCAGCAGCGGCAGCTCCGGCCGGGGCCGCTGGAGCCTCGGCAGCGGCTTCTACCGGCGGCTCGGGTTCCTTGAAGCTGGCGCCGGCGCTGTTCGCCATGTAGGCAACGGCACGCGCCACTTCGGTATCGCTCAGGTCGGGGTTGCCGCCACGCGCCGGCATCATGCGGATACCTTCGATGGCATGCTTGACCAGGGTATCGTAACCCTGAGAAAGGCGGGGCGCCCAACCGCTCTTGTCACCCATCTTGGGGGCACCCATCGCGCCACTGGCGTGACAGGCGGCACAAATACCATTCACCACCTCTTCACCGCTCTTGTGAACGCGGGGGCCCGCGCTGACTTCCGTCAACTGGACTTCGCCCACAGGCTGCACGCGCTCCAGCACCTTGGCAGCAGCGACTGCCGGATCGCTATCGGCGATGTGCCTGGACTGGATACCCATAATCAGCTGGAACAGCAGGAAAAACACCAGCAACGGTGCCAGCAGGCCGCCCAGCAAGGCCAGAACGAATTGGGTAACGGTGGTTTTCGGGAAGTCGTGATGTTGACCGCTCATGGCAAAAATCCTAAAGGCTGTTTAACAAGCCCGCCATTATACGATCAAGCCCCGCCCGGACAAAGAACCTGCCGTTTGCTATAATCGCGCCGGGCGCCCGTAGCTCAGTTGGATAGAGTATTGGTTTCCGAAGCCAAGGGTCACTGGTTCGAATCCAGTCGGGCGCGCCAGTCTTACAGGATTATGCCGGGGTGGCCGGGAACAGCGCGCCGGGCATGTCACTCAGCCGATATTTGCCGCCCTTCACTGCATCACTCAGCGTCTCCAGCGTCTGCTTCTTCAGCATGTCGATGATTTCATCCTTGATCGGCTTCCACTTCTGGTGCATCGGACAAGCCGTTTCATCGCTACACACCTTGAGCCCGAGCACGCAGTCCTTGGTGAAGTCCGGGCCCTCGGTAATGCTCAGGATGCGCATCAGGTCGATCCTGGCCGGATCCTCACGGAGGCAGAAGCCGCCAAGCCGGCCGCGGTAGGAAGTGACCAGGCCGCCGCGGCAAAGCACCTGCATGATCTTGGCGAGATAAGCCGCCGGCACCTGAAGACGTTCGGCCACTTCGCGACTGAGAATGGGCGCGCCCTGCTCCTGCGTCGCGATGTAGATCAGCGACTGGATCGCATACTGGCTTGTCCGGGAAATAAGCATAGTGACCTCGGCTACGGCTTGTGTAAAAAGAAAAAACTATCTGTTTATCTTTATTCAGGCCGAAATATTACAACATTAGAATATGGCGTGGCGATATTAGCTATTGATGCCGGGCAGCAGATAGTGATCCAGCAGCAGCGCAGCGAATAGCAGCGTCAGATAGAGGATCGAGTACTTGAACGTGCGGCGCGCCAGGTCATCGCTGTAATGCCGGTAAAGCGCGATGGCGTAGGCCAGGAACACTGCATCCAGAACGGTCGCCGCAGCCAGGTAAAGCCAGCTGCTCATGCCGCTGCCGAACGGCATCAGGGTCACGGCCACCAGAATGACGGTGTAGAGCAGGATATGCAGGCGGGTGAAAGCTTCGCCGTGGGTGACCGGCAGCATCGGCAGTCCGGACTTGGCATATTCCTCCCTGCGATACAGGGCCAGCGCCCAGAAATGCGGCGGGGTCCAGGCGAAGATGATGAGGAACAGGACCAGGGCTTCCGGCGAAACCACATTGTTGACCGCCGCCCAGCCCAGCACGGGCGGCATCGCACCGGAGGCGCCGCCGATCACGATATTCAGCGGTGTCGCCGGCTTCAGGAACACGGTATAGATCACGGCGTAGCCGACGAACGTGGCGAAGGTCAGCCACATGGTCAGCGGGTTCACATAGAAATAGAGAATGGCGAGGCCCAGCGCACCGACCAGCGTGGCAAGCACGGCGGTCTCGACCGACGTCACCTGCCCGGTCGGCAACGGACGTGCACGGGTGCGCGCCATGACGGCATCGATCTTCTGCTCGATCAGGCAATTGAAGGCAGCCGCAGCACCGGAGGCCAGCGCGATGCCGATGGTGGCGGTGAGCAGCAATTCCAGGGAAGGGATGGCCGGCGTCGCCAGGAACATGCCGATCATCGCGGTGAACACGATGAGTGCAGTGACCCGCGGTTTGCACATCAAGAAAAAGCTTTGGAAACTGACGCTGATACGTTGCAGCCGAACCGCCATGACGACACTCATCGAACCGCTCCTCCCCGCAATATGCTGGCTGTTTTTGAGTTTAGCACCGCTAATGAAATAAGCAATAAAGCCGCTCCCGCGTTGTGCGCTACGGCCAGTGACAAGGGCAGCCGATGCGCGACGTTGCCGATGCCGATCACCACCTGGAGGCAAAGCAGCACCCCGATCAGCAATCCCAAGCCGCGCAGGCCCGGGGTTCTGGCCACCAGTATGGAAAGCCAGCCGATATACAGGAAGGTGATCAGGGCGCCCACGCGGTGACTCCAGTGTATGGCCTGCAGCGCTTCAGGCGATAAGGCCGATCCATCGGCCGATTGCCCCAGTTCGCGCAACACGTGAAATGCGTTTCCGAAATCCATATCCGGCAGCCAGGCACCGTTGCATGTCGGGAATCCGCCGCAGGCAAGGGCGGCATAATTCGAGCTGGTCCAGCCGCCGAGGAAAATCTGCAGGCCCAGTACCAGCAGACCTAGGCCGGCCCATGGCTGCAACCCGCGCAGGCTTGCGCCGTAGATGGAGGCCCTTCTCCCGAGCTGGCGGTGCGCCATCCAGGCCAGCAGCGCCAGCGTCGACATGCCGCCCAGCAGGTGTGCGCTGACGATGGCGGGCTTCAACAGCAATGTGACGGTCCACATGCCCAACAGCGCCTGGAACGTCACCAACCCCAGCAGCACGGTAGGCAGCACGGGAGAGATCCTTTCCCGGTTGCGCCAGGCTGTGACTGCGATCGCCAGGATCAGCAGGCCGAGCGTTCCGGCCAGATAGCGGTGCACCATTTCCTTCCAGGCTTTCGGGTGATCCACCGGCTTGTCAGGAAAAGCCTCGCGGGCCTGCTGCATGGCCGACTCGCTGTGAGGCACGCTGAGATGGCCGTAGCAGCCGGGCCAGTCCGGACAACTCAGCCCGGCGTCCGACAGGCGCACAAACGCGCCCAGCACGACCACGCAGAATGCGAGCAGCGCAGATACCAGCAGCAGTCTTCCGTATAGTTTCATCAGCCGACCCAGGAGTATTTCAGCAAGCGTTGCAGGTCTTTCATCAGCCCCTTGGGGTCGAACCCCGTCGGGTAGCTCATCATCCAGTTCCCCAGCGGATCGACCAGATACAGGCTTCCGGCAGACGGATCGAACTGCGCGGCCAGCGCCCCGGCATCCACCAGCATGTGCAGATCGGGATAACGCTGACGCAGCATGGCACCGGTCTGCGCATCGATGCCCCGGGGCAATACGAGGATGCGCTGCACACGGTCGATCTCCTTGTTCAGCGCCACGTGCACCTGCCGCATCGAATGCAACTGCGCCTGGCAGTCTGCCGCGCAGCCTTCGGCATCGACCAGCACCAGGCTCCACTTGTCCTTCCAGCGCTCCGGACCGAACTTGCCGGCGCCGAAGTCCTGCATCTCGCTCAACGCAAGCAGTCGGGGCGGCTCGCGCAATACCCCGTAGCTGCCGCCCTCGGGCCGCCACTGGAATTGATACAGCAACGTGACCAGCACCACCGGCAGGGCAAACACCCCGAGCAACAGCAGCAACATGCGACGCCCGCCGCGCTGATTGCGTGCTTCTTCCTCGTTCATGACCGGCTCAACCATCGATTTTTCTAACATTGACCACCACATAAATCAGTATCGCGGCCAGCGCGAAACCGTACCACTGATACGCGTAACTCCAGTGCATGCCCACCCGCTCCGCCGGTCGCGGCCAGTTGCGCACGTAGCCGCCGGGGCTCTCGGGATCCAGCCTGACCACGACAGGCAACAGCCGGAACGGCACCTGCGCGGCATAGCGCGCCAGGTCGATGTTCTGCCGGACGGTTTGCCACGTTGCCCCCTGCTGCGTTTCAGGTTGCAGCGCAAAATACTTGGACGGCGGCAGCCAGACGCGACCCGACAACGCCTGCGCACCTGCCGGCACCTGCACTTCGGGCATTCGACTGCGGTCGGCATCGGCCGCAACCCAGCCCCGATTGATCAGTACACCTACTCCATCGCCAATCAGCAAGGGGGTGAGTACGTGATAGCCTGCGCTCTCTTGCTCGACCTGGTTGTCGAGCAGAATCTGATAGCGCGCATCGTACGATCCCTGCAAGCTGACCCGCCGGTAACGCCAGCCTTCCGGTTGCGCGAGTTGCAACGGCAACGCCACCGGCGCCTCGGTACTTCGCTGGTCCAGGACAGATTGCAGTGCCTGCTTCGCCTCGGCCTTGTGCTGCTGCCACAACCCCAGTTTGATGAAAACCGGCAGTGCCGCCAGCAGTAGCAGGGTACCCATCCAGCCAGGCCGGAAACGATAGTTCAGCATGATTGCTTTATGCCTTGCACGACCGCATAATCGGCCAAACTGCTTCTTCCGGAGATCGCCATGCTGGTCAAAGTCTTCATTATCGCCATGCTGCTGCTTATTCTCGGCAGCCTGTTCTCCGCGCTGTTTTACCTGATCAAGGACAAAGGTCAGGGCGAACGCACCGCCAGGGCACTCACGCTCAGAATCTCGCTCTCTATCGGATTATTTTTGCTGCTGATGGCCGGCTATTACAGCGGATTGATCGGCCAGCCTCACCCCTAAAATTCCCGCAAAAAAAGCGATGCCGCAACGGCATCGCTTCTCTTTCTCGTCCGCTACAGCCAGTACACCAGCACGAACAGCAGCAGCCACACCACATCGACGAAGTGCCAGTACCAGGCCACACCTTCGAAACCGAAATGATGATCGGGTTTGAAATGCCCCTTCATGCTGCGCAGCAGAATGACGATCAGCATGATCGTACCCAGCGTGACGTGAAAACCGTGGAAGCCGGTAAGCATGAAGAAGGTTGCACCATAGGCGCCGGTGCCCAGCGTCAGGCCCAGCTCAGTATAGGCGTGGTGATATTCATAACCTTGCAGGAACAGGAATATCACACCGAGCAGCACAGTCAGCGCCAGGCCGATAATCAGTTGCTGCCGGTTGTTCTTGAGCAAGCCCCAGTGGGCCCAGGTCACGGTGGCGCCCGACGTCAGCAGGATCATGGTATTGATGGCCGGGATCCCCCAGGCACCCATGGGCGTGAACTGCGGAACCTTGTATTCCGTTCCCAGAACAGCACCACCCGGACCGGCCGAAGGCCAGCTGCCGACAAAGTCCTTGTAGAGAGTAAATTGCGGATCGAAGCCGGCCAGTTCCGGGACTGAAATGTTGCGCATGTAGAACAGCGCCCCGAAGAATGCCGCAAAAAACGCCAATTCAGAAGCGATGAAGACGATCATGCCGACCCGGAACGAGCGATCCTCCCACTTCTTGTACATGCCACCTTCGCTCTCGCTGATGATGCTGCCGAACCAGCCGAACAACACGTAGATGATCATCAGCGCGCCCAGCAGCATCATCCATGTGCCGGCCGCAAAGTGATTCACGTTAAATATGAAGCCCGAGGCAAGCGCCAGCAGTCCGGCGGACAATATCACCGGATAAATGCTGGGATTGGGCACGAAGTAGTGACCTTCCTGGATCTGTGTGGACATACCAACAACTCCTCTTCGCTGTTTTATTTTCCTGTTTCGCCGCAAGCCTGCTCGACCGGCGGCACTCCCTAATTGGCTTCTGGAACAGCCTTGTAAAACGCGTACGACAACGTCACCGTCTGCACGTCGTCCGGCAAATCCGGGCTGACGTAAAACCGCAACGGCATCTGCTTGCTTTCGCCCGGCTGCAATTCCTGACGCTGAAAACAGAAGCACTCGATCTTCTTCAAATACGGCGTTGCCCGCGCCGGACTGACGCTAGGCACCGCCTGACCTGTCACGACTTCGTTGGTTATGTTCTTTGCCTCGAACATCGCCATCTCGATCTGACCCGGACGGACTTTCACGCTCGGCTGGCTGGGCTTGAAATTCCAGGACAACCCGGACATCACACTGCTGGTGAATTCCACCGTCACCCAGCGTTGTTCATCCACGCGCATGGACTGCAACACTTCTGCCGGCAGGTTTTCGGTCTTGCCGTTCAGACCCGTCAGATCGCAGAACACGTTGTACAAGGGCACCAACGCAAATGCGAACGCGATCGCCGCAGCCACCAGCCAGAGCAACTTCAGGGCCAGCCGCCGGTTGGCGGCTGCACGGACGGCAGCATCGGTCACTGCTTAAGCACCAGCAGCATCGCGGCCAGATACCAGGCCGCCACCAACACACCGATCACGATTGCCCATCTCACTGCATTGCGGCGCTTGACCGCGTTATCCTGCTGCATGTCACTCCCCGCGGGGCTGCTCGACGCAGCCCCTTGATTCCATCATCCGGCCGTTATTTCACCACCGGCTGTTCGGTAAAGCTGTGGTACGGCGGCGGGGAAGACAATGTCCACTCCAGCCCCTCGGCACCCTCCCAGACTTTGTCAGAGGCCTTTTCACCGCCACGGATGCAACTGATGATGTTGTAGACGAACAGCAGTTGCGACAGGCCAAGCACGAAGGCGCCGATGGTCGAAATCATGTTGAATTCGGCGAATTGCAGGGCATAGTCCGGGATACGGCGCGGCATGCCGGCCAGGCCCAGGAAGAACTGCGGGATGAAGGTCACGTTGAACGCGATCGCCGTCAGCCAGAAGTGCAGCTTGCCCAGCGTTTCGTTGTACATGTGGCCGGTCATCTTGGGCAGCCAGAAGTAAACACCAGCCATGATGCCCATGATGCCACCGGCAAACAGGGTGTAGTGGAAGTGCGCCACCACGAAATACGAGTGGTGATATTGCGCATCCGCGGCCACGTCGGCCAGCACCAGGCCCGTCAGGCCACCGATGCCGAAGAGGATGATCCAACCGGTCGTAAACAGCATCGGGGTTTCGAAACTCATCGAGCCCTTCCACATGTTAGCAATCCAGCAGAAGAACAGTACGGCCAGCGGCAGCGAAATCGACATCGTGCTGTACATGAAATACAGCAGCGCCGGAACCGGCATGCCGACCGTGAAGAAGTGGTGCGCCCACACCACCACGGACAGCGCGCCGATCGCCCAGAAGGAATAGACCTGGGCCTTGTAGCCGTAGACCGGCTTACGCGAGAAGGCCGAGATGATGTGCGGGATCAAACCCCATACCGGCAGCAGCAGGATGTACACCTCGGGATGACCGAAGAACCAGAACAGGTGCTGGAACAGGATGGGATCACCACCGCCGGCAGCGTCGAAGAAATGGGTGCCGAAATGGCGGTCCGTCAGCAGCATGGTCACCGCACCGGCCAGAACCGGGATGGTAGCAATCAGCAGGAAAGCCGTGATCAGCCAGCCCCATGCGAACAGCGGCAACTTCATCAGCGTCATGCCGGGGGCGCGCATATTGAAGATGGTCACGATGATGTTGATCGACCCCATCACCGAGGAAATCCCCAGCAAGTGCACCGCGAAGATGGCGAAGTCGACCCCGATCCCGCCCTGCACGGACAGCGGCGTGTAGAAGGTCCAGCCGGTGGCGATCGCACCATCGCCCACCCCGAACAGTGCCAGGACGAAAGGCATGGTCAGCAGGATCGCGGCAGGCGGCAGCAGCCAGAAACCCCAGTTATTGAGGCGCGGCAACGCCATGTCGGGCGCGCCGATCTGCAACGGCAGCATCCAGTTGGCGAAGCCCGTGGCAGCCGGCATCAAGGCAGCAAAAATCATCACCAGCGCGTGTACCCCGATCAACTGGTTGAAGAATTCCGGCTGCAACAGTTGCAAGCCCGGCTGGAACAGTTCAGCGCGCACCGCCAGGATCATCATCCCGCCGACCAGGAACATGATCAGCGAGAACGTCAGGTACATGGTCCCGATGTCCTTGTGGTTGGTTGTCGTCAACCAGCGCATGATGCCGCCGGTCGGGTGATGATCGTGATGGTCATCATGGTGTGCTGTAGTAGCGGTAGACATGGTCACTCTCCTAATCTGAATCTGCTAGCGCAGCGCTTTGATCTGGGACGGCTGAACCACGTCGCCCACACTATTGCCGAGCGCGTTGCGCTCATAGGTCACAACGGCGGCGATGTCGACGTCGTTCAGCACGCCTTTCCACGCCGGCATCACGTTCTTGCCGTTGAACACCCGGTCGACATGGCTGTCGACCAACAACTTGCCGCCAGCATCGAAGTTGGGGCCGGCCACGATCTTGCTGCCGGTCAGCGGCGGGAACGCGGGCGGCAGACCGGCGCCGGTGATCTGATGGCAGACGGCACAATTCTTGTCATAGACTTCCTTGCCATGAGCGATCAGGTCTTCCTTGGTCCATTCCTTATCGGCCCCGGCGGAAGCGGCATCCAGTTCCTGCTTCTTGGCCGCGACCCATTGCTTGTACTGATCTTCAGGCAGCGCATCGACCACCACCGGCATGAAGCCGTGGCCTTTGCCGCACAATTCCTTGCACTGGCCGCGATAGGTGCCGGGCTGCTCGATCTTGACCCAGGTTTCACGCAGGAACCCTGGGATCGCATCGCGGGCCACACCGAACTGCGGCACCCACCAGGTATGAATCACGTCGTTGGAGGTCAGCAGGATACGCACCTTTTTATCCACCGGCAGCACCAGGTGGTTGTCGACCTCGAGCAGATAGTTTTCGCCTTTGTCGGCCTTGTTCTCGATCTGGTCCTGCGGCGTCGCAAGGTTGCTGACGAACTTGATGCCCTGGGCATCACCATCCATGTATTCGTATTGCCAGCGCCACTGCAGACCGGTGACCTTGATCACCATCTCGGCATCGTTCTTGGTGTCTTCCATTAGAACGATACTGTGGTAGGCAGGAATGCCCATCAGGATAAAGTCGATGTAGAGCAGGATGACGAACGGAACAAGCGTCCAGAAGACCTGGGATTTGGTACTGGGACCGGTAAATTTGGCCGCCTGGAAGCCCTTGCTTTTCCGGTGGTTGATGATCGAATAGATCATGATGCCCAGCACAACCAGGAAGATCACCATGATGATGATCATGAATTTGTTGTGTACGTGCAGGGTATCCAGCGCAACCGGCGTGACCGGTGTCGGGAAGTTCCAGGTGTAATCCGCATGCGCCGCCAACGACCACAGCGCCAGCCACACACCCAGCCCCGCATTTCTCAAATATTGCAATGCCATACTCGCTCCCTGTCATTTACCCGTGGTAAACAGGACCCGTCCGCCGCCTGAGCTGCTCTGCCAGGACCAGGCGCTGCGGGTCGCTCAAGAAGCGACCTACCTCCACCCCCCTGCCATGCGAACAAAGCCACACATGCCGGACACCGTCCGGGCCTTCGCGCAATTCCACGCGGGCCCAGTAACAGTGAAAAACCACCCGGCTGATCTTGTTATGATCACGCTGCTCGACGGCGAGCTGGTCGCCGTCGATCGTGATGCTTTCGTAATCCTCCGCATGCCGTCCGACGTGGTAGAAGGCATAGCCGACCGCCAACAGTTCGAGGCCTGCAAACGGAAACACCATCCAGGCCCCGGCGAACGAAAATCCTGCAGCGACAGTCAGAGAGAAAATTGCGAGAACGGCAACCACACCGATCCGCCCCGAAGGGGACAGGGAACAGTTAGGCTTGGCGACAACCTTGTAATCTACAACCGATGCCACCACGATCTCCTCCGGCGCACTGCTGTTTTCTTACACACGGTATTGCATTTGCGACATGCGACAAAACGCCGCATGTGCCGAATACTGGCATAAAAAAAATCGCAACACAATCGTAACCTGCTGAGTATAAAAGGGATATTCAGGTCTTAATGTTGCTCTTAAGCGCGGCGCGGGTGCTTGTTCGGCATGAAAAAACCGATACCAGTCAAGGCGAAAACCAGGGAACGAGCTTCAGGAAATGAACGGCGGGGATACACAAATACTGGTGCCGGGAGGGGGAATCGAACCCCCACGGTGTCACCACCGGCGGATTTTGAATCCGCTGCGTCTACCAATTCCGCCATCCCGGCCAGGGAGCCGGCATTATAGCGAATATGTCTCTGCTAAAGTAGCGCCTTTTATGTCATCCAAGCCCCATGCGCACCAGTGATTTTGATTTCGATTTGCCTGAAGAGCTGATCGCCCAGCACCCCGCGCCGGAGCGCACGGCGAGCCGGTTATTGCACCTTGACGGCAACAACGGGGCGATCCGCGACAGGATGTTCGGGGACCTGCCGGCATTGCTTCAGCCAGGCGACCTGCTGGTATTCAACGACACCCGCGTCATCAAGGCCAGGCTGACCGGCGAGAAGGAAAGCGGCGGCAAGGTGGAGGTGCTGGTCGAGCGCGTGCTCGATCACCAGCGCGCGCTGGCGCATGTTCGCGCCTCACATGCGCCCAGGCCGCAGAGCCGTCTGCGCCTTGCGGGCGGTGTCGACGTCACGGTGCTCGGCCGCCACGATGACCTGTTCGAACTGCGCTTCGAGGACGCGTCCGGCGTACTCGATGTCCTGGAACGCCATGGCAGGTTGCCGCTGCCGCCATATATCACGCACACGCCGGACGCGGAGGACGAGGCCCGCTACCAGACCGTGTATGCGCGCCAGCCCGGCGCCGTTGCCGCGCCGACGGCAGGACTGCATTTCGACCGGCCCCTGCTCGACCGGCTCCGTCAACAGGGCGTGCAAATCGCCTTCGTCACGCTGCATGTGGGTGCGGGCACGTTTCAACCGGTGCGCGTGGAAGAGCTAGCGCTGCACCGGATGCACAGCGAGTGGTACGAAATCTCGCCGCAGACGGTCGCCCTGATCGAGGCCACGCAACAGGCCGGCGGCAAGGTGACCGCCGTCGGCACCACCGCGCTGCGTGCGCTGGAAAGCGCGGCGCGCGAAGGAACGCTGCAAGCCGGCAGCGGCGACACCGATATCTTTATCACGCCGGGCTACCGCTTCCGCGTGGTCGAGCGACTGATCACCAACTTCCACCTGCCGCGCACCACGCTGATCATGCTGGTGTCGGCCTTTGCCGGGCGGGATCACATCCAACGCGGCTATGCGCATGCCATCGCGCAGCGCTACCGCTTCTTCAGCTACGGCGACGCCATGCTGCTGGAGC
>Ga0172373_10005478_pt1 | contig 17367 bp, 19 predicted proteins | sample Lak10m_2_FD_114546 | JGI IMG/M metagenome (GOLD analysis project Ga0172373, IMG submission 114546) | Freshwater microbial communities from Kabuno Bay, South-Kivu, Congo - kab_092012_10m | ecosystem: Environmental > Aquatic > Freshwater > Lake | place: Democratic Republic of the Congo...
ATGGCGCCGTCCATTTGGGCCGCACCGGTGATCATGTTTTTGATGTAGTCGGCGTGCCCCGGGCAGTCCACGTGGGCGTAGTGCCGGCTCTCGGTCTGGTATTCCACGTGCCGGATGGCAATCGTGATACCACGGCAGCGCTCTTCGGGGGCGTTGTCGATCTGGTCGTACGCCGTGAATTCTGCGGCCCCGCGCAATGCCAATACCTTGGTGATGGCTGCCGTCAACGTGGTCTTACCGTGGTCTACGTGACCGATGGTGCCCACGTTCAAGTGCGGCTTGGTGCGCTCAAACTTCTGCTTTGCCATGACTGATCATGCCTCCACACTGTAACGGTGTTACTGCAAACGAATATCAATTACCCGCGCCGCTTGACGATGATCTCCTGAGCCAGGTGATCAGGCAATGGCTGATAAAACGCGAACTCCATGGATGAGGTCGCACGTCCCTGTGTAGCGGACCGCAATTCTGTAGTATACCCGAACATGTTGGCCAATGGGACGTATGCTTTCACAACTTGTGCATTTCCCCGGCCTTCCATGCCTTCGACCTGACCACGGCGGCTGTTGAGGTCACCCAACACCGTGCCCAAGAAGTCATCGGGCGTGACTACTTCGACGCGCATCACCGGCTCGAGGATCTGCGGACCGGCCTTGCGGACACCGTCCTTCAACCCCATGGAACCAGCAATCTTAAAGGCCATTTCTGACGAGTCCACTTCGTGGAACGAGCCGTCGTACAACGTGACCTTCAGGTCGACAACCGGGTACCCGGCCAACACACCACCGGCCATGGCTTCTTTGATGCCAGCCTCGACAGCGGGGATGTACTCACGGGGCACGGTACCACCAACGATGCCGTTGACAAACTCGAAGCCCTGACCGCGCTCGAGTGGCTGCAACGTCAACTTCACGTGACCGTATTGACCCTTACCACCCGACTGACGCACAAACTTGCTGTCCACGTCGGTCTGCTGCGTCACTGACTCGCGGTACGCCACCTGTGGCTTGCCTTGGTTGGCTTCCACCTTGTACTCGCGCCGCATGCGGTCCACGATGACTTCAAGGTGCAACTCACCCATGCCTGCGATGATGGTCTGACCCGTCTCTTGGTCGGTGAACACGCGGAAGGTCGGATCTTCTTCGGCCAACTTACCCAACGCCACTGCCATCTTGTCTTGGTCGGCCTTGGTCTTGGGCTCTACGGCCAATTGGATGACCGGCTCTGGGAAGCGGATGTTCTCCAGCACAATCGGGTTGTCTGGGTCACAAATGGTGTCACCCGTGAAGCTCTGCTTCGGGCCCACCATGGCCGCAATGTCGCCGGCCAACACTTCTTTGATTTCTTCGCGGTGATTGGCGTGCATCTGGATCAAACGTCCAGCGCGCTCGCGCTGACCACGCGTCGTGTTCAACACGTAGTTACCAGCCTCGAGCTTGCCCGAGTAGACGCGGAAGTACGCCAGCTTCCCCACGAATGGGTCGGCCACGATTTTGAAGACCAACGCCGTGAATGGCTCGCCATCGTCCGTCTTGCGCACGATGAACTCCACATCCTCAGAATCGGTATCAACACCCGGCAACGTGCCCTTGATGGGAGGAATGTCGAGCGGTGATGGCAAGTAGTACACAACCGCGTCCAACATGCGTTGCACGCCCTTGTTGCGGAGCGCAGCCCCACACAACACTGGCACCAACGTGCCAGCAATGGTGGCATTACGCAACGCCGCGCGGATCTGATCCACACTCGGCGTCTCGCCCTCAAGGAACATCATCGTCAACTCGTCGTCGGTCTCCGAAACACGCTCGATCATGTCGTTGCGCATCTGCTCGGCCCGGGCACGGAAGTTTTCGGGGATGTCAATGAATTGCTCGGTGCGACCAAGATCGTCACCGTACACGGCTGCTTTCATCTCGATGAGGTCAATGATGCCCTCAAAACGATCTTCGGCACCCATCGGCAACTGAATCGGCACCGGCTTGGCACCCAAACGGTCAACAATCATGTCCACCGTGCGCTCAAAGTTCGCACCGGTGCGGTCCATCTTGTTGACGAAACAAATACGCGGTACGCGGTACTTGTCGGCTTGGCGCCATACGGTCTCTGATTGGGGCTCCACACCAGCAACGGCGTCGAACACCACTACGCCACCATCCAGCACACGCAATGAACGCTCCACCTCAGCGGTGAAGTCCACGTGCCCCGGGGTGTCGATAATATTGACGCGGTATTTCGTACCAGCAACTTCCCACTCGGCGGTGGTCGCAGCTGAGGTGATGGTGATACCACGCTCACGCTCCTGCTCCATCCAGTCCATCGTGGCGGTACCTTCGTGTACTTCACCGACCTTGTAGGTACGACCGGTGTAGTACAAGATACGCTCTGTCGTCGTCGTTTTGCCGGCGTCGATGTGCGCAATAATTCCAATATTGCGGTATCGAATTAACGGTGTCTCGCGAGGCATAGCCTTCTTCTACTCCTTGTTGTGGTCGCGTTTGCGACAATGCATGTCTTAGAAGCGTCCGTAGTGTGAGAAAGCACGGTTCGCTTCAGCCATGCGCTGGACATCTTCACGCTTCTTAATCGTGTTGCCCGTGTTGTTGAATGCGTCGACCAACTCCAATGCCAAACGCTCAATCATTGGCTTGCCACCGCGTGAGCGGGCCGAAGCCAACAACCAACGGATTGCCAATGACTGCCGGCGCTCTGCCTTTACTTCGACCGGTACTTGGTAGGTTGCCCCACCAACACGGCGCGGCTTTACTTCGATGACTGGTCCAGCGTTGCGCAATGCACCGTCCATGACCTCCATGGGCGTCTTGTTCAAACGACCAGCTGCCATCTCAAGCGCACCATACACAATCGACTCGGCAACGCTCTTCTTGCCACGCAACATCGTCTTGTTGATCATCTGCGTGATGACTGCACTCCCGTATCGGCTATCGGGCAGCAGTTCGCGTTTTACTGTTTTGCCACGTCGGGGCATATCGTCCTCTCAGCCTTAATCTACTCACTCCGCCACAGTGCGGCCGGAATGCTACTTCTTCTTGCCCTTCGCAACCACTGCGTTCTTCTTGGTACCGTACTTCGAACGCCCCTGCTTGCGGTTTGCAACACCCTGTGAGTCCAGCGTGCCACGTACAATGTGATACCGCACGCCCGGCAAGTCCTTGACACGACCACCTCGGATAAGAACGACCGAGTGCTCCTGCAAGTTGTGCCCCTCACCCGGAATGTACGCCGTGACTTCCATTCCGTTCGAAAGTCGCACACGGGCAATCTTCCGCAATGCTGAATTTGGCTTCTTTGGCGTCATCGTGCGTACCTGCGTACACACCCCGCGCTTGAATGGCGACCCACTTCCTCGGGTCAACTTCCCCTTCAACGCATTGTAGTTGAAGCGAAGTGCCGGTGCTTTTACCTTGCGCTCTACCGGCTTGCGCGGCTTGCGGACCAGCTGATTGATCGTCGGCATGCTCTCTGCTTTCTCCTCAGTCCAACAGCACACAAAAAAATATGTCGCCCTCGGATCTGGTCGCAACATCTGCTGCGCCTTAGAGAAGGGCACGTTGGTACCTTGCTCACATTGCTGTGCGCCGCACTTTTTTCGTTGCGGCAAGGTAGAATAATAGCATATGTGCGCCTTGGGTGTCAAATACACATCCCCCCAATCTCCTGCCCAATCTTCCCCTTTTTATGCGTTTTTGTTGGTTTTTAGATTACAATTTGATGACATTTGATTTTTTATGTTAAATGACCAGCAATAATATCGGCAAAAGTGGCAAAAAGCGTGGTGCGGCAGTGTAAACGTCGTCGCACCACACATACGCCACGCTCGTAGCGTAACTATTTACACATCCACCTCTGCTTTCGTGGCACAAAATAACGAAATCGAAAGCAAGGGCCCCTTCGCTCGTGTGCAAAGCATGGTATAAGAGAAAGAGACGGAACAACACCATGTCACACGCCACCGTGAAGGGAGCTCAACGATGACCACTTCCCCAGCCACGCGCACCGATCGCTACCACGTCAGCGTCGACGAATACGTGCATTTTCGTGCCAAAGGGTACCTTGTTGTGAAAGGGCTCGTCTCAGCGGCTGAAGTCGCCGAGCTCGCCACACACACCGACAATCTGCGCCACGGGCGCGAAATCATCCCCGGTGTACCGCTTCCCCCAGACCACTTGACCCCCGAGCAACGCATCCAGTACTGGTTGCGCGTGCACATGCTCCACCGTGTCTCCGAAATCCACGAGCGCTTTTTGCTTCACCCACGTATTCTTGATGTACTCGAAGCACTCATCGGTCCAGACGTGTTGGCGCTCCAGTCCATGCTCTTTTTCAAACAACCGGGCCAGCCCGGCCAAGGCTACCACCAAGACAGCTACTACATCCCCTCCTTTCCACAGACCCTGTGTGGCGCGTGGTTGGCCATTGACCGCGCCGACGAAGAAAACGGCTGTTTGTGGATGACCGAGGGGTCGCAACACGAGCCCATCTACCCCGACAACGACGGACAATCTCCCAACGGCGACCAGACCCTCGCCGACATTGAGCCTATTTTTGGCGCAAGCAACACCGATGAGAGCAAAAACGGCCTGACCAAAGTTGCTGCCAAATACGCGGGCCATGAAGTCAAAGTCGAAGTAGACCCGGGCGATGTGGTCTTTTTTGGCGGCAACGTGCTCCACCGCTCTCATCGCAACAACAGCCGGGACCGTCTGCGCCGCTCCTACGTGGCCCATTATTGCAATGCGCACTCGGTTGTGCCGTGGAATCACGGCCAGCCGTGGGAGGGAGAGTACGCCAATTCTCTGCACATCCTCGCCCGTGGTCACACGCATCTGCCCTATGCTCAACCCAAGTTCGGCACACCCTGTGCAGCCAACACCCCCGAGCCACACCCCGAACATCGCTTCCGTGCCATGTCGATGATGTCCGACGGTAGCGGCTTGATGATTCTCACCGCCCACGGCGACGACCACGATCACGACCACGCATAAAGCACACCTCATCTACTCCCGCACACTCACCCCCATGACACGATGTGTCGTGGGGGTGAGTGTCAAAATGGGGGATACGAATTGCGCAAAATGGGGGATATGCAACCGCGCCCAAAGCAGGTAGAGTACAGATACCCAAACAACGGCATGGTCTCCCCGCAACAACAAGGAGGTATCAACAATGCAAGCACCGATGTTCGATAACCCCTATGCGAGCGCACTCCGGCACATCCAGCACCACGGCGGCATTGATGCCCTCCCTGAGGTCCTCACCATCCAGAGTGTGCTGACGTGGTGCGGCTGTAGCCGCCCCTGGCTGCTTGCGTTGTTCCAGCACGACGCATTGCCGGGGAGCTGTTTTGGGACAACGTCCACCCTGTGGCGGTGTGATCGCCACACCTTTGTGACCTGGTTGAAGGAGCACGCCGATGACTACCAACCCCTCTTGGCCCAGCATCAGCAACATCATCCACCACACCCGATATCGCCAAACGTACCTCTCGGTCGCCGCAGCCGCTCAGCGCTGTAACATTACGCCGAGCCAGCTTTGTGCTTGGGCCAAAGCAAACAGCATCCCGCTCCACCTGTCCCCCACGGGATTTTGCATTGCGGAAGCAGCGATTATGGGTGCACTCACCCGCCGATCACGTGCATCACAAATCGACGAGTGCCGGCGCTAGCACGGCGTCACATCACTCGATGGAAGGAACTTCGCTGTTGTCGACGCTCACCGCGAAGTTATCCGACGTCACATCGTCGGGGTTAAAACCGAGGGCACGCAAGCGCGCCATGAGCATCTTTTCACGGGCAGCGTGGTAATCGGCGCGTTTGCGTTCTTGCTCGGCACGCTCATGCTCTTGAGTGGCACGCTCGTGATCGCGTTCGTAGCGCTCGGCCAGCTCCACGTAGCTCAAGAAACGCTCGCCATCGGGGCGTACCAACACCAACTCACCGGCTTCCACTTGAAAGGTGATGCCAAGGCGCGGGCTCCGCCAGCCGACCAAACTGGGAATTTCTTCGAATTCGGTGCCGTTGTGGAGCCAGCCTTGCATTTCTCCGGTCTCGGGGTCGTACATGTAGTACTCTTCGACGCCGGCTTTTTCGTAGAACTTCAGCTTACGACAGACCGCCACCGCACTGACACCAGGCGCAAAGGCATCCAAGACCACATGGGGCACCACGTTGCCCTCTTCCCACTGCCGGTAGGCAGTGCGCTCGCCACGCGCCACCCCGTAGGCCACAAACACGTCTGGAGTGACACCGTCGGTGCGGGCAGGGTGGGTCAACCAAGGCACACCACCGGCCACTACCACGTTGGCTTCGGTGCGCAACAAACTCTCAATGCCGCCCTGCACCGTGATCAGCCAACGCTGGCGACGGGTGCTTTCACCGGTGATAATGCGTATGGTCATCGGTCGTCTCCTTCGACTGTCAATTCTCCAATTACACCTGCAGGGAGCGCAACGCCAGCGAGATGCTCTCTTCGGGGCCGACTTTGATTTGCACGTCTTGGAGCGTGCCATCGGGGGCCACCACCACATGACTCCGGGTCACCCCCATGTACTTGCGTCCGTACATGCTTTTTTCACCCCAGACCCCATATGCGGTACAGACCGTCTGCTCGGTATCTGCAAGCAGAGGAAACGGCAACGTGTACTTGCGCTTAAACGCCGCATGCGATGCCACGTCATCTGGACTAATCCCCAACACGACGGCACCGGTGGCTTGGATGGCCGCGTAGTTATCACGGAACCCGCACGCCTGCTTGGTACATCCCGGAGTGTCGTCTTTGGGGTAAAAAAATATCACTACCGTTTGGCCGCGGTACTGCGACAGCGTGATACTCGTGCCGTCATCCGCGAGCAAGGTAAAATCTGGGGCAACTGCGCCGACTTGCAGGGTCGTCATACTCGTCTCCTCAAAACAACTCCGGGCCGCAATGGCGATGTATCCACCCCCACAGAACCCAACGTGTAGTACAATGCACCTGATGCGGTGTCGTCATAGCACATGCGTGCTATTACTTGACACTCATTGTACCTGATTCGGGTGTGCGTGTCGATTACAGGTTGATTGCATTCGCACACCGTGGGAGCATTGCACCGATGCGTTTTGATGTACTAACCCTCTTCCCCAGCATGTTTCATGGTCCCACCCAAGAGAGCATCCTCAAGCGCGCACAACAGGCCCAATTGCTCGACATCCACATTCACGATATCCGGGCGCACGCCACCGACAAACACCAGACCTGCGACGACACACCCTACGGCGGCGGGGCAGGCATGGTGATGAAGATCGCTCCCCTTGCAGCGGCCATTCGCACCGTGAGTGCGACCGACGCCACCCCTGCGCATATTATCTACCTGACCCCCGACGGGGTCCCCTTTCAACAACACATCGCCCATCAGCTGAGCCACATGCCACGCATCATGCTGATTTGTGGGCACTACGAGGGCATCGACGAGCGCATCCGGACCCGCTTCGTGCATCAAGAAATCTCGATCGGCGATTATGTGCTGACGGGCGGCGAGTTGGCGGCCATGGTCGTCATTGATGCGGTGGGGCGACTTGTGCCCGGTGTCATCAAGGCCGAATCACTGGCCGAAGAATCACACAGCGACGCCTTGCTCGAGTATCCGCACTACACGCGTCCCGCCCTCTGGGAGGGTGAGGCGATTCCAGAGGTACTCGCTACCGGCAACCACGGCGCCATTGCCACGTGGCGACACCAACAACGCCTGCTGCGCACGCTCCAACGTCGCCCCGACATGCTCGCTAAAGCGAAGCTGACCGCTGCCGACCGAGCTTTTTTGCGTCACCACGGCTGGCAAGAGCCCACATAACTTACAATGTACGGCAAATTGTCATCTCTCTGATATGTTGCGCATCTTGCCCACCTGCCCGTTGTCCACTATAATACGTGTTGGATTTGGCAAAATAATCGTGGCAACTGCGTACATCCCCTCGGTTGTGGTATCGAATCAGCGTATTTGCCAGAGATGAGACGGAGGATTCCGATGTTCGGAAGCAAAAAGCCACAGACTGCCATGGCGACAGTCAGTAATACAAAGCCTGAGACGGTGATTGGCAGCAATACCAGCTTTGTGGGCAGCATTAAATCCGATGGCAATATGCGCATCGACGGGACTGTCGAGGGCGATATCGAGGTACTCGGCAATTTGATTATTGGCGAGACCGGGCGCGTGATTGCGACCGTCAAAGCTCAGAACTGCCATGTATCCGGTGCAGTGCGCGGCGAAATCACCGTTGTTGAACAACTCGAGATTTCACCCACCGGCAAGGTGTGGGGCAACATTATGACGTCGGCGTTGCACATCGAGCCAGGCGGTTTGTTCCGTGGGCAGAGCACGATGTCGGCCAATGCCGACGAGCCATTGTTGCTCGAAGCTCCTACTTCACGCGGAGATCGGTAACCGATGAGTACCAGTGCTCGTATGCAATCACGTACGCGCACGCGGCAGACGACCGAGCGCCCAGTCCAGCGTGCCCGTGCACACTGGCGGCGGATGTTTGGTCGTCGTCGCTTTTCGCCGGCGCTGGCCATCCTCATCATCGTCGCTGGTTTTTTCGTGGTCAGCTTTGTCAATCTGGTCGTGCGCCATGCACAGCTTGAGCAGTACAAAGTGACCGTAACAAACGACATCACTGAGCTTCAAGTCAGCAATACGGAGTTGCGCCAACAGGTCGAATATTTCGAGTCTGTCGATTACGCAGAGCGGGTCGCACGTGAGCAATTCGGTTATGCGCGTGAGGGTGACGTGGTGCTCATGCCCACCTTCCCGGAGCGTACCGTCCTCAAATCCACTCCTACAGCTACTACGCCGTCCTCGGTGGCTCCCACGGAGCCCAACTGGGTCGATTGGTTGCATCTGTTCAACATTTTCTCATGAGCATTGCCCTCTCGGTCATCATCGTCAATTGGAACGGGCGCGCGCTCTTGGAGCGTTGCCTCGTTGATTTGCGGGGCGCCACACGCGCCACCGATCAAATCATCGTCGTTGACAACGGCTCACACGATGACAGTGTGACATGGATGCGCACTCACCACCCCGACATCACGCTCATCACCCTGCCCACCAACCTTGGCTTTGCCGGGGGCAACAACGCGGCCTTGGCACATTGCCAACACGAGTGGATCTTGCTCATCAACAACGACGCCTTCGTGGCAGCGGATGCGCTCGACATCCTCAAAGACGCTGCAGCACAGGTCGCCTCCAACGTCGGTGCGATTTCGGCCACCTTGCTCTTCGAGCATGCGCCTGCCTACGTGGCTTCTGCTGGCATCATGATGCGCCAAGACGGCGTAGCCCTCGACCGCGACATGGCCACCCCTGTAGCACACCTGCCGACCCAGCCCTACCCGGTCATGGGCGCAAGCGGCGGAGCCGTGTTGCTCAGGCGGGCCATGCTTGACGACATTGGGTTTTTCGCGGCCGATTTTTTCAACTACCTCGAAGACGTCGATTTGGCGTTGCGCGCGTTGTTGCGGGGTTGGCACACCATACACTGCCCCGGCGCCCACATTCGCCACATCTACTCTGCCACCAGCGGACAAGGGTCGCCATTCAAGCAACGTCTCCTCGGGCGCAACCGTTGGCGCACGCTCATCCGGTGCCTACCTACGACGCTCTGGTGGCGGCATTGGCACCGCATCATCGCATATGACGTGATTGCGTGTGTCGGTTTGGCGTTGACCGGAGGGTGGAGCGGCATCGCTGGCCGGTTTTCGCTGTTCCGTGATTGGCGCCTGCTCCACGAGCAACGCCGGCACATCCAGCACCGGCGCATCGCGACCGCCGACGACACCATTGCCCGCTGGTTGGTGCCCGCCCCCTGGCCGTGGCAGAGTTATGCACAAATCGCTCGTCTCAACGCACTCATTCATCAACGTCCATCGACAAGGGAGTCTGCATGATTGCTTTACGTACCTTTTGGAACAGCATTACTGATATTTTTGAAGAATTGTTTGTGTCCATTGCGGCCAATGTGCTTTTTTGTTTGATCGCCTTACCGCTCCCCTATCTAGCCTTCGTGTTGTGGCAAGAAGCCCTCTACCCGGGCGCCGTCATCTTGGCGTTGCTCGCACCCATGCCACTCGCACTCGCGAGTGGCGGGTTGACCCATCTCGCTCGCCATATTGCTGACGGCAAAGCGGTCAAGTGGAGCACCATCAGCGACGGCATCCGCCAGAACATCCGGCGGCGCATCACCATCTGGTACCTGTGGGGTGCCGTATTTTATGCGTGTTTCTTCAACATCTGGTTCTACGGAAGCGCCGAGGGAATGCCCTTTTATTTGGCGGCGTTGTTTTTCGACCTCACCATTCTCTGGCTCGGCTACTTGGCCTTCTTGTTGCCCATGAGCGCCCGCTACCCCGACCAAAACCTCCCCACCCTGCTCCGCAACAGCGCCGGGGTGATGTTTTCGATTGCAGGGTCGATGATTTTGATGGCAATCATCGCCAGCATTCTTTTCATTATGTCCAGTTTATTGCTCATCTTGATGATTTTTTTCTTCTGGATTTTTATCACGCTCTGGGGCACCCGCCTGACCGACGCCTCCATTAAAATCATCCTCGATCGCCAAGAACAAGAGCAAGCAGACACTGACGACGACCCCGACGACGGGCCACGCCAACCCAAAGGGCAAGTGCGCCCCAAGTAATTTAGCCGCGGAGTGAGACACCCCCATCCACCGGCACAACCACTCCAGTGATATAGGGCGCCGCCGCCAAAAACAGCACCGCCTCAGCGACGTCTTGGGCGGTGCCGGCACGTTTCAAGGGAATGTTGGCTACAGCCTGTGCTTCCCGCTCCTCACTCCACGTATCAGGAACCAACGCCAAACCGGGAGCCACCCCGTTGACACGCACTGCGGGCGCCAGCTCACGCGCCAAAGCCATCGTCATGGCGGCTAAGGCGCCCTTGCTCGCCAAGTAGGGGGTGTAGTTGAGCCAAGGTCGATACACGCCCGCATCGCAGATGTTGACCACGGCACCGCCACGTTCACGCAAACTCGGCGTGGCCTGTTGCACGGCCATGTGCGCAGCCACCACGTTGACCTGGTAGAGCTCATGCCAATCGTCGGCGTGGACCTGCCCGAGCGGCGTAGACCGCCAGATACCCGCGTTGTTGACGAGGACATCGACGCCGCCGAAGTGCTCACAAGCGGCGGTCACAAAGGCAGCAGGATGCGCTGGATTGCGCCAATCTCCCTGCCACGCCCAGACCGTGTGCCCTCCTTGGCGGGCTTCGGCACACAAGGCCTCGGCGGCGTGTGTCGACGCATGATACTGAAATGCGACCTGCATGCCAGCAGCCCACGCAGCCCGCACAATGGCAGCGCCCAAGCGCTGTGCACCCCCACTGACCAACACTACTTTGCCTTGCAAGCGCTCACTGCCCCACATGTGGTGCCTCCTTGAATCGATAACGCCCATACACCGACTCGTCCGTTTAATGGTAGGATACATACGGAGTGGCTTGAGGAGACATCCATGCCGATTACGACGTTTATTTTTGACTTTGACGGCACGATTATCGACACCGAATCACAAGATTTCGTAGTGGTCCAAGCGATGTGGCAACACTTTGGGCATACCTTGACCCTCGATGAGTGGCGCAACGGGCTCGGCACCGTTGGCGGCTTTGACCCGTATGCAGCCCTCGAACGCCGCCTCGGACAGAGCATCGACCGTGAGCACTGGAGGGCCCACAACCATGCGCTTTTTTTAGAAAACTGCGCCCGCGAATCGTTGCGTCCCGGCGTGGCCGCTTTGTTTGCCTACGCCCAAGCCCACAACATCACGCTCAGTGTGGGCTCAAGCGCCGACCGCGCCTGGGTAACACGGTGGCTCACACAACACGGAATCCGTGACTTGTTTCGTGCCGTGGTCACCCGTGACGATGTCAGCCAAGTCAAACCGTCGCCGGAAATCTTCCTCAAGGCGGCACAACAAACCGCCAGTGATCCACGTAACTGCATCGTCTTCGAAGATTCAGCCCACGGTGCCACGGCTGCCGCCCACGCCAACATGCGCTGTGTGGCCGTGCCGATTCCGGCGTTGGTCGATGCGTGGATGCCCCCAGTGAGCGTTCGTTTACGCACGCTCGCAGATCTCACCCCTGCCGAGTTGGTCGCGCAACTGCACGGTCTACCGGCTGCTCCCGTCGCTCCGCACCCCGCATAAAAACAACTCCACCAGCGTGCGACTGACCATCTGTGCGTCTTGGCCACGGGCTGGAGTCAACGAAAACGGGTACAACAAGCCCAAGAAGGCCCAGGTCGTCGTGACTACGTCGACCTGGCGGATGACACCCGCCGTCTGCCCACGCACCAACACCCGCTGAATGCCCTCAATGAATTCGCTGTGGTAGCGCTGTGCGAAACGGCGCCGCTCCACTTCGCTGAGATGCTGTAGTTCAAACATGGCCAAGCGCATGGCGGCCCGCTGTACCGCGTTGAGACCCAACAGTCCGGCCACAATCTGTTGTAGCGCAGCTTCGGTATCACCGATCTGCGTGGCCGGGTAGACGATGTCAATCAAGTGCGACAACGACTGCTCCATGATGGCCAACAACAGGCTTTCTTTGTCAGCAAAATGGTAATAAATTGCCGCCTTCGAAGCATTGACACGGGCGGCAATCTCGCGCATCGAGACCGCATGATAGCCCGAGGCGACAAACAACGTTGCCGCCTCGGTCAAGATTTTTTCGCGCAGATCACCCTGCGTCGTCATGATTAGAAGCCCCGGAAGAGGCGTGCCGATTCATCCCATGGAATCGATGCCAACATGATGACCAACGCGATGGTGAAGAAGATGGCAGCCGCGCGGTGCTTGCCACGGTCGTCGGCCGCCTTTTTGATGCGCCCCGCACCCACATGGGCCAGACCCACAGCGATTAACATCATGGTGATATGCTCGACCGCCCAAAAGCGGAGTGAACTATCCTTCATGGCGGCGCCCATGTCGGCCATCGCAGCCAATGTGACCGGGCTCAACACCCCGTACAAGAGCAATCCCAACACCAACTGCAGGCTGGTCAAGTGCACAAATCCAGCCGCCAGTTTCTGCTTAGAGGCATCCCACAACTGTTGCCCCGACCAACCCCGCCATGCTTGAATGATGACCAACACCGCCACAATCAACAACGCCCAGCGCGTCCACGAATGAAGAAATAACGTAATGCCGTATGCACTCATCGAAATCTCCTTTGTATGTCGATTCCCATTCCCTATTGTACCAGCCAATCCTTAGACCTGCGTTGGTGCGGCCACAGCCGGACGCAAGCGCAGTTGACTCCCTGTCACCAACACCGTTGTCAAGATGGCGGCGGTTACCAGCAACGCCAGCGCATATCCGTGGGTGCGGTCGGCTTGACTCGCTGCCACTGACCCCATCAGCGCCGCTCCAATCATCTGACCAATGCTAATCGTAATCGTCAACAAGGCCTGTGCAGCACCACGCTCGCTCGCCTCGGCTTCACCGAGCATCATGTAGCGCAGAGCGGCGCCAAGGAGCACCGCAATCCCCAAACCAAACAACGCTGAAAACAGGTAGTACCCGACCATGGAAGTCGGCCAGGCGCCGATGACCACCAACCCGAGCACCATCAACACGACTCCGCTCAACACGACCGGTTTGGCACCATATCGATCCAGCAAACGCCCCGACACCGGCGACGCCACTGCCATGGCGATGACCATCGGGATGAGTTGAAAACTCGCCGCTGACTCGCTTATCCCGTGCGCATTCACCAACAACGATGGCACATAGAGCGTGACCGCTTCAGCCACCCCAGCCGCAAAGGCCAGGCTCAAGATAATCAGAATTTGTAGCCGCCCAAACAAAGCGAGCTGAACCACGGGATCGTTGGCCCGCCGCTCAACCCACACAAACAACGGGAGCAATACGGCCACGAGCGCAAACGCCAGTAGCTGTGCTGGTGCCGCACCTTGGATGACTTCGCCCAGCCCTTGGAGCCCGTAGGCCACCGCAATCAGCATGGCGCTCAGGAGCACGCTCCCCGCCCAATCAAACGGCGCACCCACTTGCCCGCCACCAACCGGTAACAAACGGAAACCCAGCCCCACGATGACGAGCACGATGGGCACATTGACCCAAAACAACCACGGCCACCCAAACAACAACAACACGCCACCGAGAATTGGCCCAATCAAAAAGGCGATGCCGAAAACGGCGCCAATCATGCCCAAGGCACGCCCACGCTGCTCCACCGGGAATACGTCGCCCACGACCGCACTCGCCACTGGGAACACGCCCCCAGCCCCGAATCCCTGAATGGCCCGACCTACCAACAACAACGCAACCGACCCCGACGTGGCAACTACCACAGAGCCAATGCCAAAGAGCACAATGCTCGTCAAAAAACTCACCCGCCGCCCATAACGATCGGATACTTTGGCGAGCAGGGGCGTCGCCACCAAATTGGCAACAATGTACACCCCGAAAATCCACGACGACATGCTACTCGACATGCCGAATTGGGCCTCGATGGCGGGCAACGCTGGCCCCGTGACTGCAATGTCGAGCGCCGCCACCAATACCCCCAAAAACAACACCAGCAACAGCTGGTTTCGCTCTTTGTCAGACATCTTGTCCTCCTTTGACATCCTCAAATGAGCCAACTAACTGACCGGTCGGTCAGTTTTGTGACTATCATACGCCAAACGGATAAGCTGTCAACTACACGACCACGAAAAAGGGTGTACCATCATGGTGATATCCGCGTGTTGTAAAACATCCAAGGACAGACGATGCTAGATCCCCGAATGACCAAACTAGCCGAGCTACTCGTCAACCACTCGATGCGAGTCGCAGTGGGAGAAAAAGTGCTCATCGAGGCGTTCGACATTCCCAGCGAGATGACAATCGCCCTCATCCGCGCCATCGCAGCCGCCGGCGGCCTGCCACTCGTCAGCACCTACCAACAGCCGGTCATGCGGGCGCTCTACCAGGCGGCCACTGCCGAGCAGATGCAGACCATTGGTGCCGTCGAACGCGCCCGCATGGAAGCGGTGCAGTGCTACGTGGGGATGCGTGGCTCCCACAACACCACCGAGATGAGCGACGTCCCCCGCGAAAAGGTCGATCTCTACGAAAAACACTGGTGGAATCACGTGCACAGCGCGGTACGTGTGCCCCAAACCAAATGGGTCGTCCTGCGTTGGCCAACCCCGTCAATGGCGCAATCGGCCAGCATGAGCACCGAGGCCTTCGAAGATTTTTATTTCGATGTGTGTACCGGTGTCGATTATGTGGCCATGCAAAAGGCCATGGAGCCCCTCGAAGCACTGATGCGGCGCACGGACCGCGTCCACATCAAGGGTCCCGGCACGGATCTGCGCTTCAGCATCAAAGGCATCGGCGTGGTGCCGTGCTTCGGCGAGCGCAACATTCCCGATGGTGAAATCTACACGTGCCCCGTCATCGACTCGGCTGAGGGCTACGTCACCTACAACTGCGAATCGCTCTACCGTGGCACCGTCTTCAGCAACGTGCGCTTTGAGTTCGCACAAGGCAAAATCGTCAAGGCGGATGCCGGCGCCAATACGACCAAACTCAACGAGATCCTCGACGCCGACGCTGGCGCTCGCTACCTCGGCGAATGGTCGCTCGGGGTCAACCCGTATATCACCAATCCCATGCGTGACACCCTGTTCGATGAAAAAATCTCCGGATCGTTCCATCTCACGCCCGGGCAGTGCTACAAGGAAGCTTCCAACGGCAACAACAGCCAAATCCACTGGGATCTCGTCTCGCGCCAAGATGTGGCCGTAGGGGGCGGCGAAATCTGGTTCGATGATCTGCTCATCCGCAAAGATGGACTGTTTGTGGTGCCCGAGCTCCAAGGGCTGAACCCAGCAGCGCTCAAACGCTAGATTTATCCACATATTCCACACTTTTTCCACATCCACCACTACCCGTAGTGGTATACCCGTCAATCTGGGGTGTATTCCCCAGATTGACCCCTGATATCGGCGTGCTTGGTCATACTCGCATTCTCGATTTGACAAAAATTATATAAATTATATAATCGAAAGACACTGACATAGCACCAACAGGGCTCTATGAGCGATACACCCATTACTATTACCGACCAAGTCCTCGCCCATTTACGTTCGCAAATATTAAGTGGCAGCATCCAACCGGGTTCACGCATCGACCAAGGGGAGATTGCGCGCCAATTCGGCGTCAGTCTCGTGCCCGTCCGTGAGGCGCTGGCACGATTACAGTCGAGCGGGCTGGTGCACATCATCCCGCACCGTGGTGTTTTCGTGGAGACGATATCGCTCGACGAGCTCATCGACATCTACTACATGCGTGAAGTGCTCGAGGAGCAAGCAGCGCAGGTGGCAGTAAAGTACATCAGCGACGAAGATTTGCAGCAATTGACCGAGTACATTCGACTGATTGACCTCGATATCGCCAAAAACGACGTCAATGCGCACTTGCAACATACGCGTGATTTCCATTTTGTCATCTACGAAGCCTCCCGCCGGCGCAATTTGGTGCGCATCATCCGCCAATTGTGGGATCAGAGCGATCGCTATCGGCGCATGCAGATGGATTTTTATCCGGCACGCATGCAGGAATCGCAATTTGAGAACAACGCCATGCTGGCGGCGTGCCACAAACGTGACGGCACCTCGTTGGCACTGATGGTGCGCTATCGCATCCACCAGACCACTGCCGGTATTCGGCAGTTGCTCAAGGGCAACCCGGCCGTCGTCCAACTCGAACCCGACACCGATTAACGCGGGATGGCGTGACGTCTAGGCCAACGCATCCGCATATATTCGTCTCCAATGAAGTAGGTGCAGTATGCAACAAACGGTGTTACGGGGCATTGCGTGGGATCACACACGCGGATTTGTGCCCATGGTGGCCACGGCGCAACGATTCCACGAGCTCCATCCCGAAATCGAGATTCGTTGGGAGAAGCGATCGCTCCAAGCCTTCGCAGATGCGCCCATCGAAGTACTCGCACAGAGCTACGACCTGTTGGTCATCGACCACCCCTTCGTGGGGTATGCGGCTGCCCACCCGGTGCTCGTGCCCCTCGAGGCACATCTCGATGCCGGCTACCTCGCTGATCAGGCCCGAGGCAGTGTGGGTCGTTCGTACGAAAGCTACTGGGCTGACGGCCACCTCTGGGCGTTGCCCATTGATGCGGCCACCCCCGTCAGCGCCTGGCGCCCAGACCTACTCGCAACTCCGCCGCAAACGTGGGACGAACTGTTGGCGTTGGCCGATCAAGGGCTGGTCGCAGTCCCAGCCATCCCCATCGACAGCCTGATGAATTTTTACATGCTCTGCAAG
>Ga0172373_10005481_pt1 | contig 17361 bp, 6 predicted proteins | sample Lak10m_2_FD_114546 | JGI IMG/M metagenome (GOLD analysis project Ga0172373, IMG submission 114546) | Freshwater microbial communities from Kabuno Bay, South-Kivu, Congo - kab_092012_10m | ecosystem: Environmental > Aquatic > Freshwater > Lake | place: Democratic Republic of the Congo: South-Kivu...
CGTCCATCACATGCAACCCGAGACGGAATCGATGCCCACACCCGCACCTACATCGGCCCCCACACCTGCACCCACCAACCCCTTCGCCACTGCCGTCATGTCCGCCTACCGCCCCCTGCTCGCGGCGACCCGCGCCCGCACCGATTCTGACGACACCTCGGAGGGACTCGTGGCGGACCACGAAGCTGCTGGACGACCTTGGTTTCGATTTCGCCTGCTGCAATGGATTCGAAGCGAAGAGGTGGCGATGCAAGCGTACGATGTCATCCCTCCCGGGCCGGAATTGATGGAACATGTCGTGGAGTGGCTCAGCCTCCGCTTGGGAAGGATGCCGCACCCCACCGCGTGGGTGACCCCGCTGCCCCACGTCCAATCCATTTTCACCTTTGGCGCGCTCCCGCTCCCCACCACGGCGCATCTCTTGCAACTGATCGTTACGGGACCTTGGATGCTGCGGCATCGATGCAGCGGCGTGATCGATGTGCAAACCTGGCTCACAGGGTGGGGCGTGGCCTCAGCGAGCCGCGATGACCTGTGGTGGGAGGAGCGCGCGGCGGCGCGCGCCGCCACCCGAACGGCGGTGGAGGCGATGTACGCTCGCCACATCGAGTCATAGGTATCGGTTGACACGACGGATCCATAGCTAACAATCGAACGCCGTTTATTTTTTCACACGACCCAGAACAATCGTGGGTGCTTTTCTCACCTTGTAGTTGCTCACAAAGGTGGCCTTGTAGTCCGTCGTAGCGTGCGACCGCGAGGCTTGCGATTGAGCCACCTGAGCGGTTATCTCCATGACCCGCTGCTGATGTTGCTGAACGATGGAGGGTGCCGCCGCCGCATCCGATGACGGGGCATCGACGCCAACGATGATGCCCGTGTGCTGTTCGACGGCGTGCATCTCCGACACCGCCTCCACCATGGTGGTATACAGTTGTTGCCGATCGGCGGGGGGCTGTTCGTTCAACGCCAGCGACAATTCGCGCGCCACGGAGCCAAACATCGCCTCCTTCCACTCGGGGGTCAATGGCAGCGCATGGCTGATGGCGGTATGCAACACGTGTTCCGCATCGTAGGTGGCGCACGACGTCGCGGGGGGAATCGACGCCGACACATCCCGCCATGGCGCATTGACTCGATGCGAAGAATAGCAAACTTGAAAGACGCCCTCCGGGGTCACCACCAAGGCGACATGGTTGCTGGAGTGTGAGCGACCGCGCATCTTGCAGTAGTGCGATCCGCGTCCGACCAAATCCACCTTGTAGATGAAGGACTCCTTGGTGAGAGCCCACGACGGAATCAAGGGCGTTTTTGGGAATTGGCGCATAGAGGCGGGGAACACGCGCCGAATGGTGCAATCCTTGTAGCAGGCAAAGGCGGACGACTTGAACACGTACGAGGTGATAAATTGCGTCACGAGGTAGGTGCGTTGTACGTGGTTGGCGAGGGAGTCGGCATCCATGAGCGGGTTGCGCGCCAATGTACGGAGAAAGCAGGTATCGGCGCGCATCTCGTCGATGCCCATGGCGGACATTCCGTGGCCCGACCGTTTCGCCAAGATGAGCTTCGCGGCACGCAACTTGTCAGCCATGTGGGGATCCCGCAGCAACATACCCGGATCCGACATTTGCATGGGGCGCGGAAACGCCGCCGCCACTTCGCGCGCATACATGGAGGGAGGCTCCGCGCCCGGAGGGGCGCGCCAGCCCGGCGTGGGGCGGCACTTGAGCGGCGCGCGAATGCAACAGTAGAGGAGCGTCACGAGCGGTGACGTTTTGAGCGCCAGTTCAAACGCCAGGTTGCGGTATTCGTTGGACCAGATGCTCAGCACCCAGCGCCGCAGGTCGAGCGCTTGCGCCGCCGTCATGGGTGGCGGCATCGTGTCCGACCCAGAATATTGCACCGCGGGGGTGGCAAACTCCGCCCACTCCATCGACGATACAATCTGGCGCGCCGCGGGCGAAATGGCGATGAGCCTTCGCATGGCTGCCGCATGAGTCTCGTCGGTCGGTGTGATGGAGGTGTCGATCGGGATGGCGGCGGCGAAGGATTCCTTGGATGGGTGGAGCGCTTGCCGCGCGAGGCTGTACGCCTCCGAAGGGGGGATGTGCATGAGCTGTTCGAGCGCGCGCGCGGTCAGCTCCACTTGCGCATCGCCCCCTGCATCGCGCGCGGCACTGCGCGCCTCGTGCGCTTCGTGCGCCGCTCCATTCTTGGACATGGATGTCGGCATTCCACACAGCGTGCACTCGGGCTGAGCCTCTTGCATCCTGGCGCGCTCTGTAGCGATCGCCACCCAATCGCTGCGCGGATGGCGCAACCCACTGGCGAGTTCCACATCGCGCAGCTTTTCCAACACGCTCAGTTCGCGCTGGGCATCCGCGAGGCTGCGCGGTCCCTCCCAGACAAAGGCGGGCAGGTAGGGGCGCCCCGCATTCACCTTGCCGCGCCCGCCGCAGGTGGCACACGGACCCAACCCGCTGTGCTCCACCTTGCGCTTCGCCCCCTTGGGCTTCTTGGCGAAGGTGGTAAACCCCACCTCGTGTGATTGGGGCATGCTTTCCGGGTCAGGTTCCTCCTCTTCATCCTCGGCTCCATTGCGCGGTTTCGCGCTGAGCTCGCCGCTGCCGCCGCACGCCTTGCATTTCTCCCATTTGGGGCAAAAGGGGAGGCGCAGGTGAGGGTTGCCCATGACACCCGCGTCAACGACATCGTTCCAGTCGTTGCACGGCGCGGATCGTTCTCCGAGCACGCGGTGCAACGCCTTCACCCACGCCTCGCGAATCATGATGCCTTGGATTGGAGAGACGCACACGTTAAACACGACATGCGCGCCGTACCCGGTGCACGGGGTGGCGCCAATGTCGCCCGCGGTCATGGAGGTGGTGGGGATGGGGAGATTCGCGTTGATGGGCGGTTCGAGGGGCACATACTCCTCCTCCTCGGTGGTGGAGGTGGCGGTGGTGAAGAGTCGGTCGATCGAGACGGCCTTGGCTTTGGCGGGCTTGGGTGGGCTCGTGAGCACGACGGCGCGCGTCGTGCGCCCCAGCAATCCGATGCGATTTTGCGCGGGGTAGAAGGTGGCCATGACCGATTGCATGACGCGCACCACCTGCCAGAGGAGATCGAATCCAACGGGCTGGGTGGAGGGCTGGATAAAATCGAGATCGGCGAAGAGGCGCGTGCAGTCAGCGCCGCCAACGCCAGCCCCCTCTGACAGCGATGGCATGGACGACGGCAGCGTCTGCGGCAGCGACGCTTGCATGGCGAGTCGCGCCATGAAGGAAAAGTGGTGAGCCGACGGAATGCAGTAGACGTTGCCGCTCATGTCGAAATGGCTTCCGAGCGACCCCGGCGGGAGGCGCACGGTGCGCGCATAGTCGTCGGGTTGGGAGGCGAATTCGGTCGATCTGCGTCCGCGTTTCTTGGTGGGTTCCACGTCCTTGGCTTCAGCGGTGGCGCGCTGCGACGCGCTGGGGAGTTCGCCGGCATGCTCGGGTTCAGGTCGTGGTTCGGGCCGTGAATCGAGTCGTGGTTCAGGTCGTGGTTCAGGTCGTGGTTCAGGTCGTGGTTCAGGTCGTGGTTCAGGTCGTGAATCGAGCCGTGAATCGAGCCGTGAATCGAGCCGCGAGTCGGGCCGCTCCTTCTCCTCCTTGCGCTCCTCCACCCTCCCCTCCTTGCGCTCCTCCACCTGAACCCTCTCCTGAACCCTTTCCTCCACCCGTCGCTCCGGAACCCGCTCCCCCACCTTCTCCTCCCCCTCCTCCTCCGCTCTCCTCCGCTCCTCCATCATCTTCTCCATCCTCGCCTTCTTCTTCTTTTCCTCATCATCATCCTCTTTCGAATTGTTCACCACCCGATATCCATCGACATGCTTACCTCGGCGAGTGTACCGATGATCGGCATCCCACACCTGTTGCGGGTTAAATCGATGCGGAGCATATTCGGAGGCGACGGCGGCGGCGCCCACGACACCCTGCTCGATCGCATTCGCTCGTCCGGTGAGATGAGGTGCCGGGGTACGCGTGGCAAAGGCGGTCTGTAGCGTGTTGACATGTTGGACATCTTCCGACGCAGAGAGCTTGACGACGATACCTCCGTGACGAGCTGGGTTGAGGATGAACCGTTGATCCTCGAGCCACTTGGTCATGGAGTCGGCGTCGAAGCGCTTCTGACGTGCCATGCGCGCCATGAGTTGCACCACGGGGTTGGTGGTTGTTGCTCCGCGCTGCTGACGTTTGATCGCAATTTGGCGTTGAAACTCGCGAATCGCTTCCTCGCGCGTCACGTAGAGGCGTGCTGCGTGGGAAATGTGCTTGTTGCAGCAAGGGCAGAAGGCTTTGGATGCGTCGCTGGATGGAATCTGGATGAAGGATGCCAACACGGCGGGGGGAATCAACCATCCGTCGCGCCACGACAGTTGGAGCGCATCAAGATCGCGCAGGGGCAGCACGCGGCAGGGGCGCAAAAAGGGGTGAACGAAGGCGGTCTCGAGGTTGAGATGACGGTACAGGGCGAACCCCATGTCGTGGGTGCGCATCGTGGTGGCGTTGGGGACGACACTGGGTGCACGCGCCAAGAGAGCAATCGCCTCCGTCAAGAAGCGTTCGGTGGGGTTCTTGGTGACAGAGATGGGTTCGGTGATGGGGGTCATGGGCGTCGGTGGCGTATTGGCTTCCAGCCAGGTCTGGAGATACCGCGGACGGGAACTTTCGGGAATGCTTTCGATCGCGTCGCGCACTTCGAACCAGAGACGCTGTCCTTCGCGCAACAACATGGGGTAGAAGGGTGGCACCATGGGGTTGGGTTGATACTCCTCCATCGCTTGAATCACGGAACTGAGTGGCAGCCGCGCCAGCAACATCCACCACATGTCGCCGGGATCAAACAACAGGTAGGTTTGCAAATCCTTCCAGGTGAAGGCGGCGAGATGGCCGTCGTGGGGGAGGGTGGGCATGGGTGTGACGAGGGGCTTGCCATGAATGCCGAGCGCGGGTTCGGGTTGCCCCGAGACGGAGACGAAGAGAGGTGTGGATGCTGTGCCATCGGACGAGGAGGGGAGGAGAGCTTCCGCGACGCCATCGTGGATGCCGACCGCGTGCAACAGCATGTCGCTCAGATCTTGAATTTCTCCCCAAGGTGACAATGCATTGACACCATCGGACCATCGCATCGATGCATTCGAAGCGATCAACAGTTTCACGAGACTCCACATGTGATGGCGCATGTGCCCTTGCAGGTCGGAGGCGGTGGTGGGGAGATCGGTCCGGGGGAGGGGGGGAGCTGGAGCGTCGGTGGGTGCAGCGGCAGCGGAAGAGGATGAGGATGAAGAGGAGGAGGTGGAGGTGGAGGAGGAAGATACACTGCGCTGCATAACCATGGGCGAATGGGTGCGAAGATCGACGCTGTGGGTGGTGGTGTCGGGGAACAGGGTGACGGAGGGTACGAGACCACCCCTCATGGAGTCCTGTTGCATCATCTCCATGCGAGATGTTTCGTCAGCATCCTCAAATGATGCAAAGCGCGTTGGTAGCTGTTGTTGCTGAGTCGCTTCGTCGTCGAGGTGAGATGTCGCGCGCGCAAAAATAACGGGTGGGTGACGACGAGGATTGGACTCGTAATCATCATCATCCTCCGCTTTCGAATCCGAGGCAGAGTCGGAAGCGGAATCGGAATCAGAGGCGGAATCAGAGTCAGAAGTGGAAGCCGAAGCGGAGCCAAATTTCGATCTTGCCGCTGAAGCGTCATCCGACTCTGAATCGGATGCAGATCCAGAGTCAGAGTCGGATGCAGATTCAGAGTCAGAGTCGGATGCAGATCCAGAGTCAGAATCGGATGCAGATTCAGAGTCAGAGTCGGATGCAGAGTCAGAGTCGGATCTTGAAACGGATCCACCTGCAGCGACACCTGCCCCCTTCCCGCTTGCCCCCCCGCTTGCACTCCCACTTCCTCGCCACCAACTCCCCTCCTCCTCCACCCCTTCCGCCCCATCCCCTTCCACCTCCCCTTCCGCCCCATCCAACTCATCCACCTCATCCACCTCTTCATCCTCTTGACCACTCTTCTTGTATTGAAGCTTACGCTGAGATGGATCCAAGGGGGAAGGGCGCAACGTGATCAACGGCCGACCTGGCAAATGCCGAGCTACCCAACCATCCACAACGGCATCGTTCGCGTTTGCCATGGCGGAATGTAACAGCGCAAAGCTATATAGATACCCATTGTACAAAACTTGGCATGACCATTGATGATCGCGTCCCCTCACCCGATCCCGATCCCGATCCCGATCCCGATCCCGCAACCGCTTCCCCCCCCCCACGCTTCAACTCACTTAGGCGGCACGAAATTCGCGCGCCGCTTCGGGGCAGTGCACCTGCACCCAATTCGACACCGTGCTCCACACCTCCTGATCCGCTTGGAGTTGGATGCGAACCTGCTCCGTGTGCGCCTCCAGCTTCGATGCCAAAAACTGAATGTACTCGGCATCGAGATGGTACATGCGAGCATGCTGCAACATCTCCTGCAACAGCTCCACGGTGCGATGGCGCGACGTGTGGGCCCGCAAAAACAGACCCCGCAGGACCTTGGCCATCACGCGAATGCACTCGGGGGATGTGGTCGGACGGCGCAACTCCTCGGAGTGACGCCGAGAGAGCTCGCGCACCGCCAACTCTTGACGAGTCGCCTGTTCCGCCTCGCGTGTCATCGCGAGCTGCTGCCCCACGGTCGCGGCCGCGGACCCAGACCTCGCCGCGGACCCCGCCGCGGATCCGGATCCGGACCCCGCCGCGGTGATGCACACGCCGTTGCCATCGGGGCACGGGCCGATCACGATGCGACCATCCGCCTGCGACGCCGCCACCGGCACCCCCTCCTGGGACGGCAGCATCTGAAACACGGCATGCAGAGTCTGGGCATTTTCCTCCGTGTTGTGAGTGCGACGTTCCTGGCACTGACGGTACTGGTTGCGCAACGCCTCGGCGTGGCTCTGCACCGAAGCATTCATCGTCGGAGAGCCGGTGGCGCCCCTGCCCCCGGCTTGCGTCACCGACTTCAGCTTCTTCGCCAACTCCACCGCGGTGAGCGCCCCCTCCTCATTGAAGCTGTCATCCGCCCGAGCGATCGCCATCAACAGGCCTTGCAGCATGGCGGACATCTCTGCCGGGTGGGGCAAAGAGACCTGCTCTCCCTTGTCGTCCCGAATGATCAGGGTGGTCGACATTGTCCACGGGAGTGCACTTTGTTGTTGATATCGTGTCGCCCTCCGAACCCCCCGAGGTCACCCCCCAAGGTGGTATCTTGTATCCATAAAGGAACACAACCATCCAATCAAAGTCGAGTTTGGACATGGACCCCGCGGCAGCGCTGAAGGCTGCATCCCACGTTGCCTCCGAGGCGGATCTGGAAAACCCGGGGGTACGTGACGTGATGGATACGGTGGCTCGCGCCTCCACCTACATGCCGGATCAAGATCTACCCGTGGAAGCCATCAACAAGATGTTACAATACATTGATAACGCCGACATGTGGGATTTGTTGTTTTTGCTGCACCGGTACAGCATCTTCAACCTGTTCAGCCACACATTGTACCCATCGATGGAGGTGGTCTCGGATGGAGGTGGCAAACTGCGACTTCGCACCAACCCACCCGAACTCATTCGATCTTTGACGCGGTATTTGAACGCGGATCGCAAGCTGCGAGTGGCCTTTGACCGTCGATTGAATGCGTTGAAGCGCACGGTGGGTGTGTCGCCGACAGATGAGGAGATTGTGCGTCAAATGTTGTCTCTGTCCGCCAACATGTTGATGCTGTACGAAGATGTCACGGAACATCGGGAGGCATTGCAGGCGGAACGGCTGCGCACAGCGACATCCTTTAATCGTTTGCCCGACATTGCAACTCAGGATATGCGCAGCCGACGTGCCAACCTGGCGCTGGAACAGCTGCTGATGCAGCGCCGAACCCGCGCCTACAATGGTGCGCGCGGCGCGGATGCGATGCGCGCCCTTTTGCGTGGTATCCGGGATTTTGAGCAAGCACGCCCCACGTTGACGAAGGAGCAACGAGGTGAGCGCGCCAGAGACCTGACGCTACGTGTGTATACGGTTGCGGAGCAAATCGCCACGTGGCCGCCGCTGGAGCGCGCCACCAATGCGGGTCGGGCTGCCTCCGCCGTTGCCGCCATGTGGCTTCGCCTGTACGAACTGCAGCAGTACGCCGCCTTGGACCCGCGCGACGCCCAGATCCGCCAAGCCTACATGCAGATGTTGATGAAGTGGGCCGCCGCGGTGGAGGACCCCAGCACCCCCACCACAACGGAGCAGGTGTTGGCCGATTTGGAGACGTTGGGTGAGAATGCACCCACTCAGGAGTCGTTGCTCGATTGTATCGGCATCTACGACAATGGCGCGCTGCGTGACGAGCAGGCGCGTATCACGATGCGTCCCAAGACGGTGGAGGCTCAGAAGCGCGCCTTGATGGGTAAGATGTCGCAGACGCACCGCGACATGCTGCCAGCTCTCATGAATGCACCCGTGGCGACGGTGCATCAGGCCCCTATCGAAAGTGGAGGCGATTCTGGCGCCGTGCTGGTGGCAACGTCGGAGGTGTCGTCGCGCACCAAGGGTGGGTTTGCTCGCGTGACGCGCAGCGCGGCGCAGACGTTGAGCAAGAATCTCGACACGGTGGTGCGGCCATCCCTCTCCGCCAAGGCATCGGAGGAGGAGGTTGCCACCGCCACCCCGTTTCTGATGACACTTCTGGACCTCGGTAGGATTCACGCCAACGACCCCTCACCCAATGCCTTGGCGTTGGATTTGCAAAAGTTGTGCCGCGCCAATGCCGTTCTGTACACGCAAGCTTTTGGAACCCCGAGAAATCTCATGGAGTTTATTCAAGCGGTTCTGGCGGAACTGCAACGCACCTTTTCGAACGCAGCCACCATGACGCCGATGGAGGCGATCGATGCGATGCATCCGATCGCCTTGCGGTTGTTTCCGTCGTTCCCGCGCGGTCCATGGACGAAGGATAACCGGGGCGTGATCGCGACGCCCGCGAGCGGCGTCAAGGGGTTTGTCATGGTGGATCTTCAGCTGCACATTGTCTTCTTCGGATACAATGTCGCCGATATGCTGGCGGTGGTGATGAAGATGCGGTCTCAACGTCTCGCACACTTCTTGACGCTGTTGCCGAAGCGCCCGGAACGTGGAAATATGGTGCCGCTGCTGAGCACGGCACAGAACGAAGCCATGTCACGATCGATCCACATCACGCCGGGCAACATCTACCGTTCGATGAAGAGTGCGGATCGGTCGCGTTCGGGTGACGATGCGTTGGATGGGCGCGGTGCAGTTCGGCACACGGGTTCGAGTACGACGGAGTTTAGCTTCCCTATCACAAAGAACCTCATGTCGTACCGTGTCGAGACGCCCGCGGAGTGGCGTACGTTGTTGCAGATGGCACAGGATCCCCAGACGCGCGATTCCTACCGCTACATTGACGCCGATGGCTCGGTGGTGGTGTTTGACGAAGGTGCGCCGCGCGACGGCAGCTTGCGTCGGACGTTGGATGACGAATCCTCATCGTTCCGGCATCCGTGGTCATCGGGAGCGCCAAGCAGCGCCAACGCGGACCGGTCTGCACTTCATTGGGCGCAGCAGATGTCGGACCTGCCATCGCGTTCAGTCTCCACAAGCTTGTTGCGTCCGACGCCGAGCCAACGCCGGAAGAGTGGCGGCGGCGGGGGCGGGGTAGGGAGGGGGAGTGGGAGGGGAAAGGGGGCAGCAGCGGCGGCTGCGGCGGCGGCAGAAGAGGAGGAGGAGGGAGAGGAGGAAGAGGAGGAAGAGGAGGAGAAGGGGGAGGTGGAAATCGTGTCGGATCTCGAATCCGATTCGGGCTTCCGCTTCGATCCTGCCACCGCGGCTGCTGCAGCTGCCGCTGCCGCCGCCGCTGCCGCCGCTGCCGCGGCAGCCGCCGCCGCCCCCTCCTCCTCATCCTCCATCGCACCACCCTCTCCAGCGCCGAAGCGGGCACCTCGAGGTGCATCCACTCCGACGCAAGTGGCTGCCACTCCGGCGCGGGCCGCGGCACCTCGGACAACTGCACCTCGGACGCGTATCAACCCGGCTGCCATCCAACGCGCCTTGCGTGGCATGAGTTTGGAGGAGGAGAGTGAAGAAGAGGAGGGGAGTGAAGAGGAGGAGAGTGAGGGGAGTGAGTAAGGAAGGGGGGAGGGAGGATGAGCGGGCGATGTCAAAGATACCATTCTCCGCCAGATGTTGAAACGCAAACCGACACCTTTCTCCACCTTGATATAGATTCACACTCCTTGGCGCGCACGCTGATGGCGGCTGCCCCCCTGAGTGGGATCGACGACCCCCATACCCTTCGTGCCACCCTCGACGCCTGGCGCCGGACCGAGGAGGCCAAGTGGGTCGAAAAGGCGACACGGGCTCATGATCGACTCATCCTGTTGCGCGAAGTTCAACTTCCCCTTCTCACCGCCTCGTATCAAATTCGCCAACGGCGCGAACTCGAACGCGAAGTGACGCGACTCGAGAAGGTGCTGCGCGATTATCACACGGGCACCTGGCGCGAGGAATTGGATCGGCATATGGAGCCCTATCTCGATTTTTCGCGCAAGCTGGTGGAGCAACAGTCGGTGGATGTAGATGAAGCGCAGTGTGCCATGCGTGAATTGCGCAAGCTGTCACTGGGATTCACTGTGGGAGGCACCGATGCATCGATGTGTGGCACTGCAGCGGATGCCATGGCACAAGCGATCGCCGCCGTGGAGAATAGCGCCAGTATCCCTTCACTCGTTCAGCTCGTGACACAAGAGGCGTCTCATGTGACGCTACAGGCTGCACACGGGCCGCTACAAGCTACCCAAGGGGCGCCACATGCCGCGGCATCCCGTACGGAAGTGCTCAGTTCTTTGCCATCCTGGCTCACCACCGCGATGCAAGCGGAGAGTGTGCGGCTGGAACTCACCTCCGAACCGCAATTTTCCGCGCAAATCTCCCTCTGTCCGCATTGTCGTGGACCTCTCGATGTAATGAGCGATGGCGGCACCACCGTGTGTCGCTTCTGCAACGTCACCTTTGACGCCATTCACGTCATGGATAGCACGCGTCAAACGACCAAAGATGAAAAGGTGGAGGAGCGTCAGCGCATCCGTGTCACCGAGAATGTAGTCAACCCCAACCTCGCCAAGATGTTTGTTCGCATGGAGTGCCAGGGTGACGCCGTCCCCGATGAGCTCATGTATGCCGTGGGCATTGTGCTCTGCCACATGGGGGTGACCCATGTTTCGCAGATTACCATGCAGCTCTGTTCATTCGCGCTGAGCGTGTTTAAGGCGACCGCGGACGAGATCAACCAGAGTCGCAACCAAGTCTTTTGTCGCTTGACGGGCAAGGCGCCGCCGCGCTACCGCACTCCAGCGACGCGCAGTCGAGTCTGGCAGAGTTTGGTGTGGACTGAGCAGCCGTGGAACTTGTACCAGAGCGAGCTCGAAAAGGCGAAAAAGAGCCTTCCAGAGGGCAAACATCGCAAAGCGGAGGGGTTGCGCTTGGTGATGGAGCAGTTGCCGGAGCCACTTCGACCCGTGCATGCCGCGATCCAAGTCATTCCCCGTCACACCGCCCCTCCGATCGACTATCGTCTGTTTAAGCTGGAGCAGCTGCAGGGGCTGGATCGGTTCGCGGGGTTTCGCTTGTTGCCGCGGCGCGAAGTGGAGTTGGAGGCGTATGATGTGGTGTGGCGATTCATCTGTCAATCGTTGCATTTCGAATGGATCCCCACCGTGATGCGTGCGAGCGTCTTTGCTGAGCGATTTGGCATCCCCTGGGCGCGCATGATGCAATTGGGTCCCACGCCGGGGCAGGTGGCTCGTTTGCCCGGCACATTACTTGCCGATGCGTTGGAACGTCTCTCCCCGTACATCAAGATGGTGCACAACCAAGCCAAGATGTTGGTGGAGTTGGCGAGCGGAAAGGGGGCGGGTCGTGCGGGTGGAGGCGGCGGTGGTGGTGGCGGCGGAGGTGGCACCTCGTTCAAGGTGAAGCAGGCGCAGATGGTGTCGTGCGCGCACCGGGTGGCATCCGAATATCCCGCGGGCGAGTACGAACATTGGATGAGTCGGCTGAATCATTTCGAACTACCGACGCGCCTCTTTCTCAACTTTGTGCGACCGCGCGAGATGGAGGCGTTGCAGGTGGCGTTGCATCCAGAGCAGGAAGTGTTGATTCCGCTACAGCCCAGTACCTTTGTGGGGGTTGATCGTTTGTACCAGTGGCGGATGGAGTTGGGTATTGCGCATGTGCCGTGGGATCCTCTGATCACGGGGGTCAATGTGGAGGCAGCCGAGGCGGCCGAAGCTGAAGCGTCGGGGGCAGATGCGGCGCCAGAGGCGGATGCGGCGCCAGAGGCGGTCGAGGCGCCAGAGGCGGTCGAGGCGACCGAGGCGGATGCGAGAACAGATTCGAATTCTGGTTCGAGTGCGGGGGTGAAGCGCGCCAAACAAAACGCTTATTAACGCGAACGCTTGCTTTCGCCGCCGCCCCGACGCGACCCGAACCGCTTCTCCACCTCACGCTCGACGCCCTCCACGCCCAAGATGACGCGCTCGTACAACGCCAAGGCGTCGCTGCGCATCTCGTCGTCGTCGCCGAACAGCGCCTGCACCATCGGCGCCGGCAGTCCGCCCGCGGAGCGCAGCACGTGTTCGCAGCGCGCCATCTCTGCGGCGTACTCGGGCGACCGCGCGCTCGCCTCGCCCCACGGGCGCCCAAACGACTTGTCGTTGGCGACGCGCTGCATGAAGGCTTGCATGCGCGCCACGCACGCCTCCACATCCGCCCCCTCCATCACCTCCACCATCAAGCCGCGCAGGAAGCGACGCAGCATGTAGTCGAGCTGCTTCATCTTGAACGTCACCACGTGCACGCGCCCCTCCGCCTCAAACACCACCTCCACCACCGTGCCCTCGCTGACGCCCGGCGTGACAAACGCCGGACGCACCAAGATCACCTTCTGCAGCTCCGTCAGCATCTCCAAGATGGAGAGACCAGAAGTCGAAGCTGAAGCCGAGCCAGAAGCTGAAGCGGATTCGAGCACGAAGCGCACCGCGCCGCTCGACTCGCCCGCAAGCACGCGCCCATCCACCTCGAGCGCGGCGCGCACCGTGCGCGGCGACATCTTCAGGTCGGGCGAAGCCAGCGGGCCGAGCAGCGAGGCGTCGCCCTGGCGCGTCACACCCACCAGCACGAGCTGGTCCTCCGTCAGCGGGTTGTGCGCAATGTGCTTGCTGTCGGGCGACTCGTACTCGAACACGAGCGTGTGCTCCCGCAGCAGCTGCGCCAGGTCCGCCTGGATGCGCATGCCCTGCATGTGGCGGCGCCGGAAGCACCGCAGGATGCGGAGCGCGAACGTGTACGACTTGCTCTCGGCGTTCTCCCGCTCGTAGAAGGCCACCGCGTCTTCGAACGCCGCCTCATCCGTCAGCGGCACCGCGGCGCGCACCGCCTTGGACCCCACCATCAGCCACCAGACGCCCTCCAGCTGTAGGGCCGACAGCACCGCGTTCTCGCCGTTGCGCTTCTCCGAAACGCGCACCGACACGCGGTCCGTGAAGGGGGTGCGCTGCAACAGGGCAGCCAGGTCGCGCGGCATCTCGGAGAGGTAGGAAAACTTCGGCAACCCCCAAACCGCCAGCAAGCCCGAGAGGCCGCTGAACAGGAACGAGAGGCCGCGCGGCACCTCCTGGCGCAGCAAGCGGCTGTTGGCGTACGCCTTGTCGTCGTTGCCGCCCACCTTCACGTCAACGATGGAGGTGCCACGCGGCCCGTCGCGCACCGTACGACGCAGCTTGATGGAGCAGCACTGGAGCAGGAGCGCCATCACGTTGACCGCGGTTCCATCCCGCCACGTCAGCTCGGGCAGCTCGTCCGCAGGGTGCACCTCCTGCACCGTGTTCAGCGACTCCGGGCTGAGGTTTTCCGCCATGCGGCAGAGGAGAGTGTTGCCCGGCTCGACGCCGTAGAATGCCTGTCCGGTGGCGCGCACCGTAACCCCCATCGTCGACACCTCCGTCAGCGTGCCGGCGCCCGCGCCCGTGCGGAGCGCCGTGTTGGCCGCCATGCCCGCCGCGAACGCATTCTTGTCCGCCGCCACCAGCGTGATGTGCATCGCACAGCCCGCCGGGCGCTTCACCGGATACTCCTTGCTCTGCCCCGCTTGGTCCAGCTCCGAGCTCGGGTCCACCAACCCCGTGTGGCGCAGGTCCACGAGGAGCACCAGGTACTGCAGATGGTGCCGGTGCCGGGGGTCGGCGGGGTCCCAGTCGCTCCCCGGGCGCACACCCTTCTTCCACTGCACGTACAGGTAGCGCACAGGCAGCTCGTAGTTGACGCCGATGATGCTGGCCTGTTGCCGCAGCTCCTCGATGTTGCACGCCTTCGATCCCAGGAAGAGCGTCGTGATGTGCTTGCCGCCCACCAAGTTCGCCCACGTCGGCGTCTCTGTCGGGGCGCGCGCCGCGTCGCACCCCAGCCCGAAGAAGGCGGGGAGGATGCGCGGCATGAGCGGGTTGATCATCTTCGGCGTGGTGCCAGCGGGAAGGTTGCCGTACAGCTGTCGGATGCCCAGTTGGCACCCCGTGGCGACGCCCACCATGGTGGCCAGGGGGACGTTGTGCGTTCCGCGCTGCATGAAGTGCTCCGCCGCGATCCGCGACGGCGACCCCGCCGGTGCGCGCGGGTCGCCATACAACACGGCAGGCTCCACCACGAAGCAGGGGCACTTGTAGAAGCTGGCGATGGCGTGCGCGATTCCGCGGGTCCCCGGCGAGATGTGGCAGTTGTTGATGATGAGCAGCTTCGCCACCGGCGCCGGCGCCGCCACCCCCTCCTCGCGCCCCTCGTGCAGGAAGGCGCTGCCCCGAAGTAGTGCGAGGCCGTGCGCCGGCATCAGCTTCTCACGGCTCCAGTTGTAGATGCCGTCGCGCCCCTCCATGTGCTGGTCGGCGCTGCACTCCATGGCGTCGAGCTCGATGCCGTGGAGACGCATGCGAAGGTGCTCCAGGATGGCTGCCACGAGGAAGTTCTTGCCCGACCCGGGCATGCCGCGCATGACCAGGACGGCGCACCCGCGCGTGCCGAACGCGATCTGGCTCTGGAAGATCTGCACGAGCGCCGCGGTCCAAGCCTGGGCGATCTCGTAGTTGCCCTCGACGAAGGCGGCGCCCAACTCCTCCGGGGAGAAGCACGGGACCTCGCTCAAGGTCATGTTGGCGACCGAGGCGGAGGGGGCCGGAGCGGAGGGGGCGGCGGGTGCGACGGCAGCGGACACGGGCGCGGGCTCGAGCACTGGGGCCGAAGCCGCCTGCAGCGCCTGCAGGCGACGCGTGCCTTCCTTCAGGGCGGCGAGCATCACCGAATATGAATGAGACAGCGCGCTCCTACGAGTGTGTAGGTGCAAATTGCACAAACCCTCAATGTGCAAATTGCATGCGCCGACATGTACAGAGCGCCCTCGGTCCACCACACTCCTCCCCCCACACCATGGCGGAAGCTGCGGCAAACGCACTCGCCTACGTGCGCGGCAGCATTGTGCGGGCGGTGGGCGACTCGCTCCGCCTCGCGCTCCTCCTGCTCCTCTACTTCGAGCACGCCGCGGAGACGGAGACCCTCTACCGCGAACTCGTGCAGCTGCTCGAGGCGGCCCTCTTCCGGGACGGAGAGCTCCACCCGCGGGTGATCGAACAGCTGTGCACGATGGGCGCGCCCCCGACGTCGCCCATCACTACGCTACAGGACTTTGTGCACCACATGTCCTTCCTGAAGGAGATGCACCTGCTGGAGGCGAAGCAGCACGCCCTGTCGGTGGCGACGACCGATGCTCGCGACAGCATCCTGTCGTCAGCATCCCCCGCTGACGACGCGCTGACGCACCCCATCCGCCTCAGCCAGACGCGCGCCGCCGCCGCCAAGAACGCCCCCGCCCCATCCACCCCTCCCGTACTCCTCCTCACGCCCGAGGAGTTGGAGGCGACGAACCGCTACCTGGAGGATCTGTTCGGTGCGGTGGCGTCGGAGTGGATCGAGATGGCACCCCTGCCCGCCATGCTGGCGCGCGCCAACGCGCTGCTGGGCTGTGCGTACGATGAGCTCGTCTCTGTCACGCAGCAGCTGAAGACGGCATCTCGGATGCGCAACGACCAGAAGAAGCGCGACGACAAGACGGGGTTGGGGCTGCGCCTCAACAAGTTCCTGCGCCACTACCTGAAGCTGCCATCCGCCTCAGCGTGGGCCATCGCGGCGATGCCCGAGTTCCAGTGCCTGCACATGAGCTGGTCAGTGGAGGGGCGACGGAACAACGTCACGACGTGCATGGGGTTCCACATCTTGTGCGCGGTCGCGGAGCAGCACATGGCGATCGTGGAACTGGAGAGCAACCCGTCGGCGGCCAAGCAGCGCATCGCGCTCGCGGGCATCCAGGTGGCGTCGGCGCAGGGTGGCGCGCTCGACACGTTCTGGAACATGGTGACCCTTCGCTTCGTGGCGGGCCGTCCGCTGATCCTGACGCACGCCACCCACGCGGACGCCTTCACCAAGATCATCGAGTCGGGGGGGCTGATCCCGGGAGGGCGGGCGCGCATCCACTTCGCCTTCGCGTTGGGGCCCGAGGGGGCGGCGGGGGCAGAGGAGCGGAAGGGGGAGGAGGGGGCCGAGGAGGAGGAGATGGTGCCGGTGGGCTACCCCGACAAGAGTCTGGTGGTGCTCTCCGCGGGGCGTGCGGCCGCGGACCGGTCGTGCTTCACCTTCTGCGTGCCGCCCAAGGTGCAGCTCCGCTTGATGGCGGAGAAGCGTTTGGGCGTGTCGCGCAACGACGTCGCGGGCGTGTTGGGCCGCCTGTCGACGGATGGCCTGTGGGTGCAAGTCACCATGTTCGACGCCGACGACGTCGCGAAGCGTCTGGTGACGTTCTGGTGGCCATGCACGGAACCCATCCCCTCGGACCCCGAGACGGTGACGAACTTCTTCACGGAGGCGGAGGCGATCGCCACCCAGATCGCGGCGACGATGGGGGTGGGGGAGGAGCCGGTGGCTGCGGTGCAGCGTTACCGCGCCCAGATGACGCCGCGCGGAAACAGCCTCTTGGAGGGGTTCTGGCGCCAAGTGACCTTCGTGGTGAACGAGCTGCAGCGGGAGGGGCAGCCGGTCCGGGCCGCGCGCCTGTACATCTCTGCCAGCCACTTGCCGCGCGTGGTGCGGAGCGAAGGGCGCAACCATGCGCGCCAGAACGCCGTCACAACCGTGGCATCCGATGCGATGGGCATTGGTCGTCGGGTCATGGAG
>Ga0172373_10005482_pt1 | contig 17359 bp, 11 predicted proteins | sample Lak10m_2_FD_114546 | JGI IMG/M metagenome (GOLD analysis project Ga0172373, IMG submission 114546) | Freshwater microbial communities from Kabuno Bay, South-Kivu, Congo - kab_092012_10m | ecosystem: Environmental > Aquatic > Freshwater > Lake | place: Democratic Republic of the Congo...
ATTTTTTGTCAGTTTTTGCGTTTTTGAAGGCGCATAGCCGGTGCTACGCAACTGAAAAAAGGTGAAAAATAGCGAAAAATGAGCCGTTTTTGACTCGGTGAGAGAATCCTGAACAAGCTCTTATATCACCATCAACGCGGCACTTCCACATTTTTTATGATATCATCCAGTATCTCCCGCGTAGAATAACCTTCCATTTCTCTCTCGGGCGTCAGGATAATCCGGTGATTGAGTACGGGATAAGAGACATAGCGTATGTCATCCGGCGTCACAAAATTGCGCCCGGACATGGCCGCGACAGCCTTCGCCGATTTCAGCAGCGACAACGATGCACGCGGACTCGCACCCAGAAATATGTCGGGATTATTCCGAGTATTGTGAACAATGGTCGCAATGTAGGTCAGCAGTTCCTCTCTGATATATACCTGTTCGATAATACGCCGGGATTCCTCTATGTCGGCCGGCGTCAGTACCGCATTAACCGACTCCCGGATTGCTCCGTGAAAATCATCCCGAAATCTGCGGAGTATCTGCTGCTCTTCCTCCAGACCCGGATACGACAAGATAATCCTGAAGAGAAATCTGTCGAGCTGAGCCTCCGGCAATTTATATGTGCCTTCCTGTTCAACAGGATTCTGGGTGGCCACCACAAAAAACGGGTCGCTCATGCGCCGGGTAATACCGTCAACTGTTACCTGCCGCTCCTCCATTACTTCAAAAAGCGCCGACTGCGTTTTGGCCGGAGCCCGGTTTATCTCGTCTATGAGTACAATATTGCTGAAAATCGGCCCCTCGCGAAAAGTGAAATCCGAGGTTTTCATGTTGAATACCGACGTGCCAACTACATCAGATGGCATCAGGTCAGGGGTAAACTGAATACGGCTGAAGTCAGCCCTGACCGTTTTGGCCAGCAGTTTTGCCGCAAGGGTTTTTGCAATCCCGGGCACTCCTTCAAGAAGTACATGTCCGCCGGTAAACAACGCCGCCAGCAATAACTCGAGCATTTCGTGCTGACCGACAATTACCCTGCTTATTTCGGACCGGACACTGTCGGCGCGCAACATTACAGGATCTACATTGACACCCGCGTACGGATTTTCTCTTCCGGATTGCTGAACCGGCTCAGTTTGTGCCGGGGGATTGAATTCGTTCTCCATCATTTTTCAACTGGCGTTTTTCATGAAAGCCTCAAGGGCCTGATAAAAGTCTGTCATCATCTGCTCTGTCGGCTCATATCGCGAAATAGCAGTGTACTGTTCAAATATATCGAGTATTTGTGCCTCGGAAATGCCGGAAAGATAACTCAGTCTGGCGGCAGATGTACTGCTGTCAGAAAGCATTCCGTCGTGGTTTAGATGTATCACCACGCCATAACGGTCGCGGAGATGCTGTAAAAAATGCCGGAAAGCCTGTTTACTGACGCTCTTGTAACTTTTTTCCTGAAAATGCATGTCAGCAATCGTGCTGATAAATTCATAAGACGCATTTTCAACAGGTTTCAGCACAGGAATGACCCTCTGCCGGCGCCTGGCCCTGAAAGCAATCCACAGAAGCGAGGCGCCCAGCAACAGATACCACGCCCAGGCTAGCGATTTTTGCTTCAGTATATACGTCAAAATACCGGTTTCTTCGCGGTCGCCGGTGTTGTTCCGCGTGCGACCCACAGACTCGGGAACTCTGGAGGTGGCATCCCAGTAAATATTTCCTTCCGACAAAAATGACATCGCGCGCTCCGCATACAATCGGGTATCCGTCCGTAACAAGGAAAAATTACTGAATGCAATGGGGGTAGTGTGAAGCAAAAAACGCCCCTCTCCGTAGTTGAATAATACAAAGTTCGGATATGAACCGTTCAACCGTCCAAGTGTGTGAAAGTCCTCCTGATTGCAAACAGTCTCCTGATCGAAAAAATGCCAGTTATAGCTTGTAATAACATTTTTTCGTGCATAATAGTACCTGGCTTCGTGCCCGGAATCTGGCAGAGAAAGCGACAAAATGCCCGTTGTATCTGTTATGTAACCGTAATCGCGCCAGGCATAATCATCACATGACAAGTCCGTAATGCGGGAAATAAGTTCGTATGGAATTGTCTTGCTGGAAATAAGTGCTGTATTTCCCCGATAAACAAAATCCAGCAGGTGTTCATTGTCTGTGGAATCGAGGAAAAGAGCCTCGCCAATAAAAACGTAATTATCGCGGGAGTATGCAGACTCTGGCAGGTCCTCAGCCAATCCCTTTCTGATATCCTTCAGTTTGTAGTCCGGAAAATAGCTGGTCAGTACCTCGTGCATGATATGCGTTCCGTAGGGTTGAACGCTTTTCTCGGAATACCCCCGCTCCTTCTCCATACTGTCTTCAAACCAGTCGTATTCGTCCCGACTGCCATCGCGCAACCAGTAGAATATCCCGCCAAGCAGCAGCGCAGCCAGTGAGATGACAAGTATCAGGGTTCGGTTTGACATGCCGTAAAGATAATATCCCGCGCAAATATAAGCGCAGACATATCTTTGCACTTCTAAGAGCTTGTTCAGGAATCTCTCGCCGAGTCAAAAACGGCTCATTTTTCACCTTTTTTCAGTTACTTAGCACCGGCTATGCGCCTTCAAAAACGCAAAAACTGACAAAAAATCAGCCTGTTTTTGCCAACGGCAGAGAATCATGAACAAGCTCTAAATCATGGAGTTCAACCTCTCTTCAACCTATACCCCCACTGGCGATCAGCCTCAGGCCATCGAACAACTCGTTGATGGCATCATAAAAGGCGAACGCGCTCAGGTGCTGCTCGGCGTAACCGGCTCGGGCAAAACGTTCACTATGGCCAATGTAATAGCCAGAGTAAACCGCCCAACCCTGATTCTCACACACAACAAGACACTGACCGCACAGCTCTACGGAGAGTTTCAGTCTTTTTTCCCCGATAATGCCGTTGAGTACTTCGTCAGCTACTACGATTACTACCAGCCGGAGGCATATCTTTCTGTGACAGACACCTATATCGAGAAAGATCTGCAGATTAACGATCTGGTAGATAAACTGCGACTGAAGGCCACTTCATCGCTGCTCTCGGGCAGACGCGATATCATCATCGTTGCCTCGGTATCCTGTATTTATGGTATGGGCAACCCGGAAGATTACAAAACAGGTATTATCAGACTGCAGCGAGGAGAGAAAAGAAGCAAAACCGATTTTCTGTTCGCGCTGACCAACAGCCTGTACTCCCGCTCGGAAACGGATTTCATCAGGGCCACTTTCCGTGTCAGAGGCGATACCGTAGATGTCAATCTCCCTTATGCCGACTGGGGTATCAGAGTCGTCTTCTGGGGTGATGAAATTGAAAGCATTGAAACAATCAGCCTCGAAACAGGTAAAAGAATTGCCACTACCGAAATAACTGCCATTTTCCCGGCTAACCTCTATGTAGCGCCCAAGGATCGCCTCGGACAAATTATGGAGGATATCAAGGCAGAAATGACTGCCCAGGAAAAATTCTTTATCAGCGAAGGACGTACGCAGGAGGCCCGAAGGGTGGTGGAACGCACCAACTTTGATCTCGAAATGATCAAAGAACTGGGCTACTGCTCCGGTATCGAGAACTACTCCCGATTTTTCGACCGCCGGAAACCGGGCACACGTCCGTTCTGCCTGCTGGATTATTTTCCAGATGACTATCTCATGATTGTTGACGAAAGTCACGTAACGCTCCCGCAGGTGCGCGGGATGTGGGGCGGCGACCGCGCCCGAAAACAGTCGCTCGTCAACTGGGGTTTCCGGCTTCCTTCCGCCATGGATAACCGGCCGCTTAACTTCAGCGAGTTCGAAGGCCTCATCAATCAGGTCGTGTTCGTCAGCGCTACTCCTGCCGACTACGAACTGGAGCAAACGGAAGGGGTAGTGGTGGAACAACTCGTCAGACCCACCGGCCTGCTCGATCCGCCTATCGAAGTGCGTCCCACGCTTAATCAGATTGATGATTTGCTCGAGGAAGTCCAAAAACGGATTGAAATAAACGAGAGAACGCTGGTAACCACCCTCACCAAACGCATGGCCGAAGAGCTGGCCGATTATATGGCCCGCGTAGGTATCAAGTGCCGGTACATTCACTCGGAAGTAGAAACGCTCGAACGGGTAGAAATCCTGCGCGACCTCCGGCTCGGAGAATTCGACGCACTCATAGGCGTAAACCTGCTCCGTGAAGGTCTTGACCTGCCCGAAGTGTCTCTCGTGGCCATTCTCGACGCCGACAAGGAAGGTTTTCTCAGAAATATGCGCTCTCTTACCCAAACGGCCGGCCGCGCAGCCAGAAATGCCAACGGACTCGTCATTTTCTATGCCGACAAGGTAACTGATGCCATGCGGAATACCATAGACGAGACAAACCGAAGGAGGGATATTCAGATGGCGTATAACGAAAAGCACGGAATTACCCCCACGACTGTCCGTAAATCGAAGGAACAGATACTGGCAGGAAAAAGTGTACTCGATATCCGCGGTGATGCACCTCAGTACTACGTAGAGCCGGAAGAGGCCGGTATGGCTGCTGAACCGGTCATAGCGCTGGCCAGCAAACCCCAGCTGGAAAAAATGATTGCCGAGACAGAACGAAAAATGAAGGCTGCCGCCAAAGAACTGGACTTTATCACTGCCGCCCAGCTCCGCGACGAAATGCTGGCGCTCAAACGGCAACTGGCAGAAAAGCCATAACCTCCGGGTCTTTCAGTTTAAATCCATACCTTTGCAGCACCTTACCGAATTTCATTATTCGTCCTTTAACTTACAACAAAATGGCTCGTTTTCGCCCTGGAGTCCTGCATGGACAGGAAGTCACTGATTTGCTGAACTACGCAAACGAAAATAATTTTGCCCTGCCAGCCGTCAATGTCATCGGCACCAACTCGGTCAATGCTGTACTTGAAACAGCAGCAGCCGTAAACAGCCCGGTCATCGTACAGTTCTCAAACGGCGGTGCCGCTTTTTTTGCAGGCAAATCACTGTCCAACGACGGACAAAAAGCCGCTGTCCTCGGTGCCGTGTCGGGTGCACAACACGTACACGCAGTGGCTGAAGCCTATGGTGTACCTGTTATCCTTCACACCGACCACTGCGCACTCAATATCATTTCATGGGTGGATGGCCTCCTCGATGCCGGAGAAAAGTACCTCGAAAAAACAGGTCGCCCGCTCTACTCCAGCCACATGCTCGACTTGTCGGAAGAGCCACTCCATGAAAACATCGAAATCTCTGCCCGCTACTTCAAACGCATGGCTCAAATGGGTATGACACTCGAAATTGAACTGGGCGTCACCGGAGGGGAAGAAGACGGTGTGGATAATAGCGATGTGGACTCATCCAAACTTTATACCCAGCCAAATGAAGTGGCTTATTCTTACGAAGAACTCCTGAAGATAAGCCCGAATTTCACCATCGCCGCCGCTTTCGGCAACGTCCACGGTGTTTACAAACCCGGTAACGTAAAATTGCAGCCGGTTATCCTGAAAAATTCTCAGGAATACATCCGTGAAAAATTCGGAATCGCAGAAAAAACTCCGGTCAATTTCGTTTTCCACGGCGGATCCGGCTCCAGCCGCGAAGAAATTCGAGAAGCCATCGAGTACGGTGCTGTCAAGATGAATATAGATACCGATATGCAGTGGGCTTTCTGGGATGGTGTGCGCGCCTACCACGATGCCAAACGCGGCTATCTGCAAAGCCAGATCGGAAACCCGGATGGCGACGACAAACCCAACAAGAAATTCTATGACCCGCGCGTATGGCTGCGCGAAGGCGAAAAAACTTTCGTTACCCGCCTGAAATCAGCATTTGAAGACCTGAACTGTCTGAACAGAAACTGACCGGAATATGCTCCAACCTGGCGAAAAAGCCCCCGATTTCTCCCTGCGCGCTACCGACAAGTCGCTCGTAAAACTGTCCGAATACCGGGGAAAGAACGTCGTATTGCTGTTCTTTCCCTTCGCATTCACAGGCGTCTGTACCAAAGAACTCTGTTTTATGCGCGACAGTCTGGCTCAATACGAAAATCTCGACGCGCAGATTCTGGCCATCTCGGTGGACAGTCCCTACACACTGGCAAAATGGAAGGAAGAACAGCAGTTCAACTTCCCGCTGCTTTCCGACTTCAATAAAACTGTCAGCAAAAAGTACGATACCATCTACAAGGAGTTTGCGCTCGGTCTGAAAGGTGTTTCAAAACGATCCGCTTTCGTGATTGACCGCGAAGGCATACTCCGGTTTGTAGAAGTACTGGAAAACGCAGGCGAACTGCCCGACTTCGGAGCCATCGAATCAACTCTTAAATCGCTCAACTGACTGTATGTTTTCCGATAATACACCCGGTATCCGTATGTACGAAAAACCGCTTTGGGAAGAGGACGAGGAAGTACTGGTTGATGATGAAACCGGTACAGGGTTCTCCTCCAGACTTATCGTTTTCAATGATGAAGTCAATACCTTTGAGTGGGTAATCGAGTGTTTCATGGAGGTACTCGGCCATTCTTCGGAACAGGCCGAACAGTTGTCGCTCATCATCCATTACAAGGGAAAAGCTACCGTCAAAAGCGGAACCCGAACTGAACTGATTCCTTACTGCAAGGCACTGCAGGACCGTGGTCTTTCAGCAGAGGTTGTCACCGATACAGAATAACTCAACGCTCAACGATACTGAATCATGTACCCGGACCTCTCCTATCTATTCCACGACCTGATTGGAACTCAGCCCGATAACGGGCTCGCCATGTTCAAGACGTTCGGGTTCTTCCTCGCAATAGCCTTCCTCGCCAGCGCACTGGTTTTCCATATCGAACTCCGGAGAAAGGCAAAAGAAGGGTTTTACACACCTGTGAAGGTCAGAATAACAACCGGCCTGCCGGCAACCCGAAACGAGATCATCAGCAACGCACTCGCCGGACTGATTATCGGCGGAAAGGGACTTTACGCCTACCAGCATTATGCCGACTTCCGCCACGATCCGGCCTCGGTTATTCTCTCGCTCAAAATGAACTGGCTGGGAGGTATCATCGGTGCAGCCCTGCTGGGCGGTTTTACTTATCTCGACGGACAAAAACGCAAAAAAGATAACCCGGAAACTCAGGATCTGCTGATTTTCCCCCACGACCGAATCAGCGAAATGACGGTAGCCGCTGCCATTGGCGGTATCCTCGGTGCCAAAATTTTCGACCTGTTCGACAACTGGGAGGATTTTCTCGCCGACCCGATCGGGTCTCTGACGTCCGGCGGCGGACTCGCTTTTCTGGGCGGACTTATTCTCGGCTTCATCGCTGTAGTTTATTATATATGGCGCAATAAAATACCATTCCTCCCTACGGCCGATGCTGTAGCACCTGCTCTGGTAACTGGCTATGGTGTAGGACGTATTGGCTGCCAGCTCTCCGGCGATGGCGACTGGGGTATCGTAAATACCGCTTCCAAACCGGAGTGGATGTCATTCCTGCCCGACTGGATGTGGAGCTACCAGTACCCGCACCACGTACTGAATACAGAAGGTACCGAACCGGTCAGGAGTGTGCCCGTCGAGGGTTGTACCTGGGATTACTGCATGCAACTCGGACAGCCCGTATTCCCTACGCCTTTTTACGAAATAATGATGATGGCAGGCATTTTTGCCATTCTCTGGGCACTGAGAACCAGGGTAAAGGTTACCGGAATGCTGTTCTTCATCTATCTCTGCCTGATTGCAGCAGAGCGATTCCTGATTGAAAAGATTCGGGTGAATGTTTCTCATGATGTGCTGGGCGTCAGCCTCACCCAGGCGGAAATCATTTCCATCGTACTTTTCCTCACTGGTCTTGCGGGTGCTGCCTGGCTTTGGAAAAACTCCGAAAAAGCTAGCGAATAGCCTTCCACTCCTTCACGTACGATTTCTTGCCCAATAACATCCACAAACCCTCGCGGAAGTAGATGAGGGTAAGTTTTATGTACCCGTATTCGCGGAATCTTCTCGGTGAATGGTGTACTTTCAGTCGCCGCAGGTATGAAATTTTACCCTCTCTTTGCAGACGGTAAAACAGATTACAGTCCTCTCCGGCAATAAGGTGCTCACTGTAGCCACCAATTTTTTCAAATATACTGCGCCGGACAAGCTGACACTCCCCCTTCGCGAGATATATATTTACAAAAAACGACAACCTGATGATGGCATTCATCAAGACATGATAAATTTTATCGTCCAGACGGGCCTCCTCCGGATAAACCCATATCGGAACCGTAGCAGCCACAATACGGGGATTCTCAAATGTCTGAAGTACGTCAGGAAAGAAGCGGTCGGGGTCGGGGATTTTAACATCGGCGTCTGTATGAAACAGTATGTCGCCGGTAGCCTGTTGTGCACCGTAATTACGGCCTATGGCAATATTCTGCTTCCCGGGTTTTTGCGCCAGAACAACGCGACCCGGGAATTTATCTGAAAAAGCGCTGACAATACCATCGGTACCGTCAGCGCTGTTAGCGTCAGAAACTATAATTTCCAGATTGTACTTCTCCATTAAAGGCTCAAACTGAGCCAGAGTTTCCGCTATATAACTCGATTCATTCTTGCAAGGAATGACAACGCTGATTTTGGGCTGCTGACTGTTCATATCAATGTCGTTGAATCAAAACACAGCCAAAAGTAAGACAATGCGGCAAACTTCGGTTATCATCTGCACTTATTTGTCGTCGCCAAAGAAGGCAATAATCTTGTCGGCAAGTTCCATGCCTATATAGGACTGAGCCTCTACGGTACTGGCCCCAATATGCGGTGTACAAGAGACAAGCGGGTGTTTCAACAGCGCTTCTCTCGGCGAGGGCTCCTGTTCAAACACATCCAGTCCGGCACCGGCAACTTTACCGCTCGACAGAGCAACAAGCAGCGCCTCTTCATCAATAACACCTCCACGAGCTGTATTAATCAGGAAAACACCCGGCTTCATTTTTTCAAATTCGGCAGCTCCGAACAGGGGTGTCCCTCCACCCGGAATATGAATCGTGATGAAATCTGATTCGCGGATGATTTTCTCAAAGGGCTCGGTCCGGATATTTACACAGGTTTTGATATCCTTGAAATCGGCCAGACTGATTCCTACTTCTGCCTCTGCCACATAGGGATCGTGCGCACGCACACGCATACCCGCACCAAGTGCAATCTGGGCTACTTCCTGACCGATACGGCCAAAACCAATGATGCCAAGCGTTTTACCCTTGATCTGAAAACCTGTTTCATAGGCCTTTTTCAACTTTTTGAAGTCGCCACCCGCTGCAAGTTCGCGGTTACTGCGCTGCAACATGCGCGACAAACTGAAAAGGTGAGCCATGGCCAGTTCCGCTACAGCCCTCGATGACGCACGGGGAGTGTTAAACACCTGTATCCCCTTGCTTTGTGCATATTCCACGTCAATATTGTCGAGGCCAACCCCTCCGCGGGCTATGACTTTCAGGTTTTTACCCGCGTCAATCACCGCCCGGGTTACTTTCGTCGCACTGCGCACAATGAGTACATCGTACTCGGAAATCCGGGACACCAGGTCCTCCTGTGCAATTTTATTTTCATCCACAAGATAGCTGGCCTCCTCCAGAAGAAGCTTCCCGTCGGGATGTATGCCGTCGTTTGCAAGTATTTTAATCATCGCTTGAGCTTTTTTGATCGCCGGAGCAAAGATAGTTCTAAAGCCACGGATTATTTAACCAAAAAACAGAACTTAATTTTATTCACCTTACAATGGTCACGTCGCCCTTGTAAACAATACGCTCCCCGTCAATGAATTCGACCTCTGCCGACCATACAAATACACCGGGATTCATTGGTTCTCCGTTGAATGTTCCGTCCCATCCGACTGTCGGATTGTTGGGAAGGAACTCGTTGAGTTCGTAAACAGCATTACCCCAGCGGTCAAAAACACGGAAATAAAGTATCCTGGTTACCGAGCCGGGCTTGGCAAAAACACTCAGTATATCGTTCGTGCCATCATCGTTGGGCGAAAAGATATTGGGCACATAAAGCTGCCTGCGCCTGTCAACCCGAACAGCCACGTCATCCCTGTCCTTGCAACCATTCAACGCCTGCACTTCGATCGAATATACCGTGGAGATGAATGGCCTTACAACCTGATCGGGACACTGCGGACAGTCTGTGCTGTCGAAGGGTGGTGTCCAGGTTATTTTTTCGATACTGTCTATCGGCAGGTTGATTATCGCCCGGAGTGACGCCTCGTCGCCCTGACTGATGGTGAGGTCGTCTCCAAGATTGACATCCACCTGAATGGCAGCGTTAACGACGATAACCTCCTTCTTTTCACAGCGGTTGGCGTCATAAACGGTAGCAAGAAATGTACCCGCCATGAGATTGGAGAACAAGTTGCTTGCTTGTTCCGGCCCGTCATTCAGGCGGTACCTGTAGGGCGGAGCGCCGCCGGTTACATTGACTTTTACAGCACCATTGTTCTGTCCAAAACAATTCAGATTGTTTACAACGAAAGAGACGCTCATGGGCACTGACGATGAAAGTGTCACGGTTGATGTATCTGTACAGCCGTTACTGCCAGTAACCGTCACAGTATATGTTCCGGCACTCAGACCCGTCGCCTGCTGAGTAGTGGCACCGCTCGACCACGCATACTGGTAAGGAGACTGACCGCCGGAAGCAGAACCCAGAGCCGCACCATCAGAAGCCCCGTTACAACTGATGTCAAAACCGGAGTAGTTTGAACTCACCGTTGCACCGGCATCAGGTGGCAGTAACTGATTGATGGTAGCCTGAACTGATGTGCTGAAGCCGTTCGGTGAAGTAATATTAACGGTGTAAACACCAGGCGAAAGTCCGCTGATTTGCGCCGGAGTATAAAGTGCCTGAACTAATCCCGAATTCACCTGATTGCCGTTTTTGGTAACTACATAACTAAAGGGTGCAATACCCACAGTAGGCGTGAGAGTGAGAGTACCTGTTGACTGTCCACAGGGGATGGTTGAGCCCTGAAGAATGGCAACAACGGAACAGCCGTCGGCAGGTAACAGGGTAGTAATCGTCGTGATTGTACTGTCGCATCCATACTGATTGGGCACGACCTGTGTAACCATACCCACCTGAGCAGGGTTACAGGTGGTTTTGTTAACCGTAGTAGCGCTGGATGGCAGCAAAGTTCTCGTCTCGGTAACTATACTGTCGCAACCATACTGATTGACAAGCTGGTAGGTAAATACCCCTGCCTGAGACGGATCACAGGTATAGGTCTGTATTGATTTCTGACTGGTTGGCAACAAATTTACCGTGGTTATTACCGTACTGTCGCAACCGTACTTATTGGTCAGTACCTGTGTAAATACACCCGCCTGCAGAGGATTGCAGGTAGTGGCACTCAGGTTTGTGGTATTGCTCGGGAGCAGCGTCACCGTGGTAACTATCGTACTGTCACAGCCACCTGATGTCGTCAGCGTGTTGGTAAATACACCCACCTGAGCCGGATTACAAGTTGTGGCACTCAGATATGTTTTGTCCAGCGGATCAAAAGTGATAGTTGTTATCACCGTGCTGTCGCAACCGCCCGCAGTGGTATAGACATTCGTAAATACCCCAACCTGAGATGTATTGCATGACGAACCGGCTAGATTGGTAACAGGCAGCGGATTAAACAGTATTGTCGTAGTCACCGTACTGTCACATCCATACTGATTGGACAATACCTTGGTAAAGACACCCACCTCTGCCGGATTGCAACTCAAGCCAGAAAGCGCCGTTGCGCTCGACGGTGAAAGTGTGACCGTGGTAATAATAAGACTGTCGCAGCCGTCAGTAGTAGTCAGCGGATTATAAAAAGTGCCAACGGCCGCCGGGTCACAGGACTTCAGGCTGATATAGGTGGTATCCGACAAAGAAAAAGTCACAGTGGTTATAACCGTACTGTCACACCCGTACTGATTGGTCAGGTTCTGGGTAAAAACGCCGACATTATTGGGGTTGCAACTCTTGTCGTACAACAGCACCATATTGGACGGATTTAACACCACAGCGCGGATAACCACGCTGTCGCAGCCATTCAACTGTGTAAAATGCTGCACGGTTGATCCCGCCTGTGAAGGATCGCAGGTATAGGTATTCAGTGTGGTAGTATCAATGTCAAAAACCGTCAGGGTAGTGACAATCACGCTGTCACAGCCATAAATCGTCTGCAAACTGTCGGTGTAAACCCCGGAAGCAGTCTGTGAAGCACCTCCTGCCACCAAAAATTCACCCTCGCATATCTGGGCGCTGCGCGAAAAACTGAAGTTGGGTCTCACCGTAATGGTTACGCTGTCTTGTAACGAAGCACTGCAGGCTGGTGCCGAGTTGTCTTTAATGCCGAGTAACTTGTAAGTGGTTGTCTGAGCCGGACTTACCGTCACAGAGTGGTTATTACTGATATCATTGAGTGTAGTAGTCTGTGCACCATCCGTCCAGGTAACGTCAAACGGACCGTTGCCCGACAAGCTGAATTTCAGGCTTGCAGATTCTCCTGTACATATCTGCTTGCTCTGACTGAGATCGGCTACAGGTACCGGCCTTACAGCCACATCAAGACAAATTGGCTGGATACTGCCGCATACATTTTGTGGAGACACACAAACCTTGCCGGAAACTGAATTCTGGAAGTTAACCAGAATAGTGTCTCCACCACCAGTGAATACCGCACCCGCAGGAACACTCCAGTTATAGTTCACACCGGTTTGTTCCAGATTCAGGATGAACGGATAATTTCCTCCATTCGCACAAACACTCAGCGGACCAGTCATAACCGGTGGCTGTATAGGAGGCTGTACGGTAACCGGAATACATGCCGGCTGGGAAGCGCCACAAGAGTTGTTGGCCGTTATGCAAATCTGTCCGCTTACAACGGTATCCCAGGTTATTCTGATTGTACCGGCATTCAGGGAGGTAAAACTTACACCGCCGGGGACTGTCCAGTTGAAAGAAGTGGGAGAGGGCAAACCATTCGCCGTAGCCGTATAAATAATGGTAGAATCGCCGCAGGGAAGCTGGTTTCCGGAAATTTGCGGTAACTGTGGCACGGCACTGATGGCCGCCACATTCACACACGCCGTATCGTAACAGGCAAGACCTCCTCGACTGTGTTTCAGTACCAGACAATATTCTCCCGGCTGGTTAACGACTACAGTCGGTTTATTGTTGAAACCGACTATACCCGGACCCGACCACTGATACAGTGTCACTCCACCGTTCGCTGTATTGACCGATGACGCAGACCCGTCGAGCGTCACGGTGATATTCGTATCACAATTAAGTGTGTCCGGAGGAGCAACTATCGCTTCAGGCTCGAGAATGGCCAGGTCAATATTAATAATACTGTCGCAACCCAGAGAACTGGTGCAGGTTTCGCTGTATATGCCAGAAGAGGTGAAAAAATTATCACATACCTGAAACTGGGAAGGTCCACACATATTGACAAATTGCACTGGCCCGAAATAGGTAGGTATGAGATTAACCTTGCAGGTTACAATGCTGTCGCAACCCTGATAATTGGTAAACATAACCGGATAAGAACCCGGAGCAAAAAAATCCTCTCCCGCACAGGTAGCCGAACCACCCTGACACATATAAACGGTCTCTGTTACACGAACAGTGGGAATAAGATGCACCTGACAGCGAATAATGCTGTCGCAGTTCAGGTATGATGGCAGATTGACAAGAAATGTACCGGCCTGCGAGAATGTTTGTCCGGCGCACTCTACCGTGTAGCCCTGACACAAATCAACATCTTCTGTCATCTCGAGATCTTCACCAACGGTAACCGGCAGACAATATTCTGGTGCATTCGGACACAGATCACTCGTCGCACAAACTTCGGCAGCGCCCGCTTCCACCCACTGAATCGTTACCGTTGGCGTACCCGAACTGGGTCCGATAAAGTTGCCCGCAGAGGGCGGATTGATTTCCCAGGTGGACGGAACAGTTGTAGTGTAGGTTCCAATCGGCGAAGAAGGAACGCATATGCCCGTTGCCGGACCATTTACCGTAGGATTTGACGCATTGATCGAATACTCACACTGCGAGCCGCTACTGCCATCAATACACAGGTAATAAACTTCACCTGGCACCAGACCCGACGCCGTAAGTGAAGCCGTGCTGTTCGATGGAATATTACCCAGACAAGGTGACACCCAACTGAAGTTAATACAATCAGCAGTGGAAAGCACAGCCGCCTGAAGCGCACTTCCTGTGCCACATCCGTAAACAGAAATGTCAAAGGTAGCAGTTGTTGCATCCGCCGTGAAGGCAAAAAACTGGTTGTTCTGAATGGATGTACACCAGGGAGGAAAAGAAACAGGTGCTTCGGATGTAGTTTCGCCATAGTAACAGTCCAGCGATGAAGGCCCTGGCAAAATACACGCCTCTGTTGGGTCAACAGACGGCGTCGGAATGCTGCACTGTGTGGTACTGCACTGCGCATTGAGCGACAGAGGCGATAAAAAAACAGAGGTCGCAAACAGGGTTGCGCAGATAATGGAAAATTTCATCCAAGTAGAGTTTGCTGTTATCCCGTTTCGGGTCAAGATATAAAGGTAGCCTTTCTATCGGCTTTCAAAGCAAATATCAAAGATAATTTTATCTATCACAAAATAACCGGCAATAAAATGACCGCTACTCTCCGGGAACAGAAAAACGGATTTGTACTTATTAAATTTATAAAATGCTCAAAAATAGCATTTTATAGAAAACCGTTCTGTCTCTGAAAAGTAGCGGCCAATACAAACACTATGAAATAAATCAGTGCTCTTCGTGATGCGTCGCCTGCGCGTATTCAGCGGTCAGTTTCGTCTGAACATCTGACGGAACCGGTGCATACTCGGCGTAGGACATACTGAACTTTGCCTTGCCCTGTGTAAGCGACCGCAGCGAGGAGGAGTATTTGTGCAGCTCCTTGAGCGGTACACGGGCGCGTATAACCTGATAGTGGCCCTCTGTATCCATCCCCATAATGATGGCACGGCGTGTCTGCAGATCCCCCATCACATTACCCATTACTTCCGCATCGCACATCACCTCAAGGTCATAAATGGGCTCCAGTATCTGCGGATGGGCCTTGTGGAAGGCTTCCTTGAAACAAATCGTAGAGGCAATCTGAAAGGCCATATCGTTGGAGTCCACATCGTGCATTTTTCCGTCGTAAACGCTCACCCGCACATCGCGGCAACAAGAACCGGTACAAGGCCCTTCTTCCAGCTTGGCCATAATACCCTTCTTGATGGCATTGGCAAAACGGGTATCAATCACTCCACCCACAATTGCCCATACAAACACGAACTTGCCACCCCACTTGAGCTCCTCCACTTCTGTATTTTTAACTGTGAGTCCGGCCGGATCGGGCATTCCATCGTAATATGGTTCTATACGCATATGTACTTCGGCAAACTGCCCGGCACCTCCCGACTGTTTTTTATGGCGATAATCTTGATTCACCATCTTCGTGATAGTTTCGCGATAGGGAATACGCGGCTCTGCAAACTGAAGTTGTACGCCAAAGTTCTGTTCGGCCTTGTGCCGAATGACGTCGAGGTGCATCTCGCCCTGCCCGTGTATGATGTTCTGCTTCAACTCCAGACTTTGCTCCAGAATCAGTGTGGGATCTTCCTCCCGGATGGCATGAAGCGCATGCGCCATTTTCTCGATATCTGCCTTTCCCGGTGGCACTACAGCCATGCGGATACGGGATGACGGAAAATGAATACGCTCAATTTTCAACTCGGAACCTTTCGGATTCAGCGTCTGATTGGTATGAGAGTTTTTAAGTTTGACGGCACATCCGATGTCGCCGGCCATCAGCGAGTCCACCTGATCCCGGTTTTTACCCTCGCTTTCAAACAACTGTGAAAAGCGCTCGGACGTGCCGTTGTCCGCGTTCACCAGTTCATCACCGGCCTTGATTGTTCCGGAATACACCTTGAAATAGGATACATTTCCCACCTTGGGCTCCTGAACAGTCTTGAATATGAAAATACAGGGTCTTGCTGCGGCATCACAGGGCTTGGAGCCACCACCCTCGAGCGGCGCGGCAGGCCTGTCGGCCGGACTGGGACATACATCGTGAATAAAACCCATGATACGACCGCTGCCCATGTCCTGCAAGCCGGAAGCACAGAAAACCGGGAAATACTGGCGGTGCGCCAACCCGGTCTTGAGGCCCTTGGCAAGATCTTCCTCATTGAGTGTGCCCTCCTCAAAAAAGCGCTCCATCAGCGCATCATCGTTCTCGGCTGCCGCCTCAACCAGCGCAGCATGCAACTCATTGGCTCTGGCCTGATATTCTGCCGGCACAGGCTGTTTTTCAGGTTTGCCGCCGCCAGCGGGGAATTTATACATAACCATCCGGAGCGCATCAACTATCGCGTTGAAGCCCGGACCCTGATTTACCGGAAACTGGAACGGTATGACACGGTTCCCGAATCGGGCTCTGGCCTGCTCCAGTGTGGTTTCATAGTCGGCCTTCTCGTGATCAAGCTGGTTAATCACAAGAATGGTCGGTGTCTCATTTTTTTCAATGTACTCCCAGATCAGCTCTGTACCCACCTCAACGCCATTTCGGGCATTGAGTATCATCAGGGCTGTGTCGGCCACCTTGAGTGCCGTAACAACCTCCCCCGAAAAATCGTCGAGACCGGGTGTGTCAAGGATGTTGATCTTGGTGTCTTTCCATGTTCCGTGGAGAACGGAGGCGAACAGCGAATGACCGCGTTCCTGTTCGAGAGCAGAGTAGTCGCTCTGGGTGTTGCCATCGGTCGTTGTGCCGCGGCGTGTAATGGCTTTTGCTTCAAAAAGCATGGTCTCGGCAAGCGTGGTCTTGCCGCTTCCGGCATGTCCGCACAGGACAATATTCCGGAGCTTGTCAGTTGAATAGGTTGCCATAAGCAAAGAACTGAATGAGGGTGAACGTTGCGGCAGGTGGCCGGGGATCGCACTGGCAATCTCCGCTCACCTGCCGGTTAATGTAAACGGGTCATGAATCTTGTTTTTGTTTTGGTGATGAACTACTGTTTTCAGCGTCCAATTTATGCGACTTTCTGATATTTCAATGTAAATAATAACATTTATTTTATAAAATTGAATCAATCTAATTACACAGAATTTTTAAAGGAGCTTGTTCAGGATTCTCTGCCGTTGGCAAAAACAGGCTGATTTTTTGTCAGTTTTTGACTCGGCGAGAGAATCTTGAACAAGCTCTAAGTCACTCCACAAAATACATGGCAATTTCTCCCTTATTTTTTGCCGGCAGTTTCCCCCTGTAATGACAATTAAACTGGTCTTTTACGGCCTCCCACGTCGTCTCCGAAATATTGACTTTACCGGGTTCTCCCCCCTGCTCCA
>Ga0172373_10005485_pt1 | contig 17353 bp, 13 predicted proteins | sample Lak10m_2_FD_114546 | JGI IMG/M metagenome (GOLD analysis project Ga0172373, IMG submission 114546) | Freshwater microbial communities from Kabuno Bay, South-Kivu, Congo - kab_092012_10m | ecosystem: Environmental > Aquatic > Freshwater > Lake | place: Democratic Republic of the Congo...
CCATATCCGCACGCTGCTACTCACATTCTTCTACCGTCAAATGCGCTCCCTCATTGAGCGTGGATACCTTTATATTGCTCAACCTCCTCTTTACAAAGTAAAACGAGGCCAATCTGAGGTTTATTTAAAGGACGATGAAGCCATGGGCGATTATCTTCTTGATGCGATTTGTTTTGAAACAGTCATAAACACTGCAGATGGGCAGCAAATTACCGGGGAAGACCTTAAGCAAACAGCGAAAATGCTGGCTAAGGTCAAAGAAAAAATCCAAGCCCTTGCAAAGCGTCTTCCTTCCCCTCTTCTCTTGGAACAGATGCTCATCACACGGGCTCTTTTTGAGGTCAACTCCACAACCGTTGATGCAACCCTTGCACGCCTGAAAAAGGCTGATGTAATTGCCACATGGACAGCCACCCTTGAAAACAACATTGTGACATTCACCCGTGAACACCTCGGTGTTAGCGAGCATTTCGTATATGACACATTCATTGCGGAATCCTATGAAGCAAAATCCCTTGAGAAATATTCAGAACGTCTTCAAGGTCTCTTTCCTGCCAACATCGATCACAAGGGCACGCTGTATACTTTCCACAGCCCCTCCGAAATGAGCCAGCAAATCCTGGATTTTGGCCGCAAAGGTATTAGCATTAGCCGTTATAAAGGTCTTGGTGAAATGAATGCCGAACAGCTTTGGCAAACAACTCTTGATCCGGAAGTAAGAACACTTTTACAGGTTAAACTCTCGCACTTTGAGGAAACCGAAGAAGTGTTTTCAACCCTCATGGGTGATGTTGTGGAACCACGCCGCGAGTTTATTCAGAAAAACGCCCTCAAAGTTGTAAATTTGGACGCTTAATGACGACACTACGCGGCGATAGTCGCCCCCCAAGGCGACCTCCCCCTCCTCCTCCGCCACCACGCGGTGGGCAAAAGGGAAAATTGCCGCCTAAAAAGCGTCATTCATTTTTATGGACACTCTTTAAAACCTTTCTTACAGCAGGAATATGGGTTGCAAGTTTTGCGGTCCTTGCGGTTTTTTGGTTTAGTTATGACCTTCCTGATATTGAAAAGTTACAACTCAGCAATCGCAAACCAAGCGTCACTATTCAAACCATGGATGGCACTGTTCTTACGACTTACGGTGATCTTTATGAAGACATGGTGAAGCTCAATGAACTCCCGCCCTATGTTTATCAAGCTGTGCTTTCCATTGAAGATAGGCGTTTTTACCACCACTTTGGTGTGGACCTTATTGGCCTGATCCGCGCTGCTTATACCAACTATCAGGCAGATCGGGTTGTTCAAGGTGGTTCAACCATCACTCAACAGCTTGCTAAAAACTTTTTGATTACCCAAGGGATGTACGGCACCAATGACCGATCGCTTCGTCGTAAAATCCAAGAAGTCATTATGGCCGTTTGGCTTGAGTGGCATTTTACAAAGGAACAAATCCTTACAATCTACCTTAATCGTGTTTATTTGGGATCCGGCGCATACGGTATTGATGCTGCTTCACGCAAATACTTTGGCCGTTCAGCCCGCCAACTGAATGTGTATCAGTCCGCCGTAATTGCAGGACTTTTAAAAGCGCCATCGAAATACTCTCCCCTTGCCAATCCTGATCGTGCTTATGAACGTGCGCAAGTAGTCCTTCATCAAATGCAAGATGAAGGATACATTCCTTCGGCAGATCAATACCTTGCCCAAGCAAAGCAAGAACTCAAACAAACAGCCGAAGAACGCGGTCAATCTGGCGTTAAGTTCTTTACCGATTGGGTGTATGACCAAATTCCTAACTACACGGCTATTGACCAAGACCTTGTCGTTGTTGTTACCCTTGATCCCGCCATGCAACGCCATGGGGAAAAGGTGTGCACGGAATATCTCGATACCCTTGGCAAAGATCTTAAGGCATCTGAAATGGCCCTTGTTACCATGCTGCCCGATGGGGCTGTTAAAACCATGGTGGGCGGTCGTGACTATAAAAAAAGTCAGTTCAACCGTGTTACCCAAGCCCTTCGCCAACCTGGTTCCGGATTTAAATCCTTCGTCTACCTTGCAGCCGTTGAAGAAGGTATGACCCCTGAAACCATGATCGAGGATACCCCCGTTCAAATCGGTAATTGGGCCCCCAGCAACTTCAAACACGTCGCCCAAGGGGAAGTCAGCCTCAGGTATGCCCTTGCAAAATCTGTAAACGCTGTCACCGTACGCCTCGGCATGGCAGTAGGCGCGCCAAAAATTATCGAGGTTGCCAATCGCCTTGGCATTACAAGCAAGATGACACCTGACCTCAGTATTACCCTGGGATCTATGGACACTACCCTCCTTCAGATTACGTCAGCCTTTGCCACGTATGCTCACCAAGGGTTTGCCGTGTGGCCCTATGGCATTTTGGAAATTCGGGATAAAAGCGGGAAAATTCTCTATAAACACGACGCCGGGCAGCCCACACGTATTATTGCCCAACAACACTTGGAATACATGCGTGATATGTTAAATGCTGTTGTGAAAGAAGGTACTGGGCGCAACGCAAAGTCTGCGGTAGGTGGTAAAACAGGAAGTAACCGTGATCAGGACGTTTGGTTTATTGGGTATACCAACAACCTTGTGGCAGGCGTATGGGCTGGAAATGACAAAAATGAACCCATGCTTAAAAAATCCGTCGGAGCCCTTTTACCAGCAAAGACATGGGAAGCTTTTATAAGCGGTGTTAACAATATGATCTTGAAAAACGATATTGAATCAAGCTCCATCGATTCATCATCGCCCCAAGCAAAGCTCACAGGGAATGGGGCAAAAAATGCCCAGTCACCTCTCTCAGAAACAGAACTTGCCCAAGACAATATCGACGACTTAATCGAAGCTGTAGCCCGTCAAAACGAAACGTCTCCTCGTCTTAATAAAAAAAATCCTTAAAAAATTTTCCCTTGGCATAAAACTTGCATCATAAAAACTGGACGCATGATGCGTCTTATGTTCAACCCACATGATGTGAGGATTATTATGACTGATTTATCAGCAACCACTAACATTAACTCCATGGTTGCGCGCCGTTTCGCGGAACGCAACAGCCGTATGGCAGCTCTTGCAACAGAGCAATTGTCATCCGGTCTTATGACTTCTGATCCATCCCGTGCACCTTCTGAAGCAGCTGTTGGTTCTCGTTTGGAAGCGAAGTTAAGTAACCTTGCTCAAGCTCAAAAGAACGCCAGCCAGCTGACCACCATGATTCAGATGGGTACCGGTGCTCTTAAGACTCAGCAAGACATCATCACCCGTATGCAAGCGCTCACAACGCAGGCAAACAGCGATGGTGTTGACGATGATAACCGCTTGATGCTGGACCAAGAATTCCAACAGCTTGCGAATCAGCTTAACCTCACAGCACAAACAACACGCTGGGGTAACACACAGTTATTCAATGGTTCCGCTGCTTCTGCTGTTACAAACCTTGGTGTTGTTTCAGAGTCTATCAGCGTAAACGCTGTTGCAAACGCTTTCACTAACGCTTACAACGCAACATACACCCAAGGTGTGATTGATGGTACCGTTACAGATGCCACAGTTACTGCCAACGGAAACATGTTTGACATTACAGTAAAAATTGGTGATAAAACATTTGCAAATACCGTTGCAGCACCAACAGCTGGTGGTGTTTTGACACTCATCAACACAAAAGATGGCACAAGCTCCGTTGCGTTTAACTATCACGCAACAGACGTTACTGGCTTTGCGGGTACAGCTGCAAGCTTCCAAACAAACTTGCGCTCTCACCTTGGTGTTGGTACAGGTTCAAAATCCGTTGCAACATCTGCTTCTGCTGCAATGTTAACAAACGTGACCGTAACTGCAGGTTCTGCTGCTTCTTCTGGCTCATACGCTGTTACATACACAAAGAGCGGCACCACAGGTACATTCCGCATCAGCGATGGTGTGAACGTGTACACAGGTACAGCAAACGTTGCTGCAAGCGCTTCAATGACAGATACAGTAACTGTTGGAAACTTCAGTCTTGCTTTGGCTGCCTTTGACGGTTCTGCAACAATTGCTACACAATCTGGATTCTCTGTTTCAAACACATCCACTCTCAGCATGAGTGGTCAGGTTGACTCAGAATCTGGGGACACACTGAGTGTTACCTTTACCTCAGCAAACGTCACCTCACTTGGCCTCAGCGGCAAGAGTATTACTTCAAAAGCAAATGCCGTTGCAGCTCAAGCTGCTTTGAAAACAGCTGCTGCTTCTATTAGTAACTCTATCGCGCAGCTCGGTGGTAAAAGAAGCCAGCTCGACTTCCAAGTTGAGAACCTTAAAATTTCACAAGCAAACAACGCCGCTGCAAAAAGTACGTACACAGATACGAACATTGCAGAAGCGTCTGAACGCTTGATGAAGTTCAAAGCACTCTCCGGCATTGCAACCTCTGTGTTCTCACAAGCTATTCAGGATACACAAAGGCTGTCTCAGTTGGTTGAGCGTCTTAGCTAAACTTATAATTGGCAATTTTTGCCGGTTATTAATCAGGGGTAGGAAAATTTTTCCTACCTCCTTTTAAAATAAAGGAGATATACGTATGGTTGATACCGTTGCCACAGCACAAGCAAGCGCATCCCCTTCAACCGTTCGCATGCGCAAAGATGAATTTGGGGGAACCCACTATTCCGTTGCCAAAAAACTTAATACAACACAAATGGATCCTGTAGAATTTGCTGAATCTGTTGCTGGGATTAAAAAAGAGCAAGCCAAAGCATATAACGATAAAATCGATCTTAACCTGAAAAAAATTGTAAAGCTGCAAGAATTAAAATCCATCAGCACAACATTAAACACTGTTACCCAACAACTCTCTAACTATCTTGGGGTCAATAGAGACCTACAAGCGACAAACCTTTGGCGAAGCAAATTTCCAACACTAACATATTCAGACACAGGACAAGATGCTTCTGCAGCCGTCAAAATCACAGCCACAGCCGATGCCCCCATTCGTGACTTTACGTTTCAAGTCATTCAAAAAGCAAAAAATGACGTCAAAACAAGCACTGTGGATTGCCCCAATCTTGATGCCGCTCTTAATGTCCAGGGCACTCTTTCCATTGCAGGGCAAAATCTTGCCATCACAACGGACATGACCCTGAATCAAATTGCCACCGCTGTAAATCAACTCACGTCCACAACGAATGTTAAGATGGAGCTTGTCAAAGTTGATGCGACAAACTACCGTTTTCAGCTGGTTTCAACAAAACTTGGTACCCCCATTGATCTTACAGGCACAACCGCCCTTCTTGCGACAAATCTTGGGGTTTCAACGGCTTTAACCGACGCCACAACACTTTGCCTCAAAGCAAAATATAACGGTCAAGATGTTGTCCGTACGGATAGTAATTTTATCAGCGACATCGTTCCTGGGGTTACCTTTGAGATTTATAACACAACAACCGCATTAAACGGCAAAATCGATAATGATCGTCTGGCCATTGGCAAAGCATTCGGGGATTTTCAAACAGCCTATAATAAGTTAAGAAAATTTGCGCGCGAACAAACTGCCTATGAAGCAGACAAGCTTACTCCTTCAAAAGATGCATATCTTCACCAATCAACAACTCTTCGATCTCTCCTCTCAAGTGCTGAAATAACACTGACATCATCTGTAGCTGGCCTTGCGACCATGAACAATCTTTCAGAAATTGGTATTCCCGTAGGAAAAGCTACTTTTGATTCAACGTCTGGATCCATGACAAGCTTCTCGGATGAAATTGCCATTGATGCAGCAAAGCTAGACCAACTGATCAATAGCAATCAACTAGCGGGGGTCCTTGGAGTTGTTGGAAATAAATCAACAACATCCAACGATAATTTTCCAGTCTATGCCCTTCCTAATTTTGTGAATAATTCAAGCCTTTCTGGAAAAAACATCACCGTCAGCATTAGCAAAGTAAATGGTGTCATTCAAGCGACCCTGACTGTAGATGGTATTACCACAAATGCTGAAATGGTGGGGGATAACCTTGTTAAAGGTCCTGCGGGAACAGCTTATGAAGGGTTGATGGTAGGGGTAAAAAAAGTTGTTACAGATGCCCTTATTGATAATGGAGCCGCAGCAACAGCCGTTGTAAGCGGCACCCAAGGTATTTTCTCAAAACTTCAAAAGGCTGTCGATGGATTTATTGCCTTTCAAACCGGAAATATTGATACGGAAATACGTCAACTTGAAACAGATAACAAACAAAATAAAACTCAAGCTGAATCCCTCGAGGCCCAAGCTAAGAAAGAATTTGAACGTGTAATGCGTGAATTCCAACAATTACGAGAACTTGAGGCTCAATACCAACAATTTATGGAAAGCATGGATCAAATTATGAATCTAATGACTGCTCGCCATTAACGACACAACTTCTTAAAGGAACGATACGATCATGAATAAAATGCTACAAAATTATGGAAAAGCACGGGCTATTTCTCAATCCCCAACACAGCTTGTGGGCACACTTTTTCATAAATGCGCCCATTATCTCAACCTCATGGAGAATAATATCCAAGAAAAATCCTATTATGAGCGCTTTCTTAACAGTGAAAAAGCCTCTGCCATTCTTACAAATCTTATGGCAAGCCTTGATGAAACTTCGCCAGAGACCAGGGATTTTTCAGAAGAAGTGAAACAATTTTGCTATTTGATGTTGTCTTATATTACCGAAATTAATCAAAAAGAACGTGTAGACCTTTGCCAAAAAACGTCTTATTTACTGCGCGAAATGGGAAATGTTTGGGAAGGTGTATAGATTGTAAAAAAAGCACTCGATTCCCCTATAAACCATTGTGATTTTGGCTTAAGATCGAGCAAAAGAAAATTTTAAATTACACATACCTTTGGACTTTATTAATCAACAAGAAGGACTTCAAAGAAGCATTCGCATTTTGCATGAAGACTCCCAGAGTTATTTGGCCTGCGATACAGAATTTATTCGGCAAAAAACATTTTATCCTGAATTGTGTTTGATGCAATTTGGAACAAGCAATCATTGCTTTCTCATCGATGCCCTTGCTTTTGAGCCTTCACAAATGGCAGCACTTTTTTTTGATCATACGAAAACATTTGTTTTTCATTCATGTAAACAAGATTTGGAAATTATCTATCATCTTTATGGAAGACTCCCCCTTTTTGTTTTTGATACTCAAATTGCATCAGCGTTCTTAGGCCTTGGAGAAAGCATTTCCTATGAAGGACTTGTTCAGCACTATCTCAACACGCCTTTGGATAAAACCCAGCAGTATACCGATTGGAAGGCACGCCCCCTATCGGAAAAACAACTTGCTTATGCCGCAGATGATGTTATTTTCCTTACAAAAATTTACCCCCTTATATTAAAAGATCTCCAAATCAGAGGTTATTTGGAATGGGCCCTTGAGGATATGATCCCCCTCTCAAAAACAAGCACGTTTGAAGAAATTCCCCTTTCGCGCATCCACCGCTTGAATATTTCAAAAAAGCATTATGCCCATGCCAAAACACTTTTCGAATTTCGTGAAATTCATGCAAAGCGCTTAAACATTAATCGCAACCAATTTTTTAGTGATAAAGCCATTGAATCCCTTGTAAAACTCCAAGATCCCTTAGAATTAGAATCTTACGCTCAGACGCATCTACCCCTCTTAGTAAAACAAAATCTTATAGAAGAGTTAATTCACATTCTCCTTCACACTCATTTAGAAGATGTGCCGTCGCCCAAAAAGATGACGGATTCCCAACAAAAAGAGTTATCCTTCCTTCAAAACAAGCGCGACACCTTAGCAGACGAACTTCATTTTCCTCGATCCCTCCTCGCAACCAGCAGTGATCTTCGTCAACACATTCTTTATCAAAATGGCCGTATCCAAGAAACCTGGCGTAAAAAAATATTAGAACTTTAAACAGGCCCAGAATCCTTTCTTGGATTGTGATTTTTCAAAAAAACACCCCTTTAAAAAATCACACAAAGCTTGACAGCACCGTGATGTTCAATTAATAATGTTAGCACTCACCACAAGTGAGTGCTGATAAATTAACTAAGTTTATGAACTTAACCTACATGAAGGAGTGAACGAATGAGTATGAAATTCAGGCCTCTCCACGATCGAGTGCTTGTCAAAAGACTCGACAGCGAAGAGAAAACAAAATCCGGCATCATTATCCCTGATACCGCCAAAGAAAAACCCCAAGAAGGTGAAGTGTTGGCTGTAGGATCAGGCACACGCGCTGAAAACGGCACCGTTCACCCCCTCGACGTTAAAGTTGGCGACCGCATTCTTTTTGGCAAATGGTCCGGCACAGAGATCAAACTTGATGGCGACGATTTCATCGTGATGAAAGAGTCTGACATCATGGGCATTATGACAAAATAAATATCGAAGAAAGAATTGAGGCATTACTATGGCTGCTAAAGACGTACGTTTTTCAACCGACGCCCGCGACAAGATGCTCGCAGGTGTTAACATTATTGCAAACGCTGTAAAAGTGACATTGGGCCCAAAGGGACGCAACGTCGTTATCCAAAAGTCCTTTGGATCACCCCGCATCACAAAAGACGGTGTTTCCGTTGCAAAGGAAATTGAACTTTCCGATGCTTTCGAAAACATGGGTGCACAAATGCTTCGCGAAGTTGCAAGCAAAACATCCGACCTCGCTGGTGACGGCACAACAACAGCAACCGTGCTTGCACAAGCCATTGTGACAGAAGGTGTCAAGGCTGTGGCTGCTGGCATGAACCCCATGGATGTAAAGCGCGGCATTGACCTTGCAGTGGAATCCGTTGTAAGTGACATTAAAAAGCGAAGCAAAGCTGTATCGACCAACGATGAAATCGCTCAAGTGGGCACAATTTCAGCAAACGGCGAAACAGAAATCGGCACCATGCTTGCTGAAGCTGTTCAAAAAGTCGGTAAAGAAGGTGTGATCACCATCGAAGAAGCAAAATCCCTTCAAACGGAACTCGATGTTGTGGAAGGCATGCAATTCGACCGTGGCTATATTTCTCCTTACTTCGTCACCAACTCTGAGAAGATGGTTGCGGATCTTGAGAATCCTTACATCCTCATCGTCGAGAAGAAAATCTCAAGCCTTCAAAGCATGCTCCCTATTTTGGAAGCTGTCGTTCAATCTGGTCGCCCTCTCCTCATCATCGCAGAAGATGTTGAAGGTGAAGCCCTTGCAACCCTCGTTGTGAACAAGCTCCGTGGTGGCCTCAAAATCGCTGCTGTCAAGGCACCTGGCTTTGGTGATCGCCGCAAAGCGATGCTCGAAGATATTGCCATCGTAACAGGCGGCCAAGTGGTCAGTGAAGACCTTGGCATTAAGCTTGAAACAGTAACCTTGGATATGCTTGGTTCTGCTAAAAAGGTCCTCCTCGATAAAGAAAATACAACAATCGTTGATGGCGCTGGCGCAAAGCAAGATATCACTGCCCGTTGCAACCAAATTCGCGCACAAGTTGAGGAAACAACCTCCGATTATGATCGTGAAAAGCTTCAAGAACGCCTTGCAAAGCTTTCAGGTGGTGTAGCTGTTATCCGTGTTGGTGGTGCTACAGAAATGGAAGTAAAAGAACGCAAAGATCGCGTTGAAGATGCGATGCACGCAACTCGCGCTGCTATCGAAGAAGGCATCGTTCCTGGCGGTGGTGTAGCCCTTCTTTATGCCCTCAAATCCCTTGACGGCATTAAAGTTGCAAACCACGACCAAGAAGTGGGTGTGAAGATTGTAAAGCAAGCTCTCACAGCACCTTGCCGTCAAATCGCTGTTAATGCAGGCGCTGATGGATCCATTATCGTGGGCAAGGTTATGGACAGCACCGATAGCAATCACGGCTATGATGCTCAAAACAATCGCTTTGGTGATATGTTTAAATTCGGCATCATCGATCCAACCAAAGTGGTTCGTACAGCCCTTCAAGACGCAGCATCCGTTGCGAGCTTGATGATCACAACGGAGGCTATGATTGGTGAAAAGCCTGAACCAAAATCCGCAATGCCAGCACCTGGAATGGGTGGCATGGGTGGTATGGGCATGGATTATTAATCCATCACCACTACTTCTCAGCTTTGAGATTAAAGCCCCGGCATTGCCCGGGGTTTTTTTATGATTGTTATTTAAGCTTAATAAACATTTTCCAAAAATCTTCTCATCATTGTATGAACGTATTTGCCTTGGACGCAGTCTTTCCTTAATAATAGAAGGAAGCATGAAGAGGCATACACCGCGATGATAAAAGAGTTTGAGCTCATCCAAAAGCTCAAAGCATATGATCCCGACCTGGATGAGGATCTGATTCATCGTGCTTATGTTTTTTCCATGAAGGCCCACGGATCCCAGGTGCGTGCCTCGGGTGATCCTTATTTCTCTCACCCCCTCGAAGTTGCTGGCGTTCTTGTGGATCTTAAAATGGATCCCGCCTCCATCGTGACAGGACTTTTACACGATACCGTTGAAGATACACTCACCACCATCGCCGATATTCGCAAACTGTTTGGAGATGAAATCGCAAACCTTGTAAGCGGTGTGACAAAACTTTCCCGCCTTGAACTTCAATCCGAAGAAACAAAACAAGCTGAGAATTTTAGAAAGCTTGTTCTTGCCATGTCCTCGGATATCCGTGTGTTGCTTGTAAAGCTTGCGGATCGCCTCCACAACATGCGTACCCTTAATCACATTAGTGATGAGGGAAAAAGACGCCGCATTGCCAAGGAAACCATGGATATTTACGTTCCCCTTGCTGAGCGTATGGGGATGCACGGATTAAAAGATGAACTCGAAGATCTGGCCTTTGCAAATTTAAATCCCGAAGCCCGCGATTCTATTTTAAGCCGCCTTCGGTATTTACACGAAACAAGCAATAATCAAATTGAAGACATCCTCATTGAGCTTCGCCGTGTCATTGATGAGCATAATATTGCCGCTTCTATTAGTGGGCGCGAAAAATCCCCCTTCTCCATTTGGCGGAAAATGCATAATAAAAACATTCCGTTTGAAGCACTCTCAGATATCGTGGCCTTCCGGATTGTTGTAGAAACACTCCCCGCTTGTTATCAAATTTTAGGCATTCTTCACAGTGAATATTCCGTCATCCCCGGACGTTTTAAGGACTATATCTCCACATCAAAACCCAATGGTTATCAATCCCTTCACACAGCCCTCATTGGCCCCCTTAATCAGCGTATTGAAGCACAAATTCGCACAAAGGAAATGCATGAAGTGGCCGAACTTGGTGTGGCCGCTCACTGGTCTTATAAGCAAGGACATAGCCATGACGGCAAGCAATACGCCTGGTTAAGAGGGCTTTTGGACATCCTTGAGCATGCCTCTTCACCCCAAGAATTTCTTGAGCATACAAAGCTTGAAATGTTTCAAGATCAAGTTTTTTGTTTTACGCCCAAAGGTGACCTCATCGCCCTTCCGCGCGGGTCAACCCCCATTGACTTTGCCTATGCGGTGCACTCTCATGTTGGGGATCACACGGTGGCTGTGCGCATTAATGGCAAACAAATGCCCCTTCGCACGATCCTTAATAACGGCGATCAGATCGAGATCATTACCGCAAAAAATCAGGCCCCCTCCCCCACGTGGGAGCGTTTTGTCACCACAGGAAAAGCCCGAGCACGCATTCGCCGCTTTGTGCGCCAACAACAAAAAACGCAATTCCTTGAGCTTGGAAAGTCTTTCCTTCAAAAAATCATCCAACGGGAACGCCTTGAACTTAACGAAGCGACCCTTAAAATTGCCTGTGATAGTTTTCATCATGCCACAGCCGAAGATCTTTACATAGCTGTTGGCCAAGGGCTTCATAACCCCAAGGATGTCGCCAATGTTATTAAACAGAAAATTGCCCACGAAGCCCCCATTGAGTCCATTGATAAAAAACTCGAAGAAAAATTTGATGACTCAAAACGCCCCCGCAAACAAAGCGAAAAAGGCGTTTCTATCAGGGGCCTTATCCCCGGCATGGCCCTTCATTACGCAGGATGTTGCCATCCGATCCCTGGGGATCACATTGTGGGTCTTGTCGTTACCGGCAAGGGTATTAATATCCACACCTATGATTGCGAGCATGTCACAAACTTTCATGAACCTGAACGCATCCTTGACCTTGAATGGAACGATACCCTTGAGCAAACAAACCGCTTTGTAAGCCGTCTTTCTGTAACGTTTATGAATAAACCTGGAAGCCTTGCCAGCATGACGACCATGATTAGCAAGCAAGGAGGAAACATCGCAAACCTCAAAGTCACACACCGCACCCCCGATTTCTGGGACCTGTACGTAGATGTTGAAGTGCGTGACCAAGATCATCTAAACTCCATTATTGCAGGTCTTCGAGCTGTTCCCATCATCTCGTTCGTTGATCGCGCAAAATAACTTTATAAATAAGGATTAACGATACGGCATGATTCTTGGTATTGGCACAGATATGGTGGACTGCTCCCGACTTGAACGTCCCCTTCGCACGTATCGGGAAAAGTTTTTACAAAAAATCCTCACCCCCCTTGAAATTCGCCATGCAGAGGATAAACTTGCCCCTATTAATACGTTTTTAGGCGATGATGCGTCTTATCAGCACCTCAGCCTTATTGTAGGAAAGTTTTTTGCAGCCAAAGAAGCCTTCGTCAAAGCCCTCGGCACAGGGTTTCGCGATGGTGTACGCATGCAAGATATTGAGGTCCACCGCAACAAGTACGGCAAACCCTTTTTTAAAATTAAAGGACACACAAAACATGTTCTCGACAATCTCTCCCCCATTGGTATGCATAGTGAAGTTCATTTAAGTTTGTCGGATGAAGCCCCCTATGCTACAGCTTATGTGGTGATTTCTGCCCTTTAGTATTTTATCAACCGACTCCAACCCAAATCAAAGAGAGCCCCATGACCCCAGAAATGAAGGAAAAAGCCAAGAAGGAAACCATCGGCATTATCATGGCCGCTGCGATTGCCCTTGTCATCCGGACATTCTTATTTCAGCCTTTCAATATTCCTTCGGGCTCCATGTACCCAACTCTTGAAGTCGGTGATTTTCTTTTCGTAAGCAAATACAGCTATGGGTACGGGAATACAGCCTATCCCTTTCACGTAAAGTTTTACGAAGGTCGCATTTTATCCAAAACTCCCAAGCGCGGAGAGGTAGTCGTATTCAATAATCCTCACCGCAAGGAACTTGATTTTGTCAAGCGCTGCGTTGGTCTTCCCGGAGATCGTGTTCAAATGAAAAAGGGTGTCCTTTATATTAATGGCCAGGAAGCAAAGCTTGAGTATATAGGCCTTTACACCTACGTCAATCAATTTGGCAAACCCGATGTCGTTAAAAAGTATAAGGAAACCCTCCCCGGAAGCGATGGCAAGGATGTTGAGCATTTTATTCTCAAAACTTATGATTTTGGCAAAGCACAGCTGGATGACACAGCTGAATTCACAGTGCCTGATGGGCATTTTTTCATGGCAGGAGATAATCGCGACGCCTCCGCAGATAGCCGGGAAATCAATAACCTTGGATTTGTTCCCATCGACAGCCTCATTGGCCGTGCTGAAATTTTGTTCTTTTCAACAGATGCAAAACTCTTTAAACATGCCGACAACCGCTTTTGGGAGCTTTGGGATCTTGATGTTATGGCTTGGATCCCTGGTATTCGCTGGAATCGTTTCTTTAATTGGATTCGCTAAGTCAAAAGCCGCACGGGGGAAGAAAAAAGCACGCCTATCCCCCAAGTGCCGCAACAGCCTGTTTTATAGACTCGTCAATACGCCCTTCTTCGGTCTGCTTTTGTCGCGCAATTTTTTCCTCAGCTACACACCGACGGTACATCCAACCGCCTTTTTTAACATCTTGTTTTCTGTCTTCTTCTGTTGCTTTTTCACAATATTTTGAGATTTCCGCCCCCAACCATCCGTCAAAAATTTCCACAGCTGTTGATACGCAGGCATGTACATACGATGTCCTTGCATTCGAACTGGGTTTTTTTAAAGGATACCTATTACCAGCGGCATCCCCACACTTGAGACTTATCTTTCTTGTTATAATGTCTTTTTTAGCTTGCTGATCGGCTTGTATCTTGGCCTGTTTTTGATCGAGAAGAATTGCTTCTTTCCTCTTACGCTCCTCTTCTTGTTGAGCGAGCAAAAGCGCAGCTTGCTGTTGGGCCATTCTTTCTTGAGAAATCCGATCTTCTTTCTCTTTTTCTTCCTCAAGACGTCTTGCTTCTTCTTGCTGTGCTATAAGAATTGCTTCTTTTCTCTTACGCTCTTCTTCTTGTTGTTGTTGAGTAATGAGTTTTTCTTGATCTTCTTTTTTCTTTCTTTCTTCCTCAAGACGATTTGCTTCCTCTTTCTTTTTTAAGAGTGCTGCTTGCTGCTGTGCCAATAATTCTGACGGAGAAGGTCCGGAAGGCTTAGAAGGACTCGCACGCAAAAGCTCATGAGCATCCACTTGTAAAAAACTTATGAATAGAAGTAAAAAAGTAAAAAAAGCCGAAACCATCGTATGGCTCTACAAAATATAATCCTGCTGATTCTAGCTTACGATAATATGTTTTAATAAAACCTTAACGTCTCGTTTAGAAAGACATATTTACAGCTTAAACAGAACACCGACTTTAATATTTAAGAAACTTGCACGAGTCGTCGATGTGTAAAAGCTTACAGGTGGCGGAACAAGAGGGTTCACATAATTTTTTCGGAGTTTTTTATAATATTCATAATTCATACTGCCTAACAGAGAAATCCTTTGAGTCCATGCATATTCCAGTCCCAAAGTTGGTGAAAACCCAAAATGCGTTGAGGGAGAACGAAACGAAAGATAGGGAGAAACACGCCCTGCAATAGGGATAGGAAGATCTTCGAGCTTATTTTTAAAGCGTGAAATTCCCAGACCTAATTTGATAAAACTATGAAGTTTTGATGAAAAAATCTTACCCATTGTAATTCCAGGTGTTACTACATAGGTTCTCTTGACAGTATCTCCAAACAAAATTACATCACGATGCAAAAGCCTTGAGGACAGACGTTGCCCGGAATACCCAAAACTTACATCTCCCCCTAGGGTAAATCCATTGTGAAAGACATATCGTCCCCCCACCAAAATTTCACCAATAACCCCGGATTTCTTTTTCAATGAAGAGGTCCGCGTAATCGAATTATTGACATTATGTCCATCATCAAAATAGTCTTTCATTCTTCCCCAGAAATGACTATATCCACCCTGAGCGCCCACATAAAAGCCTGAATGAAAGTGTGATGAAGCTACGACTTCTGACGCAAAAAGAGCGAGGCTAAGCAAAGAGAAAGAGACAACTTTTTTCATAAAGCAAAAAAATAGTAGAATTTTATTAATTATGAATGATTTTTTCCCATTCTTGCAACCCCCTCTTAATCTCGCTGCATGGAAAGGATTGAATCTTAAAAGGAGGACCTCTATTGTGATGCTTAAGTTAGATTTCATCTAAACACCCACAGGACTAAGGAATTAAAATGGCCTCCTACCAATACAGCTATGTCATCAAAGAACTCACAAAATCCTATCCCGGCGGAAGGACCGTCCTTAAAAACATTTGGCTGTCGTTTTTTCCCGGTGCCAAAATTGGTGTGATTGGGCCCAACGGTGCGGGTAAATCGACCCTTCTTAAAATCATGGCGGGACTTGATAAGGAATTCCAAGGAGAAGCTTGGGCTGCAGAAGGCCTGAAAATTGGTTATCTTGCCCAAGAACCTGAACTTGATCCCACACTCGACGTCATGGGCAATGTGATGCTGGGCGTTGGGGAAATTAAAAAACTCCTCGAGGATTTTGAGGCCCTCAATGCAAAATTCATGGAGCCCATGGGTGATGATGAAATGGCCGCACTCCTTGAAAAACAAGCGGAGCTCCAAGAGAAAATTGATGCCGTGGATGCTTGGGATATTGAGCGCAAGGTGGAAATTGCGATGGATGCCCTTCGCTGCCCCCCAGGGGATGCGGATGTTGCTAAGCTTTCGGGTGGTGAAAAGCGCCGTGTAGCCCTGTGCCGTTTGCTCCTTTCTGCGCCTGACCTCCTCCTCCTTGACGAACCGACTAACCACTTGGATGCTGAATCCGTAGCATGGCTTGAAAAATACCTCCAAGATTACAAGGGAACCGTTGTCCTGATTACCCACGATCGCTATTTCCTTGATAATGTTGTGGGCTGGATTTTGGAACTTGATCGCGGCGAAGGCATTCCCTTTGAAGGGAACTACTCAGCCTGGCTTGAAGGAAAGCAAAAGCGCCTCGAACAAGAACAAAAGCACGAGCAATCCCGACAAAAGCAATTGGCACGGGAACTTGAGTGGATTCGCCAATCCCCCAAGGCCCGCCAAGCAAAAAGCAAAGCGCGTATTACAGCTTATGAAGAGCTCCTTAACAAGGAATATGATTCCGGCCAAGGGGATGGCAGCATCTTCATTCCTGCAGGGGAGCGCCTTGGTGAAAATGTGATCGAGGCTAAAGGCGTAAACAAAGCTTTTGGAGATAAATTCTTAATCGATTCCCTTGATTTTCGCCTTCCCAAGGGGGGGATCGTCGGCGTCATTGGACCCAACGGTGCTGGTAAATCCACATTGTTCAAAATGATTACTGGCCAAGAAACATCTGATGGTGGTGAAATCATCATCGGTGACAGTGTCAAACTTGGCTTTGTCGATCAATCCCGTGATGCCCTTAATGCGAATAAAACCGTGTGGGAGGAAATTTCAAACGGTCTAGATATGGTCCAGCTCGGTAAAAAGGAAGTTTCCAGCCGTGCTTATTGCTCGTGGTTCAATTTCAAGGGGGCCGATCAACAAAAAAAAGTCGGTCAGCTTTCTGGTGGTGAGCGCAACCGTGTGCACTTGGCAAAAATCCTGAAATCCGGCGCCAATGTCTTGATGCTCGACGAGCCTACCAACGACCTTGACGTTGAAACATTGCGTTCCTTGGAAGAAGGTCTTATGAATTTTGCAGGCTGCGCCATTGTTGTCACCCACGACCGTTTTTTCCTTGACCGCATTGCGACCCACATCCTCGCCTTTGAAGGGGATAGCCATGTAGAGTGGTTTGAAGGAAACTTTGAAGCGTATGAGGAAGATAAAAAACGCCGCCTCGGCCAGGATGCCGTTGAACCCAAGCGCATTCGCTACAAACCCCTTGCCCGATAGTCTTTAACACTATAGATTGATGATTAATTAATAAAAAAATAGAATCATCAATCTATAAAATGAATTTTTCTTGTAAACTTGTTTTTGCTCTCTCTTTCCTTCTTCTCGTGGAAAACGCCATGGCCTCCTCCAAAGAAGAGGTTGAAATAAAAAAAAGTTCCCAACACCTTACTCAAACAGCTCAAGAAC
>Ga0172373_10005486_pt1 | contig 17351 bp, 16 predicted proteins | sample Lak10m_2_FD_114546 | JGI IMG/M metagenome (GOLD analysis project Ga0172373, IMG submission 114546) | Freshwater microbial communities from Kabuno Bay, South-Kivu, Congo - kab_092012_10m | ecosystem: Environmental > Aquatic > Freshwater > Lake | place: Democratic Republic of the Congo...
CATGGAATTGAACATACTCTTGTAGTTAGCGTTCCTGCCCGACCTGTCCTGGTCCAGCTTCACCATGAAAAAGTGCAGGCACAGCCCGAACTGCGGGGCGAACACGGGATCCCTCCTGAGCATACGCGAGATCTCCCTGCGCGTGAGCCCGGCCACCTCGGCCATCTTCAAGACGCTCTCGCAGAAATTTCCCACCAGGGCCTCCGCGCACGACTCCACGAGAGGCGCCAGGCCCCTCTTGTGCTCCTTGACCCACGCGTCGCAGAACTTATCGTGCATCTGGATGGCCTCGCGCACCACGTGCTCGGGGTTGAGGTCTCGCCCGGGCTTCTGGGATACCTGGCTCAAAAATCGGCCCACGTAGCCCCGCAGGAACTGCTCCATGATCAGCGACCTGTCGTACGCGTCGAACCCTAGGTCGGCGCAGGTCCACACCGCGTTGATGCTGCAGTTCTGCAGGCCCTGCATGCGGAGGGCGAACTCGTAGTCGGCTTTCTCGGCGTCGTCCAGGCAGCGCTTGAGGAAGGCGAAGTCTATGGCGTAAAAGTTGGGTTTTTGAGGAATGAAGTGCTCTCCCAGTATAGAGTAATCCCTCTCAGGGTATGGGTCCATTGTAGCTATGTCTGGATTGGCAGCGTTAAACTTCAACGCATCTGGGATAGGGTCGATTGCAGTGGCAGGCCTGGCAGTGGCAGGCATCACAGTTGTGTCGATGATGTGGGGCACCAGCCAGTACCCGCCAGGTCCGGGCGTGTGCCTGACATCGCCCGCCACGCTCTCCTCAATAAAGTACTCGTTTCCATCCAGAGAAAACCTCTGGGGCTCCGGGTGAACTACGACGGGGGGCGGCGGCACAGGCGCAGCAGGAGGCGCACCACCCCCTCCGCCGCCAGCGCCGCCGCCAGCGCCACCAGCAGCACCAGCAGGGCCAGCACCACCGGCACCAGGGGGAAGAACACCTCCGCCAGCGCCACCAGCAGCGCCGCCAGCAGCAGCAGGGGCACCTGGGGCGGGAGGCTGGAGCCAAGTAGGGAGCCGCCTGAGAATGTCCGCAGGCACAGCCAGGCCGGCTGCATGCTGGCTGTCCCTGTGAAATTGCATGCCGCCATACGTCCCCCGCCGCAATATATAGTCACCACCCGAGACTCCAGGGCAATTCCTGCTGCTTCTCGCACGAGTACTCTGTCCACCCAGGGTAGCTCTTCTCCACCTTGTCGAACCCCGCCAGGCAGGACCACGTGCAGTCGGGGCCCCACGCGGAGTTCTCGGCGGGCTTGGCGCCGTCCTCGCACGGCGCCCGGCAGTGCGAGTCCTCGTACCTGGTGCAGGGAGTCTCCTTGAAACCCACGGGGCACGCCTTCTTCGTGCAGGGCCAGCACTCCCCTCCAAACTCGTAGAAACCGCTCACGCACTCCCATAGGCAGTCCGTGTTCCCGCCTCTCGTAATCCAGGTCTTGAACCTGGATATCGCGGGGCAGTCCACGCACGAGAACCAGGCGGGGTCCACGGGGCACTTGGCCCAACGCTTGCCAGCAGAGCAGATCGCGCTGCAGGCCGTGCAGCTCGAGGAGGAGGCGGGGTCCTTCGCGAACGCCTTGCCCGGGCACGCGGCGCAGGCCTGCATGGCCCCCTCCCTGAACTTCCCGTCTGCGCACGCCCTGCACGACGCCCTGTCTGCCTGGGGCTCGAAACCCGCCTGGCAGAACTGGCACGCCCCGCCGGCGAACGTCAGGTACGCGTCAGGCAGCACGGTCCCAGCCTCCCTGACCGTCCCCGCTGGGCAAGGCGAGCAGCCAGCGCTTCCGCCCGCCACGTACCCGGCAGGGCACACGCACGCCAGGCCGTCTTGCGACAGGGAGGAGGGCGGCTTGCACACGCACGCGTCCTGCGAGGGGTTGGGCTCGCGGAAGCCGGGGCACGCCTCGCACCACAGGCCGTTCCAGCTGACCGTCCCGGCCGGGCAGGGCGTGCACCTCCGCGGCACCGCCTGCTGGAGATAGCAACCTCGCTCCGTGCAGTTCCCGTCCAGGTACGTGCACGCCATCTGGGACGCCCAGGACGGAGCCACGAAGGGGCCCACCGCCCCCGCGAACGGCGAGGCGATCACGCAGGTCTTGCTCGCGCCCGCCAGCGGGAGGGCCAGGCACTGGCACACCCCGTGCGAGGGAAGCTGGGCGAGCTGCCTGGCGCTGCACGTGTAGCAATCCGACAGGCCGTAGTAGCCGGCAGGGCAGGGGTACTGGGGGACGATCTCGCACCCCGAGCCGTATCTGAACGCGAACGCGGCGGTCCCGGTGCAGGCCTCGCACCTCGCGTCGCTCACGTCGGTGCACGCCACCCTCTTGGTGTTGGGCCCGCACGTCACGTTCGAGCAGGGATTGCACGCGTTGGCAGAGTAGTAGGTGTTCTGAGGGCAGGCCAAGCACCGCCCGCCGCGCTTGGACACAAACCCGGCTGGGCAGGCTTGGGTGTTCCTGGTCACCACTGCCACGTGCGTGGCGGTGTGCAGCTCGATCCTCTCGCCTTCTTGCAGCACGTTGATCCACAGCGGGTCGCCACCCAATGCAGACTGCAGCTCGGACCGCGACAGCACCGACACGAACCTCTTCATGGCGGAGTCGACCTGCACCAGCCCATTCTCCGTGACGAACACGGCGGCAGCGCCTCCGGGGAGCGAGGCCATGAGGCGCGGGTAAGGCAGGGGGAAGTCCCCGGAGAAACAGGCGCTCTCCCCAATCGTCGTGGCCCTCGTGAGGAAAGACCCCGGCGAGTCTATCACCACCTCTGCCACCCTGCAGTTCCCCTTGTCGGCCACGAACAGCCTGCGCGAGTCGGAGGTCGCAGCGATCGACAGGGGGCCCCTGAACATCGCCTGGTCCCTCATCCCGTCCCTGTTCCCGGGGGCGTCCTGCCCGACCAGCACGCGGGCCTGCCGCTTGATGAGGTACCCCGTCGACGCGCTGTACATGTCGTACGTCACGCTCCCGACTCCGAGGTAGTCCGTCACCATCACAAACGACACCAGGGGAGACCCGCAGAAGGCCAGGTAGACCACGTCGCCAGCCGCCCCGACCACCGCAGAGCACACCTTCCCTGGCAGCCTCCAGGCCTGCATGACCTGGCCCTCGAGGCCCACGCCTCCCACGGGCTGCCTCAGGACCTGCCACATCACGAACCTGTTGTTGTTGCCAAACGACCTCTCCAGGAAGGCGTAGAGGTACTTGGCACCGGCAGCGAGGAGGTAGTGGGAGTGCGACTCGAAGTCCCCGCACTTCGAGGTGTAGAGCGGCAGGTCCTGGACGTAGCTCACGACAGGCACCGTCGATATCAGCCCAGCGCACACGTCGGCCTTGTCCGCCCTCGCCAGCTTGTTCACCCCCGCCACCACCCTGTAATACCCTGCCTCGTCCAGCGCCGCCCACGTCTCGCCCCTGGCGCTCACCGCTACCTCTGCCAGCGACATCGAGTACGTCCCCGCCGCGTTCCAGGGCATGGGCTGGGGCTCGCACTTCCCGTCCAGGGACTCGTAGCCCTCGGCGCTGCAGTCGGGATCCAGCGCCACGCAGGTCTCGCCTCGGCGGATGTAGCCGCTCCTGCACACCACCGCGCAGGACGAGGACTCCTCCGAGAAGCCCCCGAACGCGGGGGGATTCGGGCACGGCACGCAGTCGGACAGGGAGACGCCGGCGCCGGGCTGGGACGTCGTCAGCGGTGGGCAGGACTGTATCGGGCTCCCGTACTGGCCATGCGAGTTTAAGGCCAGGCTGGGCGGGGGGGTGGCGTACATGCAGCTGTACTGGTCCCCAAACGTCAGCCCGTGCGACACAAACGCCCTGCCGGCGCTCGACTCCTCAGGGTACACGCACGCGGAGCACGAGAGACTTTGGCCGCTCCCCTGGCTGAGGTAGTAGCCCACCTCGCACTGAAAGTAGGCTGCGCACGAAGAAGGATCGTCGAGCACGCCGCCCCGCGTGACGATCTTGCGCTCCAGGGCCAGGGCTGTGTAGTTGAGGCCGCACTGGTTGCAGACAGACGTAAGGGAGAACGAGTCGCACGTGGGGTAGTTCCCGGACTTGCACCCGCCGAGGCACGCCTGCGTGCCGTCTGCTAGGCAGGAGCTCAGCGAGTCGCACTCCACGCAGAAGGCCCCAGAAGCTGTCCAGCCTTTGGGGCACGCAGAGCAAGTGCCAGTGTTCTGCGAGGTGAGGCACATGAAATTGACCAGGTTGGCTCCTACGAGATTGCCCCACTTGAAGGCGCAGGAAGGCCTGGCTATCAGTTGGAAATTGCAGAACTGAACGCCGCACGAAGTCTTGGTGGCTGGTGTGCAGGAAGCCTGGGCGCAGGCGAAGTAGACCACGCTGCTCCAGACTGAACACGCCACGCCCCAGTGCATGCTGAATATCTGCCAGTCTACCCTCTCCAGCAACCTAAATAGGCCAGACTCCTCTCTGCCCTCATATTTAAACCGATGAAACCAATCTGACGCCAACACCTCCCCAGCCATGTCAGGCAGGGCCCCATTCGACCTCTCCAACAACACAGTCCGCGGATCCGTTCTGTCCGCCCTCATCCAGTCCGCGTCACAGGGCGCGCCTGATCCCTTGATGCCTTGGTCCCTCTCTCACTTCGAGCTCACCAGCACACCAGAGCAGTCCAGCCAGCACAGCCAGCCCCTCGCTGCCCACCTCCAGACCGCCAACAGCCTCCGCGTCATGAACCAGCACGTCCGCACCCTTGCCTCGGCCTGCGAGGACAGCCCGTTCCTCAGCGGGCACCCTTGCACCTGCGTGGACGGCCTCGAGTGGTTCGCGCGGTTCGCGCAGGACACCGTGCCCCTCAGCCTGGAGACCTACGGCAACCTCAACGAGCTCCTGGCCCTCTGCGCCAAGACCCAGGGGGTGTCCCCGATGGAGGCAGGGTTCGACCTGCACCGACACGTCGCCAAGCCCCAGCGAGAGCTCACCCAGCTCATCCTCGAGCAGAACTTTCCTGGCGAAATGAAGGAGTACGAGATCGACGTGTGCGCCTACATGATGGCCAATCCCAAGCTCACATACTCCCAGTGGCTCCACGACTTCCCCCGCTGGAGGCAGGCAGGGCTCTACTACCCTCTCTGCCTCGCCTCCATCTACATGCCCACCTCCGACTGCTGGCTGCCAGAGTGCGCCTGGGGGACGCCCCTGGCCTGCTGGCTCGACAACACCTTGCAGGCCCTGCGCTCGCACGACGATGACCACTCTCACTCCAGATACCTCTCGGCCCTCGCCGGGCAGTGGTCGGAAGACGAGACAGACGCGCGGGCCGTCCTCGCTTCCGTCATGGACCGCCTTGCGGTTCTCATGGGCGTCAGGTCCAACGCCATGCCCATCAAGGACGACTTCGACCTCTCCCGAAGCCTGGCCAAGTTCGCCCGCGCCGCCAAGCCGGCCTCGCTCTACGAGGACCTCCACGCCCACAACTACAGGATCTACCCCGACCTGCAGCAGCTGGTGCAGGACGCGTTTCCCCCGTCCCTCCTCTACGCGCCCTTGGTGAACCCGAAGCGGCCGACGTGGGGCTACTCGAACCTCCGATTCGGCGTGTGGAGCGAGAAGAACGGGTTTCCCGTCGTCGTCACCCTGCTCTCCTACGATTTCGAGAGGGTGGACCCGGACCCATCCAGCGTCGCCCACACCTACACCCCGGCTCACCTCAAGAAGTACTCGTCTTCCCAGACGTCCCAGCGCCTCCAGGAAGTCCTCTGGCGGCTCGGGGAAGTCGCCTGCTCCCCGGAGGTCCGGCTGTGCATGGACCATCCGCACCTCGCCCTCGCCACCCTGTCAGCGCCCACCACGGACGTCACCCTGTCTACCCTCATGCCTGGAGCCTCTGACACGCGGGACGCAGAGGAGGCCTACCTGGCCTACACCCAGTCCCTCGACAGGCTCATGCCAGCCCCCGTCATGTCCACATACCCGGACACCCAGCACCTCCTCATGTGGCGCCTGGACATCCCTCCCAGGGCCATCGTCTACACAGGCACGGACGCAGACGTCGACCCGGCGTCCCACGCCCAGCACCACCTCCCCAAAATCCTGGTCAACACCAAGGCGAACGCCAGGCCGGTCGGCGGCATCCTCCTGTCCCCTGACAAGCCCACGGAGGCGACTGTCAGGGGGTGCCTGAAGACTTTCGCGGCCACCGAGCTTCCTTCCCACCCGTCCAACACCGTCCTGGTCACCCAGCACGACGCAGTCATCGGCGCCAACCGCGTGGGGCCCATCGCCCCGGTGACCTGCACCACCTTGGCGGAGTCCGTGGCCTGCTTCTCCCTCCACGTCCCGGAGGCCATCACCGTGTGCGCCCTGGGAGAATCGTGCGCCTGGAAGGAAGACTCGATCGACCCCCGCTACGCGGAGGTGCAGGTCGCCCTCAACGGGTTCAGGCTGAGGGACTGGGCTGCCATGCACATTGGGAAGGCTGGGACCCAGCAGAGCCGCCTGGCCTCACACTCCGTGTCCTACGACACTCTCTACACAGTGTCCATGCCATGGATGGACCAGGACAACGCCACCAGGTGGGTCAAGGTCGCCAGCACCCTCCCAGTCGACGGCAAGGTCCTCTCTGGCCCCTCCCTCAAGAAGGCAGTAGAGAGCAGGTTCCTCCACGACCTCAAGATGCTTCCGACAGTGGGCGGCGAGAAGGTGGACAAGCACAACTGCGAGATCTACACGGACGCCTCGGGGTCAGTGGGGATCGCCTACGCGGAGAAGGGGGGGACCTCACTTCAGTTTGTCCTTTTTCAGCCCCTCCCAGCTTCTCAGTAAAAAAAAAGCTTACGAAACTTCCTGATAGTGTCCTTGCCAGCGCTCGCCCCGCAACATGTGCTCCCTAGAAGAATTCCAGAGCTTCTTCAACGCCAAGGCGTTCGACGTGATAGGAAACGGCACGTTCCGAAAGCACCTCGCGCGCTGCAAAGACGCGGGGGACGTCTGGGCGGTCGACATGTCCTCCCACATGCAGACGGTGCAGGCTCACGTGCGCGAGGTCTCCTCTGCCGTCTCTGCAATGCCCCAGACCTCCAACAGGCTGCACGAGATATGCAAGGAGGTAATGATGGGAGCCCAGCCCCCCACCAAGCTCCACGCAGGCTGCACCACCTGCTGCATCACCCAGAGACAGTGCATGAAATGCCTCGACCTCACCCGCAACCACAGGGGGAACGCCACCATGTTCGTGGACGCTCGCTTCTGCTACTTCTTCATGCTGCTCTGGTACTGCAACAAGATAGAGTACATCATCCGGTCGTTCACCCGCACGTGGCTAGACACCCGGGACGAGAGCGAGACTTTCCAGTCCCAGTGCGAGGCCATCCAATCTGAGCTCGCAGACAAGATAGCTGCCATGCACAGGCTCTTCGTGGTGTCCAAGGCCCACGTCCTGTCCACCCTCAGCCACTACGAGCAGAACCACAGGCTGTCCCTGTTTTTAGAATCAGGGATATTAAAGTCTGCCAGCGAAGAGTAAGGCCCCTCCCTCCGCATGCTGTCCCTGTGCTACGGCCACAGGCCCAGACCGTTCGACATGTCGTCCACCAAGCGATACTACTACGAGACGCTGTACAACGAGGCGGAAGCCCGGAGCCATATCAGACAGAGGATCACCTTGAAGGTGGGAGATGAGATCTTTCCGCTGAGCAACAGACAGGAAATCATCCTCGCAGCCAAGGTCGTCGCCTCGTACCACAACCAATACGTCACCACGGCTCCGCCTGACGACGGATGGGAATTAGACACCAACGAGGTGGAGGCAGGCAGCTGACAGTTATTTTTTTTTAAATGCCAACTACGCAGGGGCCAACTGCTGTTTGCCTCATCCCCAATAAAACAACAAAAAAAAATCATGCACTGCATATGGAAGCGCGTCAGAGGCCCGTTCTACCGCGTGTCTTGCGCAGAGCACAAGTGGGAGTCATACGACATACAGCACAGCGGCTGCCTGCTCTGCGGGGCACACCACGAGTGCTCAGACTCCCTGGGCACCAACAAGTGCCCCCTCATCCACACAGACGAGGGCGGCCTGTGCTGCACCATCACGGGATACTGCATCCCCACGCTCAACCTCAGCGACAAGGAGTTCGTGGACCACGTGCAGTTCGTGGCCGCCCCTGGCGCTTCCCATCCGCCCATGCCCAAGCTGGAAGAGATCCAGTCGGTCGTCAGGTGGTTCCTCACGGGATCCCAGTCCACCAAGTGCAAGAGCGAGGAGATCACCAAGACCATCCTAAAATACCAGTTCGCCCTCGTGAAGGCCCTCAAGCAGAGCAAGCTGAGGCGGCACAGGAGCAGCGCGAGCACCCGACCCTGCGTCGTCTCCGCCATCTCCCAGGCCCTCCACCATATAAAGCCGAAGCACGTCAGGCGGGCGTCGGAGGAGCTATGCACTTTCTGTTCTACTCACATATTCAAGTGCCTAAACTCGCTAAGGCTGGCGAGCGTGCAGACCAGGAAGCTCAACATCATCATAGGCATGCTTTACTTGATGAAGCAGGGCCTGGTGATCCAGAACGTCCAGTGGCTCCCGAGGGTCCCGGCGCTCAGCCAGTGCCTCCCTCACGAGACCAGCCTGGAGAAGACGTTCAAGCTGTGCATGAAGCTGGTGTGTGAAACAGAGAACGAGATTAAACTGGCTCTGAGGCAGCGCGTGAACCTCACGTAAACCAAGCCGCCCTAGCTTGATCCGTAAAACAAGTAGCCCTAGCTTGAGCCATGAAACCACTTAGTCTTCTTCGCCACGCGTATGACGTCTAGCTCGGTCACCATCGCCCGTTCGCTCAGCGAGGTCACCGTCACGCATATCTGGACAGTGGTCCCGGTGCCCTTCACGCTGATGGGGCCCACGTGAGAGTAGTTGAGCTGTCTGATCACGTCCAGGTCCCCGTAAGAGACCTGCCAGCACCCCGCCTTGGTGTCCACCAGGCCGCACACCTCGTAGTGCTTCGTGCTCGACTTGCTCGGGTTCACAGTCACTGTCTTGCATATCTGGTCGGGGTGCTGGAGGGCATACAGCACGCTCACCACGTCCTTGACCAGCGAGCGGTCCTCGGGCTTCACTATGTCGTCCACGGGGGGGTCCAGCATGACCGAGACCGCCTGCTGCATCGCTGGCGACGCGAAATTCGCGCGCCTATATAAGCCCGCGGAGGCGCGTTCGAGAAAGCATGCAAGGAGCGGCAGAGGAGGCAGGAGTGACAGAGGGCGGAAAGGCCCCCAAAATCTCCTACATATACGCAGTGGAGCAGGCGATCTGGGCAGCCATATGCGTGAGCTGGCTGGCGGTCAGGGCCAGCGCGTCAACCGCCAACGCCGACGTGTGGATTCTCGCCTTGCCCTCGGCATCAGCAGTGGCGCTGCTCGTTTTAATGTCCATCTCCCCTGAGCAGTCCGACGGGCCCATACTGAGAAACTTCCAAGCGACCTTCGGAAGCTGGCTAGCGTCGTTCCTCGTCACCCTCGAGTCCGCCACCACCGCCAGGGTCTGGCAGGAGATACTCGCGGACCCCTACATATCCCTGGTCTCCCTCGGAGTCTCCCTGTCCCTGTCCACAGTCCAGATGCTCCTCTCGGCCGCTGCCGTCGCCCCCAAGTTCTGGGGAGGCCAGCCGGACAACCTCTGGGCAGACCTCTTCATAGTCCTGGCCACCACCTTCCAGGCCTGCGTCGTACGCTCGTCCAACATAGCGGGCTACTCAGTGATCCTCTTTCTGAACCTCCTATCCGTGGTCTGCGTCGGGGCCAGGCTGTGGGAGCTGCCAGAGGGCGTCAGGCTGGGTGCAGTCACCCTCCGCCAGATGCTCGAGTCCGCTTCCTTCTCCCTCGAGATGACCTCGCTTCTCACCGCCATCGCCCTCGCCTACGCCTACAGCACGACCAGCTTCGCCACGGTGGTCCTGTCCATCCCGGCCGTCGCCGTGCTCTCGACCAGGCTGGCCTTCAGCCTGCTGGACCGCTCCCAGGCCGGGGCACAGGCGCAGGCAGGCGGCGCCAAGCCCGCCCCGGAAGTCGCCCCCGCGCCGGCAGAGGCGACCCTCAGGACGCCCCTGCCCGCTCAGTCGAGCCAGGCCTTCTCCCAATTGAACTCGAGAGTGGCAGGCGACGCCCTGCTTTTCAGCAGGACGCGTGCCCTGTACAGTAAATCCAAAAAGAATTCGTGACCGTTCCCGCATCCCGCTCGCCGGCCTCACCCCATTTTCATGTCGCTGGGCAACTATTTAGGCGTTACGAGCTCCCCGAACCGAACGTCGGGATGGCGCAGAGCTTCATGATAGACGTGGGCACTAAGGTGTTCCATTACGTAGTGCTCTTGCTCAACCTCGTCGTGGTCTTCGGCCTCATGTTCTACTCGCTCGGCGCCAAGAAAGAGTACATGCCTTTCTTCATGACCAACACCTTCCTCACCACATACGACTCAGACCGCTCTCTCGTCGCCTACACCCCCTACGCGAAGCCCCGCGTCCCGGGGCAGATCAGGGAGACCTACCTGAACTGCCTGCAGGAGGCCCAGGTGGCCGTCAACGATGTCTACAACTGCAAGGCAGACGACAAGACAGTCTACCGGGCCTGCCTCGCTACCATCTCCAACAACGAGACCCAGCTCAACAAGCTCGTCAAGTCAATCCAGCTTGCCATCGGCTCCTACGGCTCCAACGTCACCAGCATCGTCCAGCTCCCCACCCGCCTGACCAGCCTCAGCAACGCCGCAGACATGAAGTCCTTCCTGAGCGTCGAGTCCCAGCGCGCCCTCCTCAAGCGCGACGTGGCCTACCAGAACTCCCCGGTCGCCGCGGAGATCCTCTCCGCCTTGGTCAAGTTCGACAGCGCCACGGGGCCCCTCGCCTGCGCCAGCGCCCTCCACGCGACACTCATGAGCCCCCAGGCCGTCCACGTCGACGTGGGGAGCGCCCTTCTCGCGGCGTGGGACTGCACGGCAGACTACCTCATCACCGACCCCATCCAGAAGGTAGCCTACGAGAAGTGCATCCCCTTCGAGGTCTGGCCCACCTACGACGTGATGCAGACCCAGTACAGCCTCACCCTGTTCGGGTCCTACAACCGCCACTTCTTCCTGGTCCTCGCGGGCTGGCTCATGGCCAGCTTCGCCGTCTACACCATGCCTGGCGTCAACAGCGGGACGACAGCCAACGGCAAGCCCGCCCAGGCCGCAGCGCGCGCGGGCAAGGTATTCACCGTATTCGCCTTCGTGTGGAACTTCGTCGCCCTGATCATAGTCGTCGTCCGCAGCTTCACCCCGGGCGACAGCTGGTCCGATTTTCCCATGAGCGTCCAGACCGTCCTGCTCAGCTTGTTCTTCTCAGTCGCCGCCTGCATCTACTTTGGCAGGGAGATCTACGAGCTGTTCATTCGGTCGGGACAGAGCGAGGTGAGGGCAGAGGCCAGCGTGGCGCCGCAGCCGACAGCTACTGCAGACATCGTGTACAGAGGACAAGCCTCGCGCTACTCATCCGGCAAGCAATACCACTCGCTTCAGGGATTCATGCGCGTCCCGGGCTTCAGCGCGGAGCCCCTCAACGAGGCCCAGTACCTCCCCTTGGTCGCCCCGGCCTGGAACGACGCCTGGTTCTTCGTGGACGCCATGCTCTTCCTTGGAGTCATAGGCATGTCCAAGGACGTCGTGACGGCAGACATCGCCATCGTCACCATGTGCATCCTCTTCGCCACCATAATGAACTCCTCCCTCATCCGCCTGCTCTACGAGGGCTACGTCAACGAGGTGCCCAGCGGATCCAGCCTCTTCGAGAACTTCAAGGTCCGCAACGGAAGCCGCAGCGACGTCTACGCCAACAAGACCCAGCTGTTCTCCATCAGAGTCATGGCCATGGTATCTAGCATTACCTCCTTCCTTCTCGCCCTCATCTCGCTCATCCTCGTCGCAACCCGCTACGGCTCGGAGACCCCGACCATGTACATCGCATTTGCCTTCTTCGTGCCCCAGGTTATCTGGCTCCTGTTCAACCTCGCCCTGGACTTCAACATGGTGTCGGACCCCTTCTCGTTCTACTACACCGTCTCCGTCTACTTTTCTGTCTGCGTGCTGATCCGGACTGCCTTCCTCTTCGTGGTGTTCTCCACTATGTACGACGAGTACAAGAAGACAGTGGATAACTCAGACAGCCTCAACAACCTCATCGAGTACATCTACACTGACAAGTAATAAACTCAATCCCCTATCAAACCAGCGCCAGCGCGAAGCTCGAGAAAAACACGAGCGCGATCTCCGGTGATATCCCATTCGAACCCGTCGCAGAGCACGTGATCAGTATAGCCAGCATCCCTACCCCCAGCGCCACGGTGTCCCACGGAACCTTCATCGTCGCCCCGCGCGCCCCGGCTCGCATTTTTATAGCCTTGCAGATATAAAAACTGACCGTCCGCGAATCTCGCAGAAAAGGCATGCAGAAACAGGACCAGTACACCCTGCTGTGGGGCACGGCCAACCCGGAAGGCATGCAGAACTACAAGGGAATTTACTTAAACGAGGAAGACATAAGAGACATGATCAGCCAGGTAGACTCCGCCAACGCCTCGGCCGCCAAGATCCCGGTCCTGGTCGAGCACAAGGGGATCCAGGTCGGCCACGTGGTCAGCGCGTGGAACCACGGAGGCAAGCTGGAGTGCGTCCTCGCGCTGGACAACAAGGTCCTCGAAGGCTCCATAGGCAGCGAGTTTGTCCGCGCGGGCATCTGCAAGGACCTCTCGCTGGGCTACGACGTAACACTGCAGAACTCGAAGACCGGCGTAAAGGTAGGCAGGAAGAAGCTCAAGGAGATAAGCATAGTCAAGAAGGGCGCCAGGCCGCGGTGCCACATTCACGGAGTCTCATCTTGAAACTGCATTATGCCCTCCTGGGCCTCTTAAACATCCCTGGCCTCTCCCTCGCGGGCTCCCGCAGCGTCCTCTTGAAGATCTCCGACTCGCCGGTGAATATGTCCACCGCCCCGCTCGTCTGATTGAAGTTCACCACCATGCCCCTGTAGTCCTTCCGCTCGGCCTCCGTCAGGCTCGCTATGTACTTCTGAAGCTGGGGCGAGGTCTTCCTTGGCGGAGATCTGTTTGCCTTGATCTCCACGACCACGTCGTCGATCACCAGATCCGCCCTGCCCATCCCCACGCACTCTCCCATGAACCATATGGGGCACGCGACCTCCGACCTGTGCGCCACCATCGTCTTGTTCAGCGCGGTGATCAGCGCTCGGTGGTAGATGCTCTCCCGGTGCCCCTTCCCTAGTACTCTCATGACGTGCTCGGACTGACCCTTGACTATGTCGAATATCCTGGTCATGTGTTTGTAAAAGAGAACTGAGTGCGCTCCAGCCCTTGACCAACGAAGAAAGCCACTCTTTTTTTACAAGCATACCCTTTTATATCGCGTGGTTCTGGCCTCCTGCTCTTCTGAAGCCTGCATCAGCCTCAGATCCGAGCAGGCGACAGTGAACTTCTCCGTGTCGTAGGCCCCCAAGTCTGCTTCCGCCAGGAGCGGCCTGAGCGCGCAGGCCCTCGACAGGCTGCGCCTCAGATCCTCTGTCACCTCCCTCATCTTCAGGCTCAAAAACACCGGCCTGTCGCACAGCCTCACGCACACCACGTCCCTGGCTGCCAATCGCATGACCCAGCAGGCGGTCATCAGGTTATGCTGGTCAGCTCCAATATGAGCCACCAGCACACTAGCACGATAAAAAGAATCATTTCCAGATGAACGTGAAGTCCCTGTGCACGTAATTTATCCCGAGGATGGTGATGAGCAAGATACTAGTCCACAGGGGAATGTTGTAGTAAGGCAGGAAGGGGCACATGCACGCGCTGAAGATCATGATAGCGAACAGGCACTCCTTGCAGTAAAAGAAGGAAACCACTATGGCCCCAATGATCGTGACGAGCACACACGAGGCAGTCAGGCACTGGAAAGTCTCCGTGATGAAAGTCTGTTTCGCCCTCTGCCAAAAGCTTGGTTTTTGCTTGGCCTCCGCCTTGTCTGTCCTAGCCCACTCCTCTGCTACGTCTGCCACCCAGTCTTTCCCCGCCGGCTTCTCGCTCAACCCCGCGCCGTACCTTACTAGCGCGAGAGACTCCTCATCCTCGCTCATCGAACTTTAATGAAAGAGCCAACACCGGGAAAAAAACTCATCGACTCCTCATAAATAATGGGTCAAATGAGCAGCTCCGTGATCCTCATGCGAGGCTCAGCAGGAGGCACGGGAGAGATCTCCCAGGGGCTGGCAGTCACGTGCCGGTACGTCGAGTCGTGCGAGAACCCAGAGTTCCGAGGCTTCTGAAGCACCGTCAGGTAGATGATCCCAGGCTGGGGGTCCTTGATCAGCGGCACGTTGAGCCTCGCCCTGATCATCCTCTGGTCGGCCTGCTCCTCCCCCATGTCGTCGGCGTCGGGCAAAAACTCCCTCAGGTCCTCCCAAGGCTGCGTGTCCCCTCTGATCCACACCTCCGTGCCAGGAGTGACCAGGTTGTCCAGCACGTACCGCACGCTCACGGCAGACAGGGAGTTCTCGGCGACCAGCAGGTGGTAGCAGAACTTGTGGTGGTCGTAGTTCGACACGAATCCCCGCAGAGACGCAGCGTCATCTCCGTCCGCCTCCTCGATCGACTTGCGCGTCCCGAAATTCACCAGGCTCCCCACAGTCGCCCCGTCCCGGCAGACCACCAGCGTGCCGCTCCTCCAGATGGTAGGCATCACCAGCATCTCCCTGTCCTTCAGCTTGTCCTCCCACTCCACCAGGTCCCACTGCTCGACGGCGCCGTCGTCGTAGGCCAGCCGCACTCCGTCGTCGTCGAGGTAGATATTGCCTTCCACGTCCGACCCGCGGCAGACATGGTGGTACCTATACGGCACGAGGTTGTAGTGGCAGCAGACGCTCTTGGGGGGAACCTCGGCGTAGTGGCACTGCAGGAAATTCGCCATGGCCAGCACCCCAGACACCCCAAGGTAGTCCTCCGGCATCTTCCCGTTGACTGGCGCGCAGTAGCTGGGCACCCCGTTCAGCGCGAAGCCGTCGTCGTAGATGGGGCGGAGAAAGTGCTCGCACCTCCCCGCATCGGGAACCAGGACAAACTCGGGCTCGTTGCTCCTCTCGTGAAAGCTCCTCACAGACACCAGGTTGCCGGGCGTGGCGGCAGAGGGGGCCATCTTGAGGATCTGCCGCAGGACAGACTGGGAGACCCTGCTCCTGGACTTGCAGTGGATCGAGTCGTTCCCAATCAGCGAGGCCAGCACCAGCAGCTGCCACATGTTGACCCCCATCCCCTCCGACATGATGGCGTTGTTCTGGGACTTCCACGTGAACTCCCGCATGAACCGGTCTGGCTTGTCGCTCCCCTCCGCCGCCAGGCCTGATATAACCCTATGCAGGCCCAGCTTCTTGATGTGCTTCGCGGTGTCGAAGACGGGGGAGCTGTCCATGATCACCCTCAGGTCCAGCTCCATCCCGGAGACGTGCCTGATCAGATGCTGCATGATGCTGGGCTCATTCGAGATGTGGCAGTACTTCTTGAGCTGGTCCCCGTACCACATGTAAATCAAGTGGGCGACGTAGATGTCGATGGTCCTGGATCCGCGCTCCGACGGAAACATCCGCAGGATGCGCTTGACAGTCCTGTCGTTCTCGATGCCCCCCTCCGCGTTGCCGGGCGAGGATATGTAGCACTTGACGTTGCCGTCCAGGCAGAAGGGGCGGTTGGCGTCCTCGGGGCAGAAGCAGTTGTTCTCGACGAGCCACTGGACCCACCTCTTGATGGCCTCATAAGACCTGTGCCTTTGGGTCTGAGCCGGGGGAATCTGCGGGACAACCCCGAAAAGCCTCAGATTACTGGTAATAGCCCCCGCGCTTCCCGCCGCCCCTGCCCCTCCGACCACTGCCTCCGCCTACCATGTCCCACCCTCCCGCAGCCTGCCTCTGCCTGTAATACCCGCCGCCCTGGCCAAAGTCGCCCCCAAACTGCGCGTAGCCCCTCGCCTGCATGCTCTGGCTCGCCTCGTGCATCCTGGCCTGCACCCTGTCCTCGCCTGCCTCTGCCACCAGAGCTTGAATCACTCCTCGCACCTCCGCTATCCCGTTCGCGTTCCGCTTCTGGTGAGAGGTCAGATTCGACAGCTGGTCGTCTACCCTCCCCATGCTCTGATTGAATATCATCTCCAGCCTGTCCACCACGTCCTTGAGCTGGACGTACTTTCCTTGCAAATCCCGTAACCTCACCTCCGAGTCAGGCAGGGGAGGGGGGGTGAGCGGCCTCTTCATCAGCGCAGCCCTCTCCTGCTCAGACGGAGGATCCCTGTCCTCCATCATGCTCGACCAACACTCCTTCGCGTCGTCCACACTCATCTCGCCGAAGCTTCGCTGGGCGCTGCCGCACATGGCGTCCTCGTCCGACTGCACGTCCAAGACTATCCTCTCGTCTTGGTCGGATACTATCGGATCATTAGCGACCAAGACTAGGTTCTCGCCTGGGGGCACAGGAGAAGTAGACATGGTCCTCTCCATTCCAGGCGTCTCCTTCTCATCTTGTACCTCGTCTTTGGTAGTCTCGTCTACCTGCATGCACACTCTACTCGCAACCCCCTCTCATATCTTAAATAACTCACCTCGTCAGACTTGAAGAAGTCGCACAGGTCGTCGACCAGCACAATCGGCACGCGGAAGGCTTGGATAAAGCAGCCGGCGAGGGACAGCAGGCCGCCGTGAAAGCCGCGCCTGAAGATATAATGGACGATGCTTGCCACCTAAGACAAACAAAAACCAAGTCAGGGCATGGACCCCTTGCACCACAGCACACTCTCCCAGCGATACCTGGCTTATCGGAATAGGGTCAAATGCGCAGGCCAACGTGGCGTCGATTCCAGCCTTGACAGGGTCCCCCTCAGAGTTGGCGTAGGCAACGACAGTGTTGACCCAGACGCTCCACGCTATTTCCCTGGATTCGTACCCGTACTGACCATACTCTACGTCATGACCTACACACACAACCAAAAAAGAAAAAGGCATGAAATACCTTGATCCTGCCGAAGTTGGACAGAACTCTCGTGTTCATAAGGCAGTAGACGTGCTTGAGAGCAGCGTAAAACCAGTCCAGGTAGCAGTTGGTGATCTTGTTCACCTCGTACGGGAATATGCCAGAGTTGTGCGCCTTGGCTACCAGCGTGCGGGCGAGAATATTGGAGAAAAAGATGTGCTTAAGCGACAGGAGGAGGCCCTTGTGGTCCTCTTCCATGTCCGGGCGACCCTGGCCCCTGCACACCCACATGTCAGCATCGACCCACACAAACACACAAGAAAAAAACCTCAC
>Ga0172373_10005487_pt1 | contig 17351 bp, 12 predicted proteins | sample Lak10m_2_FD_114546 | JGI IMG/M metagenome (GOLD analysis project Ga0172373, IMG submission 114546) | Freshwater microbial communities from Kabuno Bay, South-Kivu, Congo - kab_092012_10m | ecosystem: Environmental > Aquatic > Freshwater > Lake | place: Democratic Republic of the Congo...
GAGCGCGTACCCCTCGATGCGACCCGCCCTTGCCGCCCACGCGCCCCATCCCCACTGTGCCCTCGGGGGACACACCGTGCACCGATCGCTGCGGATCGCCTACCTGCACTACGGCGCGCAGAGCGGTGTCACGGCACACGTGACGGCGGCTCTCGAGCAGCGGGGACACGTCGTGTTGCCGATCGAGGTCACCCGACACTCGCGTCAACCGGCGACAGCCGTGCGGCAGACGCTCCACGCGCTGCGATTCGGCACTCGCGCCCGTGCGCATCGATGGAATACATCGCACGCCTTTGATCTCCATACGTTGCAGGCGGAGCGGGATATCGCTGCGATCGATCCACCGCCCGAGCTGGTGCTGCAGAACGGCGCGCTCTTCTCGCCGCCGGAGTCGATGCCGTCCGTGCTGCTGCTGGATCACACCCACGCGTTGACGCGGCAGATCACCGGGGCCGATCGACACGAGTTCGATTACGGCGACGGGTGGGATCATCGCGAGACGCGGACCTATCGATCGGCCCGTGCCATCGCCGTTTTCTCCGCCCGCGTGCAGCGATCGCTGGTGCGCGACTACGGTGTCGACCGGACATGCGTGTCTATCGTCGGCGCTGGCAGCGGGCTGAGTCCGAGCGAGGTCTGGCGCGCTGATGACGGCGCTACGTTTCTGTTCGTCGGCCGCGATTTCGAGCGCAAGGGAGGCGTCCAGCTGCTTGAGGCGTTCGCCCGACTGCGTGAATGGCGTCGCGGGGCACGGCTGTGGATCGTCGGCCCGCATCGTCGCATCGGCGCGCACCGGCCGGGGATCGAGTGGCTGGGGGATGTATCGCCGACACGACTGGAGACGGTGATGGCGCACAGCACGGCGCTGGTGCTGCCGACGCTGCGGGAGCCGTTCGGGCTGGCATTTCTGGATGCGATGGCGTGCGGACTGCCGTGCATCGGGTCGCGCGTGGAGGCGGTGGACGAGCTTGTGGAGCACGGTCATACGGGGCTTCTGGTGCCGCCGGGGGATATCACCGCGCTGACGGCCGCGATGCGACAACTGCTGGACGATCCGGCCCTCGGACGACGCCTGGGTGCCGCAGGGCGCGAACAGGTGCTGGCGCGTCATACGTGGGCGCACGTTGCAGAGCGACTGGAGCGGGTGCTGCTTTCGGCGACGGGACTGCTCGCCCCTGTCGCGGCGGCTCTCCTCTTCCCTGTCGCGGCGGCCGGAAGGCCGCCGATCGGTTGATGCTTGGCTTTGCCTCGATTCATGCGGGTACGCGCTCCGCGCGCGACGTCGTCGGCGGCTCTCCTCTTCCCTGTCGCGGCGGCCGGAAGGCCGCCGATCGGTTGAGGCTTGGCTTTGCCTTCGTCATCGATGGTGGGCCGCAAGCTTGTGACCGAGATCGTTGCCAAGACTCCACGCCTGAGACGCTCCAAGGAGCGTCTCTACGGGAGGAAAAGCGGCGGAGCGCCGCGAGGCGCGTACCTCATCCCCACCCGACGCAGCCCGTTGCCAGGCTTCCCACCCAGAGTCGCTCCAAGGAGCGTCTCTACCGGCAGATGCGGCTACGCCTTCTTTCCGCGCTTGTCGTGGAGCATCTGCAGCACCGCCGCCAGCACGGTGAACGAGACGATCAGCGTCATCGTGAGGCCGATGCAGGCGACGAGGCCCATCGACTGCAACCCCTTGTGGCTCGCGGCGAACAGCGCCGCAAAACCGGCGATCGCGGTGAGCGTCGACGAGGCCACGGCGGCGCCGACCGACTGCAGCGCCACCACGGGCGAGGTGCCCTCCAGGAATCGATGCAGCAGGTACAAACCGTGACTGACGCCGAAGCCGAGGAGGATCGGGAGGATGATGATGTTCATGAAGTTGAGCGGCTCGTCGGCCATCGACATGATGCCCAGCATCGTCACGAGGCCGAGCACCAGCGGCACGACGGAGGCGAGCGCCAGGCTGGGCGAGCGGAAGTCGAGCCAGTGCATCAGCAGGATCCAGATGCTGGCGAGCACGACGCTCAGAATGCCGTCCTTGAGCACCTGCCGCGCCAGCATCGCGTAGAGGATCGCCGGGCCGGCGGCGCGGTACTCGCGGCCGCTCTCGGTCTTGATCGACCGCAGCTGGTCGGCGAAACGCACCATCGCCTTGCCGTCGCGCAGATCCTCCTTGGCGTAGAGGAACGTCAGGTAGCCAGGCACCGCCGGCTGCCCGGTGGACGGGTCGAGCACCGACTTGAACTCGTCGGCATAGAGCGCCGGAACGCCCTCGACGCCGTACGGCTTCGCGTCCAGCACCTTCATGAACCGATCCCACTTGGGGCGCACGTCCTCGGGCAGCAGCGCCGGATCGATCCCGGCCAGCTCCGTCTTCCACTGCGCCATGATCGCGGCGTTGGCAGCGGCGCGCTCCCCCGGCGGCACGAAGGTGTAGATCGAGATCACCGGCGTCGCGACGCCCGGATACTTGTCCGGGTGCTGCGTCAGCTCGTCGTACACCTCCTTGGCACCGGCGAGGTCGGGCGAGTAGATGGCGACGGTGTCGGCTGACGTGCCGAAGCGGTCGTTGATCTCGTCCTGCAGCTCCACCGACGGCATATGGGCCGGCAGCAGCGCGCGGGTGTTGTAATCGAACCGCACGCCCTCCAGCAGCCGCGACGGGAACGAGCGGGTGGCGCCCGGGGCCTTCCACTGGAAGGCGGCGGCGCACAGCACCAGCACGATGATCGACGAGACACCCAGCAGCCGCACCGGCTGCGGGATGCGGCGCTCGGCGCCCGAGGCGTCGTTGGGCGGCGGCGGCGGCGTGATGCCGATCAGCCGCGCCGGCAGCTCCGGGTTGCGACGGCCGGCGAGCGCGAGGATCGCCGGGCTCCAGCAGAACAGCGTGAAGGCGATGATCAGCGTGCCGGCGCCCGCCAGCAGGCCGAACTGCGAGAAGCCCCGGAACTCCGAGACGACCAGTAGAAAGAACGACCCGGCGGTGACGATGGCCGCGACGGTGGCGGGCCGACCGGCGTGGACGATGGCGTCCTCCAGCGCGGTATCCCAGCGCGTGCCCGCCCCCAGCTCGATGCGCGCCCGGAAGATGTACTGGATGCCGTAATCGACACCGAAGCCCATCAGGATGCCGCCCAGGATGCTGGTGATCATGTTGAGCTCGCGGAACGCCACCCACGCGAAGCCCATCGCCAGCAGCGTGCCCACCGCCATACCGCTGACGACGATGAGGGTCGGCGCCCACCGGCGGAAGAACGCGATGGTGATCAGCAGGATCGCCAGCATCGCGATGATCGTCACCGGCCCCAGCGACTCCTCGATGGCGAACGAGTCGTCCACCGACATCTTGTAGGCGCCGGTGAAGCCGTACGTGACGGTGCCCTTCGGCGGCATCGCGCGGTCGTACGACTCCAGCAGCTGGACGCCGCGGCTGTTGGTCGCCGCGTAGCGCGCCATGCGGTCCTGCAGCTGCTCGACCAGCTTCTTGGTCAGGTCGAGCCGGGAGCTGTCCCACATCGGCTTGACGAACAGCAGCAGCACCTTGCCGTCATCGGAGAAGTTGTAGTCGCTGCGCAGGCTCTTCTTGCCGACGTGGCCGTACTTGGCGATCAGGTCGTCCAGCTCGAGCTTCTTGGGCTCGGTGGGGACGATCTCGATGAAGAACGGGTCGGCGCGGCGGCGCTGGTCGTCCAAGTACTCCGTCACGCGCGACTTGACGGTGCGCAGGTCCTCCGTCTCGACGAAGAGCCCCATCTTCTCGATCATGAAGTCGACGGAGAGCTTGTAGTTGACGGTGCGGATCTGATCGCGCAGGGCCCAGTCGTCGGGCTGCGCCGGCGCGCCCGGCTTGAGCTGGGCGGCGATATCCTCGGCCACCTGCTCCAGCACGGCGCTGTTGTCGGACTTGAGCGAAACGATCAAGTGACCGGCGCCACCGATCATCTTGATGACGCGGTGGAGGTCCTGCACCTCGACCAGATCCTGCCGGATGAGATCCAGCTGGTTGGCGTTGATGGTGAGCTTGCTGGTGGCCCAGAACGCCAGCACGGCGGTCATCAGCACGGCCGACAGGACGGCGGCGGGCCGGCGCACCACGACGCGGGCGTAGGAGCGCAGCACGCGGGAGAAGAGGCTGTTTTCGTCGTGCGATCCACCACCGGCCACGCGGCACCTCGTCGAATTGGGGCATACCGGCTGAGTAAGACCATCGGCAGCGTGGCGGCTTCTGCCACGGCCGGGGGCGGGATGGCAAGACCGACGCGGCGTCCGGCGCGGTGCCGATGCGCGGATTCATCGGCCGTAAAGACGCTCCTTGGAGCGTCTCTGACTCGGAGGCTTGGCACCGATCGATGAGGCAGGCCGTACGCGCGTCGCTCCGCTCCGCTGTCTTTCTGCCTGCCTTTTCCGTCCGTAAAGACGCTCCTTGGAGCGTCTCTGGCTCGGAGGCTTGGCACCGATCGTTGTCGCCGGAACGACGGCGGGCCGCTCGTGACATCGGACTCGGAAGAGCTCCAGCGAAAGGCGTGCTGAAGCACGCCTCCACGTCAGAAGAGGAGGGGCACGCGCTCCGCCGGTCTTTCCGCCCTCTTTTTCCGTCCGTAGAGACGCTCCTTGGAGCGTCTCTGGCTCGGAGGCTTGGCACCGATCGTCCGGTCCGCGCGCGCTCTCAGCGTCGCGGCGACTCCAGCACGACCGGCGCCACCACCGGCGCCGCGGGGGGCGTCACCGTCACGGAGGTCGACACAGGCCGGATGGGCGTCACCACCGCTGGGCGGCGCACCTCGGGCGACGCGCGGACCGAGCCCGACCGCGGCGCCGGCAACAGCGCACGCCACCCTTGCACCGGGGCTGCATCCTCCCCGCCGGGCCGCCCCGGCAGTTGGGGCCGCTGCGGCCGCTCGGGCGGCGCGCGCTGGGAGCCGGCCGCCTCCGTCGCACCGGGCTTGGGCTTGAGCACCCCGGCCTTGCGCATCGTCTCCACGCTGCGCTCGATCATCGGCCGGGCGATCGCCTCCCACTCCGCGGGGATCCCCTCCTCGCCGCGCGGGCCGTCCAGCTCGTCGTCCAGCTCCTGCGCCACGGCAGGTGCCGCCGAGAGGATCGCCGACATCAGCACCGCTCGAGAGATCACACCCGGCATCGCCACCACGCCTCCGACGAGAACCTTGCCCCAAGCCTTCGCCGATGTCACCCCGCCACACGGACGCACGACAGCTGCGTCCATGACGTACCTGTCGTGGACGTGGATGACTACCCGGTCGCGACGTGCCGTGCGCCGGGTCGCGTCCGGGCCAGGGCCGCGGCGTGGGCGATGATCGCCCCGGCGGCATCGACCCCGCACGCCTTCTCCAGCCCTTCAAAACCGGGGGAGGAGTTGACCTCCATCACCAGCGGCCCCTCGGCGCCCTCCAGCAGGTCCACGCCGGCCAGCCCCAGCCCGACGCCGGAGGCCGCTTGTTCGGCCGCCTGTCGATAGCTCTCCGGCAAGGCACGAAGACACTCGCCGGCGCCGCCCCTGTGGAGGTTGGACCGAAACTCCCCGCGCCGCCCCGTGCGCCGCATCGCCGCCACCGCGCGGCCGTCGAGCACCAGCACCCGCACGTCGCTCCCGGCCGACTCCGCCACGAACGCCTGCAGCAGCAGCTCCTGCCCCAGCTCGTGCATCGTCCCCAGCAGCGACTCCAGCTCGGTCCGGCTCTGCGCCAACATGACGCCGATCCCCTGCGTGCCGCGTGTCAACTTGACGATCGCCGGCAGCCCGCCCACGCGCCGCAGCGCCGCTGCGAGGTCACCGCCGGGCCCCACCAGCACCGAGGCCGGCACCCGCAGCCCCAGCCCCGCGAGCCGTTGCAGGCAGCGCAGCTTGTCGCGGCTGGTGGCGATCGCCTCCGAGCCGTTGAGCACGGCGACGCCCGCCAGCTCCAGCTGCCGCACCACCGCCAGCCCGTGGCCGGTGACACTGGCGCCGATGCGCGGGATCACCACATCCAGACCGCCCAGCGTCTCACCACCGTAGAGCAGCGCCCCCCGCTCGCCGCCCACCGACACACCGCAGGCCAGCGTGTCCAGCACGCGCACCGCGTGGCCCTGCGCCTGCGCGGCCTCCACCAGTCGACGGGTCGAGTAGAGCGCCGCGTTGCGGGAGAGGATGCCGATGCTGCAGCCGCCCTCCCCGCGGTGCTGCACACCTGCCGAGGGCGGCACCGGGCGTCGACGTCTGCTGCTGCGCGGAGCGTTCATGGGACGCCGAAGGCTGGACCCGAGTGCGCCCGAATGCAAGCGCGATCACGGCCCGCCTCTGCCTGCCTCAATCGGGCCGCAGATGCACCACCGCCACCGGCACGCCATCGCGACGCGCCACCCACGCCGGCGCCAGCGCCCCATACGCCGTGGCCGCCTGCAACTGCGCCCCCAGCGGCGTACGCTCCGGATCAACCGCCGGACGCGGCCGCACCGGATAGACCGCCCAGCGCGACTCCTCCGGCGACTCGGCCCGCTGCAGGTCGGCCCGGAGCAGCCCCGCCCCCTGCCACGCCGCGAACGCCTGCGCGCCCAGCCCGTGCAGGTAGACGGTGTCCTCCTTGTCGGCGTGCACCGTCAGCCACGCGAACGTCTCGGCGATCGCCTCCGCGCCGCCGGCCGTGGAGAGTCCGCGCGCCGCCGCGCCCACCGCATCACCGACGAGAGGCCCTGCCGCCGCCGCGCCCTGGTCGGCCCGCCGCGACGTCGCCGCCAGCGCCGGCAGCAGCACCATCGCCGCCAGCAGCCCCACGCCCACCGGTCGCCACGGCGCCAGCGCCGCCCCGGCCGCGACCAGCAGCAGCGCCCCGCCGCTCGACGCCAGCGCCAGTGTCAGCGTCCACGCCTCGGCCCCGCGACGCCCCGACACCAGCCCCACGACGGCCACCACCAGCAGCAGCGCGTCCGCCCGTGACAACGACGCCTCACCTCGGCGGCCTCTCAGCCAGGCGAGTGCAGAGAACAGCGCTGTCACCGCCGCCAGTACGAGCAGCAGCAGCGTCGCCGGCGGCATGGCGAGCAACGAGGCCGGGGCGAGCTCCCCCTGCGACGGTCGGCCGCCGCTGCCCGCGAGCCATCCCCAAAGCCCACTCACCGGGGCACGCCACATCGCCGGAGAGCCCGCCCAGAGCAGCAGCGGCCCCAGCAGCGCCATCGCCCACAGGGGACGCGGCACGCGCGCCGCCAGCCCGCGCAGCCCCGCCGCCCGCAGATCGACCTGCTCCGTCAGCGCCGCATGCAGCAGCGCCGCCAGCGGCAGCAGCAGCGCCCCGCGGCCCGCCAGCAAGGCCGCCCCGAACAGCACCCCGCACAGCAGCGCGCCTCGGCCGCGTCGCAACCAGCGACGGTAGGCCAGCAGCCACAAGCCGCCCAGCGCCACCACCGCCGAAACACCGCCCGCCTCACGCCCCAGAAACGCCGTCGTCGGCGTCAGCCAGAACAGCGCCGCCGCCAGCGCCCCGGCGGTGTACGCCTGCCATCCGCGCCAGCCCCGCGCGATATCGGAGCCGATCGTCCAGCGCACCAGCACCCACGAGAGCAGCGCCGACCAGAGCCAGCCGCTCAGCCGCCAGCCGGTCAGCGGCGTCGGCCCTGCCCGGCCGGGTGACGCTGAGAGCAGATGCGTCACCGCCATGCCGACACGGAGCAAGGAGGCGGGCGCCCCCTCCCACGCCGCCGCCAGCGTCGCCCCACGTCCCTCGGCAGGCCCTCGCAGCCACGCCTCCGTCAGCGCCGCCTGCTCCATGGCGCTGCTCTCCCACGCAGAGATCCCCTGCCGCGTGTGGCCCGCCCAGAGCAGCAGCAGCGTCAGGAGCGCCGTCGACACCGCGACCGCGCCTGCGGGGGTCAGCCACGCCGGCAGCGAGAGGCGACGCGCAGAGTCCTGCGCCGATGCGGCGACCTTGGCCATGAACCGTGCTCTCCCGCGCTGAATGCATCGGATGCTGCGCGGCCCAGCGTAGCAAGCCCCGAGCGAAGCGGGCAGGTCGATCCGACAGCACGTGTCACGACGGACGCGGCGGCCGTCGGCCCGGATTCTGATCCGTCACAGGGGCGTGGAGCCGGGATCGACGAGGGCAGTGCCATTTCTCAGGGGCGGTAGGCACCTACCAGAGAGTGCTCCACTGCAAAAGTATGGTTTCGGCCAGTCGAATCAACTCGATCGCCCCGCGATCGCTCGGTGAGGCGAGTCGGATGGCGATCGGCAGATCAAGCCCCGGGGACCGAACAACGGCACGACCGTCCGTGTCGGACGCCTCCCATGGGTATTCCAAGTGAGGTCCTTCTCGTGAAATGGACGGGTGGCTTCGCTCAAGCTCCGTCACCAACGGCAAAATCGCCTTCCATCGAAAATGGATCTCCGAGCCCCGCATCTGCTTGAGGGCTGCGACGAGCCGGGTGCCGGTTCGGTGCGAATGACGATAGCGTCGAAAAGCATCCCTGTCGGAGCGCGCCAAGGCTGCTTTCCCGAGTTTCTCGAAACACATCTGCATCAGCATGCAGAATACGGCTGCCCACCCGGCAGAGGTCGCGCCCTCTCGATCGACGCGCTCGGCCGCCACCAACCGCTTTGCGGCCTCCAGCTCCTCGCGCGCTTGTCCAAGGAAGGCACGCTCCCACTGGTCCAGCGGGGCGCGCACCGAGGCGGCAGCGACACTTTCCGTCGACATGAAGACAATCCCCCCCCGGAGTTTCGCCCGCGTCACCCGTTCGTTCCGAGGCGCGTCACTGCAGCAATCGAAGGTCTTCCGCACGGGCCCGCCACGAATCGGGCAGCGAAAGCGTTCCCTCGCGCAGGTCGCGCATCTCCTCCGGACTCAGCAGGACGACGACCGTCGGATAAGGCATCGCTGCACCATCCGGTCCGAAACGAAATGGCAATACCTCGCCGGTACACCCGACCGACGAAGAGACCTCGACCAGACGCACCTCGCGCAGCGCCGGATCGGGCGACCACCAGACTTCGGTCGTGTCAGGATCGTTCTGCCGATGACTCTGGGCGACGCTTCGCGCCTGCGTTTCGATGTCGACCTGCTCCATGATACGGAGCGTATCGGGCGCTGCCGACGACGGCAAGCCGCAGCGTCAGGCGATAACGCCCTGACTTCACGCGAACGCCCGTCCTGCCACCACCCCTGCCGACGCGACGGGGATCCCTACACCGCCCCAGCGCGACGCCGTGGCACGACTCAGGCCTCGCGGTGCTCGCGCAGCAGCGCGTCCAGCCGGACCAGCCCCTCCGTCAGCACCGCCTCCGAGGGCCCGAACGAGAAGCGCACATGCTGACGGAACCGCGACGAGCGGCCGTGGCGCCGCTTGCCCGGGTTGATGTCGAAGAACTCCCCGGGCACGCAGATCACCTTCTTGCGCAGCGCCGCCCGGAAGAACTCCATGCCGTCGTCCAGCGGCGCCGGCAGCCGCGACAGGTTGGCCCAGATGTAGAACGTGCCCTCCGGCGCCTCCTCCACCGTGAACCCGAGCTCCACGAGCCCGCGCAGCAGCAGGTCGCGCTTGCGGCGGAACGACGTGCGCACCGCCTCCGTCTCACGACGCGTCGACTCCGGATCCAGCAGCGGCAGCGCCGCCACCTGCAGCGGTCGCGAGCCGCCGCCATCGAGAAAACTGCCGGCGCTGATCACGCTCTCGATCACCTGCTCCGGCCCCACCACCCAGCCGCAGCGCCAGCCCGGATAGCGCCAGTTCTTCGTCAGGCCGTCGAAGATCACCACCGGGTCTCGGTTGACGTCCTCCACATGCTGCGCGGCGCTGACCATCCCGCCGGGGAACTTCTCGTCCCAGATGTAGTGCGAGTAGAACTCGTCCACCAGCAGCGCGCACTCCAGGTCGCGCGCCGTCTCCACCCAGGCGCGCAGCTCCAGGCCGCCGATCACCTTGCCGGTCGGATTGCACGGGTTGGAGAGCAGCACCGCCCCCAGGCCGCGCCCCTGGATCTCCCGACGCAGCGCCGGCACTGAGAACCGGTAGCCCTCCGAGGCCTCCAGCATGATCGGGATCGGCGAGACGAGTCCGAACACATCCAGCAGCTCTTCGTACGCCGTGTAGTCGGGCAGGAAGTGACCCAGGTTGATCCGCCCCAGCGCCGCCACCGTGCGGGCCAGCGCCGCCCGGCCACCGCTCGCCACCGCCACGTTGGCCGCCGTGTACTGCGACTTCATCCCGCGCCGGTAGAGCGTGTTGTACAGGTGCGCCACCGCCTCCCGCAGCGCCATGACGCCGCCGACCGGGGCGTACTCCTGATCATCCGGCCGGATCGACAGCGACTCGACCCGCGCCGGAGCGCCGGGCAGCGGGCCCGTCTCCGGCTGCCCCTGGCCGAAGTTGCACCACTCCGGGTCGCCGGAGCGGAACCCCAGCTTCTGGGCCTCGGAGGTGACGTAGATGACGCCGGTGCGCGGCAGCGATCGGAACGGAGAGTAGGTGTCGCTCATGGGCGCGCACCGTAGTCGGACATCCGCCCCGGCGCCCGCGAAATTCCTGCACAGCCATCGCCGGCGGGAGAGCCCGGGACGCGCCCGCCTCAGTCGCCACTAGACACTGACGTCCACCTGCTCCAGATGGCCCGGCGCACGCCCTAGAAAGCGCGACGCCACGGCGGCGAAGCTGTCCGGCAGGTCGGTGACGAACGCCCGGTGCTGCGGCTCCCCCGACGACCGCAGCAGGCCGCGCGCGCCCAGCTCCTCGGCCACCGCGTCGGCCGCCGCCCGCGCCGAGTCGACCAGCGCCACACCCGGCAGTGCCGCCGCGATCGCGTCCCGCAGCAACGGGTAATGGGTGCAGCCCAGCACCAGCGTCGAGATCGACTCCGCCCGAAACGGCGCCAGGTAACGCTCGGCCACCAGTCGCGGCACCTCGCCGTCCGTCCAGCCCTCCTCGGCCAGCGGCACGAAGAGCGGACAGGTCCGCGCCGTCACCACCACCGACGGGTCGAGCGCCGCCAGCGCCTTCTGGTAGGCGCGCGACGAGACGGTGCCCTTGGTGCCGATGACGCCGATCGCCCCGCCCCCGGCCGCCCGCCACGCCGCCTGCGCGCCCGGCTCCACCACGCCCACCACCGGAACGTCGAACGCCGCCCGCAGCGCCGGCAGGCTCTCCGCCGAGACGGTGTTGCAGGCGACGACAAGCAGCTTGATCCGCTGGCTCATCAGGAACCGCGCGTTGCCCAGCGCGTAGCGGGTGATCACCGCCTGCGACCGGGTGCCGTACGGGACACGCGCGGTATCACCGAGATAGACCGTGTGCTCGTGGGGCAACCGCTCCTGCAGCGCCCGCAGCACCGTCAAACCACCCACGCCGGAGTCGAACACCCCGACCGAAAGCTCCGATTGCGACATGGCGGCGGACCGTAGCACGCAGCCGACGCGAAAGCGCCCCTGTGTCCCGTCACAGCTTCTGTCACTGAGGCCGGGGGCTGCCGATCCTCGGGGGCTCGGCAGCGGCTTCTGGACGTCGACCCGGCCGCGGGGTGGACCGCGGATGATCTGTCCGCTCATCGACGACATTGCGTAAGCCCCCACGCGGACCATCTCCCAAATTGACCCCACCGGTAGAGGCATGCTACGCCGCGCAGCATGTCGGTCATCGCTGCCGTTCTGCTCCCGTTGCTCGCTCAGGCCACGCCGCCCACCCCCGCCGCCGCGCCCGCGCACGGTGGCATCAACTACTGGGAGGTGATGACAGGCGGAGGCCCCGTCGTCGTCTCGGTGCTGCTGATGCTGATCGCCGCGTCGGTGGTCTCGTGGGGCATCATCATCCGCAAGCTGCTGCACCTGCGCACGGCCACCGCCCAGTCGGCGGCGTTTCTGGAGATCTTCTGGCGCGCCAAGCGGCTCGATCTGGTTTTCACCGAGTCGGAGAAGCTGCCGCAGGCGCCCGTCGGGCAGGTGTTCCGCGCCGGCTACACCGAGTTGGCCAAGGTGGTGACCCCCTCGGGCTCCGAGGAGCGGGGCCTGACCGACCAGCTGGGCGGCATGGAGAACGTGGAGCGCGCGCTCAAGCGGGCCACCAACGTCGAGCTCTCCCAGCTGGAGGAGACGGTGCCGTTCCTGGCCACCACCGCCGCCGCCGCCCCGTTCGTGGGGCTGTTCGGCACGGTGTGGGGCATCATGGGGGCGTTCCACGACATCACCGCCGCTGGCAACGCCTCGCTCGCCACCGTCTCGCAGCCGATCTCCGAGGCGCTCATCGCCACCGCGGTCGGCCTGTTCGCGGCCATCCCCGCGGTCGTCGCCTACAACGCCTTCTCCAGCCGCATCCGCGTGCTGGAGAACGACATGTCCAACCTGGCGTCGGACTTCCTCAACATCGTCAAGCGCCACTACTTCAAGGGCGCCTGAGGCCACCGTCCCATGGGCTTCTCGAGCGACGGCGGCGGCGGCCGCAGACCTCTGGCCGACATCAACATCACGCCCCTGGTGGACGTGATGCTGGTGCTGCTGATCATCTTCATGGTCACCGCGCCGATGATCGAGAACGGCGTCAAGGTGGAGCTGCCCAAGGTCAAGGCGCCCTCCGTGCAGTCGTCCGACACCAAGCTGGTGCTGGCGATCACCCGGGATCGACGCATCTTCCTCGCCAAGGAGGAGGTGCCGATCGACCAGCTGAGCGCGCGGCTCAAGGCCAACGAGCAGCTGGCGCTCGAGCATGAGCTGTATGTGCACGCCGACCGCTCGCTGGAGTACGGCGTCGTGCTGGAGGTGATGGCGCTGGCGCAGGAGTCGGGAGTGCAGAGCCTGGGGATGGTGACCGACCCGGCGGAGGTCACGCGCTGAGATGCTGCCCAACGCCCGCGAGCCGCAAGGGAACCGTCCGCGGGCGTCGCCGCGGCCGCAGGCCATCAGCTCGGCGCCCCGCCGCACGCGACCGCGCCGGCGCCTCTCGCCGCTGGTCGGCCTCTCGCTCCTTGGCCACCTGCTGGTGTTTGGCCTGATGGCGGCGCTCTCCGGCACCCGCCGGCAGCCGCCCACCCCGGACAAGGCGATCCGCGCCAGCCTCGCCCGGCTGGGCAGCGTCAACGCCCGCACCGAGCGCGGCGGAGCGCCCGCCCGCGGCACCGCCGACGGCACGCCGGACACGGTCGATACCGAGGAGGCGCCCCGCCCGGCCAAGGCGGCCAAGGCCGAGACGGAGCTGGAGCCAGCGCCCGCCAAAAGCACCGACAAGGCGGATGACAAGGCGGAGACCAAGCCGTCGCGTGAGGCCAAGGAGGAGCGCCGCAAGCCGCGCGCCAGCGACGAGGCCGACGCCAACGAGATGGACGACTCCCGTCCGGCGCTGCCGCTGCGCGACGATGACCGTCACCGCAAGGACGAGCCCTCCGAGAAGCCGAAACTCTCCAGCGCGGAGCTCGCGGCCGAGAAGGCGCGGGAGCGCAAGGCGGCTCTGGACGGCTTTTCCAGCACCACCAGCGAGCAGAAAGCAGAGCAGCGCGCCCGGGCGATCGCCGAGGCGACGGCCGCTGCGTCGTCCGCCAGCAGCCATGCGGGAGGGAGCAGCGCGGCACACGAAGCCGGTGGCAGCCGCGGCGGAAGTCACGCGGAAACAGCTCCCGGACGCGCGCAGGGCAGGCCCGAGGCCCCCAAGGGCAAGGCGAGCGGCGACGGCGAGCACGGCAGCGGTGCGGCCCAGGGCCTCCCTTCCGGCGCCCCCGGCGGCGACGCCCGCGGTTACTTGAGCCTCATGACGCTCGAGCTCAAGAAGGTCTGGGAGCTGCCGATCTCGATGTCGCCGAAGGATGCCGCGAAGTTCGCGACGCAGGTGTTCGTCCGGTTGGGTCGCGACGGCCGGCTGCTGGAGTTCCGCATCGTCCGCAGCAGTGGCGACGAGAAGTTCGACGCCGCGGTGGAGAAGGCTTTTCGGCGAGTGAGGTTCGACCCGCCGACACAGCCGTTCCTCGACCAGTTCGGCGACGGTCTCGAGTTCAAGTTCCGTCCGTGACCCAGCCAGCCCGAGCAACAACCGCGAGGCCGTGGCCCGATCACTGTCAGATCGCATTGGATCCGGCACCTCGACGCGCCAGGACACCTCTGCGCTGACGAGGCACCTCGAGGCAGCCACCGTACTCCGCCCGTTTCCGGTGAAACGACATGGTTGCGGCGCCGCAACTTCGATCCAGCCCCCTCCGAACGCGCCCTAAACGACCAGCGCTTCCCTCCAAACGACACTGTTCCGACGTCGGAACATGAGGCCCCAGCCCCCGCCGGCCCCTCGTACACCGCCCGTTTCCGGTGAAACGACATGGTTGCGGCGCCGCAACTTCGCGCCCCGGCCCCGGGTCGACCCCCTAACCGACAAGACTTTCCCTTAAACCGACACTGTTCCGACGTCGGAACATGCGGCTCCGGCCCCCGGTCGCCCCCCTAAACGACCAGCGTTTCCCTCCAAACGACACTGTTCCGACGTCGGAACATGAGGCTCCAGCCCCCGCCGGTCCCCCGTACACCGCCCGTTTCCGGTGAAACGACATGGTTGCGGCGCCGCAACTTCCCGCCCCGCCCCCTCGTCGGCCCCCTAAACGACCAGCGCCTCCCTCCAAACGACACTGTTCCGACGTCGGAACATGGGCCCTCCGGCCCCCGCCGGGCCCCCCGTACACCGCCCGTTTCCGGTGAAACGACATGGTTGCGGCGCCGCAACTTCGCGCCCCGCCCCCTCGTCGGCCCCCTAAACGACCAGCGCCTCCCTCCAAACGACACTGTTCCGACGTCGGAACATGGGCCCTCCGGCCCCCGCCTGTCCCTCGTCCACCACCCCGTTTCCGGTGAAACGACATGGTTGCGGCGCCGCAACTTCGCGCTCCGCCCCGTCATTGCGGACAACATTCGCTGTGAGTAATGAATCATTGACTTTCCCGCGACGGGACGGCTACGGTCCAGCCATCGAAGAGACGCAGATGCGCCCTCGCTCGGGAGCCGACACGGGCCCCCGGGAGGAGGTTGCACGCCGCTGACGCCTCTGATCGTTTGGGTGCAGCCAGCGCAGGAAGGCCGGTTCGGCATGTCGGGTGGAGCGTCGGCGGAGCAAGGGGAGCCGCGAGGACTGGGGCTCGGCTCGGGCGTGGGGTTGGTCGTCTCCAGCATGGTCGGCAGCGTCGTCTGGGTCTGTGCCGGCTACATGGTCTCATTCGGCCGACTCTCACCGATGGCGGTGCTGGGCGCCTGGACGCTGGGCGGCCTGCTCGCGATGTGCGGCGCGCTCGCCTATTCCGAGGCCGTCAAGGCACTCCCGGGCAATGGCGGCGAATACCATCTGCTGTCGCGCCAATGGCACCCGGCGCTGGGCTTTGCCGCGGGGTGGTCGAGCCTGCTGTTCGGCTTCGCCGCGCCGGCCGCGATGGACGCCGTGATGGCCGTCGAATACCTGCGCACCGCAGGGGTATCGCCGCCGTTCGATGACCGCTGGATGGCCACCGGCCTGATCGTGCTGATGGTGCTGCTGCACGGCCTGCGACTCTCGGCCTCCCGTCGCGCCAACCACCTGCTCTTCGCGACCAAGGCGCTGCTCGTCGTCGTCTGGCTCGTGGTGGGGGCGCTGTACGGCGGCACGCAACTGCCGGACGCCGGCAGGGCCGGGCTCGGGTTCGATGCGGATGCGTTCACCGGCAACCTGTTCTACGTGATGCTGGGCTACTCGGGCTGGAACGCGGCGATCTATGCGGCGGGCGAGTTCCGGCGGCCGGCGCGGGACGTACCGCGATCGATGCTGCTGGGCTGCCTGCTCTCCGGGCTGCTCTACCTGGCGATCAACTTCGTCTTTCTGGCCAACGTGCCCCCCGGGGAGATGGGCGCCGGCATCAGCAGCAAGACCTGGACGCTGGCCCACCTGGTGATGAGCCGACTCGCCGGCGAGAGCGCGGCGCGGCTCGTCTCCGCCGGCATGGTGTTCGTCTTTCTGGGGACGCTGGGCGCGCTTTTCTACATCGGGCCGCGCGTCTCGGCCGCCATGGCGTCGGACGGCCTGATGCCGCGCTGGCTGGGGTTTCGGCGCAACGGTCCGCCGCTGGTGGCGGTGCTGGTGCAGGCCGCGGTGGCGCTGGTGCTGGTCTGGTCGCTGTCTGCCAAGGAGCTGATCGAGTCGATCAGCCAGGTGCTGGTGCTTTACTCCGGACTCGTCTGCCTGGGCGTCTGGCGCATGCGGCTGCAGCAGGGCGTGGCGATCGCCGCGCGTGGGCTGGTCGGTGCGGCGGTCTTCTTCGGCGTCGTGCTGTTCATGTTCGTCTCGCATCCGCCGCCGCTGTGGGGGCTGCTCGCCTCGCTGGGCGTGCCACTGGCCATCTACGTGGTGCTGCCCCGGCGCGGCGAACCATCCGTCTCCCTCTCTCCCCCCTGACGGCGTCGACCCCGCCGACGAGGAACCTCACCGTGAGCCTCCCCCACCGCCCCGCCCCACGTCGATCCGCCCTCGCTTCGCAGCTGCTCTCAGCGCTGCTGGCACTCGCCACGCTCGGGACGGCGCAGGCCCAGACGGTCGAGTCCGCAACGCCCGCAGCGCCGGCCACTCCCGCCGCAGCGCCGGCCGCTCCCGCGACGACGGCCGCCTCCACCGCGACGACGTCGACCCCGCGCAAGCCGCTCGCCAAGCCCGCCATCAAGCCGGGCGCTGCGAAGACCGCAGCTGCGGGATCGGGCGTCAAGGCGGCTGGTGGGGCGGCGGCGGGTCGTCGGCTGAGCGTCTGCCTGCCCGGGCCGGTGCGGGCCCGCAACTATCAGAATCTGTTCTCCGGCAGCATGAGCCGCTGGGCGCTCAAGGAGCTGGCCGGGACGCCGCAGGACAAGGTTTTCTACCCGTTCTCGGGGCCGGACGCGTCCACCGTGCTGGCGCTGTTCCCCAAGGCGTCGTACTTCCTGCTGGTGGCGGACCAGGCGGCCGACCTGTCGCTCATGGCGCCGGGCAAGGCGCCGGCCGGCGTCGAGCCGGTCGAGTGCGCGATGATGACGTTCTTCGCGCGCAGCGGGTTCAACGTCACGGCCGACCTCAATGGCAAGCACGCCGCCAAGCCGCGGCTGGTGGCGCTGCTGCAGCACAGCATCGAGCTGGTGGGCGCGCGGATCGACCAGCGGCTCCCGCTCGCGATGACCGCCGACGGGCGGCTCGAGGCCGGCAACACGGGCGGAGTGGCGCGCGGCGTGCGGTTCCAGCTGACGACCGCCGACAACCGCAAGGTGACGCTCGACTACCTGCAGCTGGACCTCTCCAACCCCACGCCGGACCGCGCCGCCGCCTGGCGCCGCGTGCTGGGCGACGCCGCCGCCCAGGCCACCTTCCTCAAGGCCGCCTCCCACCTGCCGCAGACACCGGCCTTCAGCGAGGTCGCCAACCTGATCGACAGC
>Ga0172373_10005489_pt1 | contig 17349 bp, 13 predicted proteins | sample Lak10m_2_FD_114546 | JGI IMG/M metagenome (GOLD analysis project Ga0172373, IMG submission 114546) | Freshwater microbial communities from Kabuno Bay, South-Kivu, Congo - kab_092012_10m | ecosystem: Environmental > Aquatic > Freshwater > Lake | place: Democratic Republic of the Congo...
CACAAAAACACAGCAAACGTGTGTTCTCATAATTACTTAGAGTCCAGTATGTTAAGCAGCATCCTAAAACGCTGCCTCCATACCTTCCCCTTCAATTCTTTACTTCCAAATAGATCAAGGTGTCGTCCCGATGGACGTCGTGTGCTTGTTATAGGGATTCTTGTGACGAACGTCAAGAAGAAAAATTCTCTTTAAGTTAAAAATTAACTTTTTTTCTTTAGGCTTAATTTTATGCCCCCCAACTGAAATCCCAGAATATGAGGATTTACCTACGTCACCGCCATCTTTTTGCCATTCTGATTCCCCTTCTCATGCTCACGGGAACCCACTACATGCTTTTTGCCACCCCCATTGAGGCAGTTGACGTAGCAAACAAAAAAGATCTTAAAGAGGACATAAAAAATATTAAGACCACCCTTAGCGCATTAGGTGAGGCACTTTATCTTGTACCAAAAAATTATCCAGGATCCCAAGGGGCTAAGATCCCGATTTCAGTTCTCGAAGAACGACTCAATATTCTTACAAAAACTCCGAGCAAACAAAAGGAGATCCCCTCCTATGATTTTATAAAGGATGAAGAAGGGAACGTCGCTTGGAACAACGCAGAGTGGAAACATATTCAAGAAGAGCTTCGAAAAGAAGTTATGAAAGCAGCCAGTTTCATTAAAAATTCGTTATCTTTTGATCCCAAACAAAAAGGGAAAAAGAAAGCAAAAGATAAAGATTTAGAAACAAAGAAAAAAGAAGCTGGGGATCTTGTATCGAAAGAAATCGACGCCCTTCAAAAGCTTGGGAGCAAAAGCACCATGGAAGACCTTAACAAAAGTGCTGAGATCCTCAAGAAAGCAATGACGGACGTTCAAGAATCCATCACTGCTTCACAAGCCAGCGACAAAAATTCCAAGAAGCATAAAATGGCAAAAGTTTAAAGTTAACTTTTTCCTAGTATCCCGTTTGAAGACGTTCAACCAGCTGTTCCACCGTGGGAACAAAACCATCCGCATAAAAAGGATCTTGCCCAAAGCGATACGCCGCATGCCCTGAGAACATAAGTTCGTTATCTACATTACCATCATGGCTGATGGACTGAAGGGTCTTTTGAATACAAAACGATCGCGGGTCCGCTTTCCTTCCCGTGGTACCATGTTCATTTTGCGCCCAATTACTAAAAAGGCATGCAGACAAACATCCCATACAGTTAATTTGATCATTCAGAATTTCGTTTTCTTTTTCCGACGTCACAAAAACCAATGTGGAATCCGGTGTACGCATGGCTTCTGTGAATCCTTGAGAAACCCACCCCTGTGCTAAAACCTTATCATGGGGAGTCAAAAACACTTGACGACCCCGGGCACCCACGGCAAAAGGCTCCGTATGCTCGCCAACAGCAGCAATAGCATAAGCAACCTGGCGTTGCGATCGAGCTTCAAGCTCTAACAAAAATGGATTACGCACCGCTGAGGAGTAAAATCCCGTAGGACTAAACCTGTTAAGGGCAATCTCACCAGGTTTGAGAGTCACAAGCTTTTTCTTCCAGGCATCGGAAATAGGGCTCTCTTGTGTCAGAAGAGGCCGCGTTCCAAACTGAAACGCAATGGGCCCCACTTCAGGGTTATCAAGCCAATCGGACCATTCGGACAACCACCATACACCTCCCGCCATGATGATAGGAACATCACCAAGACCAAGCTCAGACATGGCCTTACGAAGCTCAATCACACGGGGCAAAGGATCTTCTGGCTTTTCAGGATCTTCAGAATTTGAAATCCCATTGTGTCCCCCTGCACGCCAGGGGTCTTCGTATACAACGCCCCCCAACCACTCAGGAAACTTGTGATACGCTCGCTTCCACAAAATACGAAACGCCCGCGCAGAGGAGACGATGGGATAATAATAAACACCATAATGCACGCAAATTTCAGCCAGCTTATAAGGCATCCCTGCCCCACAGGTGACCCCATGTACAAGGCCTTTTGTTTCGGACAGCACACCATGCAAGATAGGCTCAACAGCACCCATTTCCCACAACACATTCATATGGATGCGCCCATTTCCATTGGAACGCTCATGGGCAATACGCGCCTGGGCAATCCCTCCTTGGATCGCATACCGAATCAATTCATCGTGGCGTTCACGACGTGTTTTTCCATGATACCTAATAGGAATAATATTTCCTTTTTCATCATAAGAATCCGCATTCACAGCTGAGAATGTACCCACTCCCCCTGCAGCAGCCCAAGCACCTGAGCTCTCTCCATTCGAAACAGAAATACCCTTCCCGCCCTCAATCAAAGGCAAAACATCATCCCGACCCGATACGCGCAGACGCTTAAGACTAATCATTTTCATCCTGTTTCTTATTTATTCAAGGTGACTATACGAAGGATAGAGCCATGATGCAAGAATAGGAACACAACTTTTTCAAGTTGCACTCCTTCATACTCATCCAAATTACCCAGAAAACACCTTATGACCTTACATTATCGAGTTTAAGACGGTATTTTAACTCGACCGTTTGCCCTTTTGGAACTGAAATGATCCAATAAATTTGATTGGATCCCTCGACTTTTTCGTATCGCTGAGACGTGCGCGTTACATCCCAATCGCATTGTGGAAAATTCAGCAATACTTTGACATCAGCATCACTATCGCCCTTGTTTGATAGAATCACACGATAGGCTGACTCACTGTTATTTCCCGAATGTTTTTTATATTCAAATTGATCCAAAACACATGAAAGCCCAAAGTGCTCTTGCCCTGCACCAATGCGCAAAGACACAGATTTTCCCATAGGTGTTTCTTTTAGAGTTGATGTCCCTAACAGTTCATTCAAACCATTGGTCCGTTCTTGATAAAGGGCAATTTTCCCTTCGGGCAGAGAAAAATGTAAGCCTGCTTCTTCATCATTTTTAAACTCAACAACACGTTGTACCGGCACCTGTTGCATCTGATTTTTTTGATCTGCTAAAGAGTCTCCTCCCACTTGAACAATCGTTTCTTGGCGAAGATTAATCGCTTTAGATTGCAGAAAATTAAGAAGCTGTTTTTTTCCTTCCATCAATGTAACAACACGGGGCAAAAGGTAGCTAAAGTCACCCTTACCTTGGTTCATAACACTCGTCCCATCATTGGCAAGCTCGGCTTCCCCCCCCTTGAAAAGAACTTGGGCCTGTTTAAAATCAACGCCGGATTGATTGGTAAGCTCAATGGTCCCAATGAGGGAAAGTGTCGCCTGATCCGACGAAAGCACCCCACTGTAACTAACATCCCACTCAAGCCCAGAAAACATAAACATAAGCGTCAAAGGTTTGACATGATCATGGGTGCTCGAAATATCCAAATAAAGGTTCGTTGCATCATCTCCTATCCACTGCCCTAGGATTTGAAGGTTCTGTCCTACTCCGTCTAAAAGAGGAACCAAACTTTGCATGTTAATTGTTTTTGGCACCCCCTCACACACAACGGAATGACGTCCGGATTTTATAGTATAATGAACTTTTTTTGTGGCAATGCTCGTACCATTGCGATAGAGGGTCAGATTAACCTGGGATGGCGTTTTTGAGCTTGAATCCGAACCTTTATGTGAGCTTTCTTCTTTTTTCGAGCCCGCCCCTTCAGCATCTTTATGCACACTCGAAGCAGATGCTTTCGATGGTGAAGATTCCGGTTTTGCCATTACTGCGTCAAAACCACCGATTACAAATATCCAAAAGAAAACAAAAGAAAGACTATTCAAACGTTTATGCAGCCTGATCATTGTTCCCCTCTTGCTGCATTGCTTCTGACTCCTCCTCACCCAAAAAATTGGGAAGATTTTTTTCGCTTTTGTCTTTAATCTTCCCATGTTGAGTTCGTCTGTCATGATTTTCAAGCCCACCGAGTAGTTTACTTTCAGTTTGATTTAAATTATCCCCATTGTCGCTTTTCTCCCCTGTCATTTCAAGAGTCTGTAGCTCCCGGGGAATGTGAGAGAGCGACACAACTGGAGATATCTCTTCACAAGACACATCAAGTTCTTTGAATTTGCGCGCTGATACAAGAACACGCCTTTCAAGGGTTCCCACCGTTTGATTATAGGATTCCACCACTTGCCCAATATTACGCCCCAACTTCAGCATATGATCTGCAAGATCAGAAACACGCTTGCTCATTTCTTGGCCCAGCTGGCTAATCGCCCGCGCGTTTTCTGCCAAGGATTCTTGACGCCATCCATAAGCAACAGCCCTTAGAAGTGCAATGAGCGTTGTGGGGGTTGCAAGAATCACCCGATCTTTAAATCCCATTTCTAAAAGTTCAGGATCTTTTTCAAGAGCTGCACTGAAAAACATTTCCCCTGGTAAAAAAAGAACCACAAAATCAGGGCTTTTTTCAAACTGATCACTATAACTACGCTGACTGAGGGCCTTGATATGATTGCGAACATGGCGCGCATGGTCCAAAAGTTTAAGCTCACGATCTTTCTCGTCCGTGCTTTCCATGGCATCCAAATAAGCCATGAGGGGAGCTTTGGCATCCACTACAATCTGACTTCCCCCAGGAAGGCGCACAATCATATCCGGACGAAGACGGCCGTCCTCCCCTTCCACACTCACCTGCTCAATAAAGTCACAGTGCTCCACCATGCCTGCCATTTCCACAACGCGCCTTAGCTGCATCTCCCCCCATTTTCCGCGCACCTGGGGTGCACGCAATGCCTTTACAAGATTAGCTGTTTCCGTGCGCAATTCCTTTTGAGAATCAATCAAATGATGTACTTGGGTTTTAAGGTTTTCATAAGCCCCTACCCGCTCCTTCTCAAGGGCTTGAATTTTCCCGTCCACTTGGTTAAGGGCCTGTTGAATAGGCTGCACAAGGTTTTGAAGTGCTTGTTGTTTTTCCGAAAGTGCAGAATTCATTTTACTATGGGTTTGCTCCATCGACGCACGAAACTTTGAATCCGCCATTTCAAGAAAATGACGATTGTGTTCACGAAAAATCTCAGAGGAAATAGCCTTAAATTGCGCCTGGAGTCGCTCTTCTGCTTCTTGTAAAAGTTTAATTTTTTCAAACGATTGTTTTTGTTCTTGTTCAAGTGTCGCTTTTAAAAAACTATTCTCCCCGACAAGCTCCTCAAATCGATTTTGACGTTTTTGAAGCTCTCCTTGGGCTTCACTCAGCATAAAACTCAGACGGTTTATTTCGCTTTCTGCTTGTTGTTGTGTTGCACGTATTTTTCGCCGCATTCCCATGAAAGAAAGCAACGTAAAAAACGCAAAAACCCCACCGATTAATAGCATCACAATCATTAAAAAAGCTTTCTCATCACAAGGAAAATTTATTTGATCTAACGCGTTTTTTTAATCGAAGGCAATCTCTTTACGCGCATATATTTTTCAGCGTAGAGTATGGAAAATTCTTACGGGAGAAACTTTATGCTCATCGCACAAGCGTTTATGGGAATATTTACTTTTATTGGTTTTTCATGGTTTATGAGCGAAGATCGTCATGCTGTCAAAAAACGCCTCATCCTCCGCGGGCTTGGGATTCAGATTGCTCTCGCCATCCTTTTAACCCAATTCCCCATCATTAGCACAAGCTTTTCCTATCTTTCAAAAGGTGTCGAAGCTTTAAAAGCAGCTACTCAAGCAGGAACGGTTTTCGTTTTTGGATATTTAGGAGGGGGATCAGTCCCCTTCGAGGCTAAAGGCAGCACATTCATTTTTGCCCTTCAAGCTCTCCCTATGATCATGGTGGTAAGCGCTCTTTCGATGTTATTGTTTTATTTAAATATTTTGCCATGGATTGTCCGCAAAATTTCCTGGTTTTGGCGCAAGGTCCTCAACATCGGTGGCGCTCTTGGCACAGCTGCTGCAGCCAAGGTTTTCCTTGGCAATATCGAAGCCCCCCTTATTGTTCGCCCTTATTTAAAGAATTTTTCACGATCCGAACTTTTCACCATTATGTGCTGTGGTATGGCGACGACCGCTACGACCGTTATGGCTCTTTATGCAACAATTTTAGAAGGAACTATTCCTAATACCATTGGTCATATTCTTACAGCCTCCATCATCAGCATTCCCGCCGCCATTACCCTTGCCCGGGTGATTGTTCCAGAAACTGCTGAAAAAACATCCGGCGATGTGGTTGTCCCCTATCAATTTTCCAATTGGATGGACGCTGTATCCCGGGGCACCAGTGACGGTCTTAACATCTTCCTTAACATTGCAGCCATGCTTATTGTTGTCCTTGCCCTTGTGACCCTCGGCAATAGCATCTTGGGTTTACTCCCCTCCATCGGAGGAGAAGCCATTTCCTTTGAACGCATCTTTGGTATTTTCTTTGCCCCCATCACCTGGCTTATGGGTATTCCATGGAGCGAAGCCATTATAAGCGGAAAGCTCCTTGGCACAAAAACTGTTCTTAACGAAGTAGTTGCTTTCGTTGAGCTCTCAAAACTTCAACCTGGCGCCCTTAGCACGACAAGCTCCCTTATTATGATGTATGCCATGTGCGGTTTTGCAAACTTCTCCGCCATTGGCATCGTCATTGGCGGCATGAGCGCCATGGTCCCGGAAAGGCGCCAAGAAATCGTGAGCCTTAGCCTCCGCTCTATGATTGTTGGCACATTGGCTACATGCCTCAGCGGCACCATCGTCGGGCTTCTCAGCCGTATTTTTGGATAAAGCATGGATAAAAAAGGAAAGGATTTCCTATGAAACTCGGCCACACAATCATCTATGTCAACGATGTTCCCGCCACCATGGATTTTTATGAGAGAGTCTTTGGTATCCCGAAAAAATTCCTCCATGAAAGTAATGCCTATGGCGAAATGGAGACAGGGACAACGGTCCTGTCTTTCCTAAATCACGCCCGTGCCACTGAGTTTACGGGGACATCCTCCTCAAACAGCCTGGAAAAAGATCCCAATGCATTTGAGATTACGTTTATAGCTGATAATGCCCCTGCAGCCTATGAAAAGGCCGTTGCAGCCGGAGCCACCCCCCACCGCGCCCCACAACAAACTCCTTGGGGACAAATCGTCTCCTACGTTCGTGATTTAAATGGTGTACTCGTTGAGATCTGCAGCCATATTCCCAAATAGTTTTTCTTTTTGAAGAACTCTTTTTCTGTGTTATAGAACTATTTATTGATCACCAATAAATAGTTCTATTGTGCTTTTAAAATTTTATTTAATTTTATCTCTACTACTGATTTCTTTTTGCCCCTCCATGGCCTCCACTGCATTAGGGGATGAACCTCAAAAAAAGACAGAGGGGGATGAAAAAACCGCCCTTGCGTTGAGCCCTGCCCCCTCAGGAAGCGCATCTCAATCCACACAAACCCCCCTTGAAGGTGAGCAAAGCATCCTTACAACCCCCATCGGCTCAGTTTTAAAGCTTGATAAGTTTCAGCACAACCTCGCCTTATATAATCAGTGCCTTGGGATTGCTGTCTTCTTAGACCCATTTAAGGTAAATGAAATAACAAGAACATCGCCTTATACCATCAGCGTTGCCCTTCTGATTGCTGAATATGCCGCCCTCGCTTTTGACGAGCCTGACGCAAAAATCGTAGCTTCCCCTCAAATTACAAAAGATACGCCTGGAAGCGTTATCAAAGTCGATCAAAAGGTCATTAGCGAAGATGATGCCCTTTACCTTGTTCACACAGGAAACAATCCTGCTTTACAACAAGAATCCCAATCATTTGATCATTTTGAAGGTATGGATGATCATCAAGAACCCGCAGATTTGAGGGATTATGAGAAGCTCATCCCCGATAACATCCAAGCCCTTAAGAAAGTTCATCCCTTTGGTGGTAATTGGCTCATCATGTATAAGACCCCAAAAGGAAAGCTTATCACCGTGGGATATTATATGATCCCGCCATTCCTTGATAAGGATGGCAGGTCCCACCCCGCCATTTACTTTGCCCGGCATTGGCGTGGCCATGGATTTGGTCCACGAGTTAATACCGCCGTAAATGGTTTTATAATTGGTACATGGAAAGGAAGCCCCTATCCCTTTTTAGAAACAACTGCCGCTAACGCTGTTATGGACACGATTACATCCAGAAATGAATTGGATGGCTATCGTGCTTTTAAAGACGTTCCCATCGTTAACGCTCGCTTTACCGGACTCAAAGGAGACATCCACAGTACAAATTGGGCAAGTATTATTGCAGCACAACGTGCAGGATCCCTATTTTCAGGAATAAAAACATATCTATACCCATCCTTTTTCTATCAATGGACGAAGGAACCTTCTTCCTCAGAAATAGCCCTTTTTGAGGAAACTACCAGACTTCTCTATGATCCAGCGACAAAACAAAGAGGGCTTGAAGAACTTGCAAAGATGGGAGTTGAAGTAACTCCCACAAGCATGGGAGGAATGTCCTATGAAGTATGCTACCCACCCGTTCCTGCTGCAAAGGACTACGCCACACAACAAGCAAAGATGGCTTTTACGATGTTGTTAAACAAAAACACCCGCCCCCAAGGAATTGCTCTCCTCACAAGCCTCAGAGAATCGGTTGACGTTGCAGGGAGTGTCCTTGGAAATATCCTTGAAACCGTTACAAAAGTTAAGGTAGCTTCAAGCACAGCAACTGCAGCCGCAAAATAAGGCATGTTTCAAAAATGACCACTGACCCAACACCCCTACGTCGCCGCCTTTGGGGGCGTTCCATTTCCCATCCCCTCTCCCAGGGGCAAAAAGACCTTCTGGAAAGGGGAAAGGATCAGTGGCATTTTCAAAATGATGGAGATTCATTTTTATCAGCATTTCCAAAAAAAATCCTTGAGATTGGCTTTGGCGATGGCGAGCATCTGATCCATCAAGCGAAAAAACACTCCAACACCGGCTTTATTGGGTGCGAGCGTTTTTTAAACGGCGTTGTGAAGGTTCTTGATGCCATTGAAAAAGACACAATCACAAACATTCGCCTATTTTCCGATGATGTGACTATTCTTCTGGAACATCTTCCAGATCATTCTTTAAGCACAATCTATGTTTTATTTCCCGATCCATGGCCCAAAAAACGCCATAAAAAGCGCCGCCTTCTTAACAGTCCTTTCATAGCTCAGCTCCATAAAAAACTTACCCCAGCGGGATCCCTGATCATGGCAAGTGACGATACGGATTACCAAGAATTCATCCAAGAAGAAACCGCAAAGTTACAAGAACTCTTCACACTAAAAGAAATTACAGATCCTCCCCGCACAAAATACTGCCGCAAGGCAGATAGGGAGGGCCGCACATCCAAAATGTTTGTGTATGAAGCCACCTAGGGATCCGCTCTAAAGTTTTTATTTTGTATTGCGCGGTCCGTAACCTGACTTATAAAGAGCATCTTGAAGGTATCGCACCGTTTTTTTCCCATAAGTTTGATTATTGTTGTGGGCAAAGGTTCCCCCCATCACAACACCTTTCGCGTTTTTTAAGGCACGATGGGAAGTACCACCACTTGCTACAATGGTATCCTCTCCTTTTTCTGCTTTCTTTCCATGGATATGCTGCCACAAAGCTGCAAACTCTCCATAGTTAAACCCCTTTCCTGCAAGCTTTGGATCCCAAATAGTCTCATGCGTTTTTAAATGCTTCCCCAATTTTGATAAATCTTGTTGACCATAGGAGTATTCTTGAAATGCATGGAATTTACGCACACCTCGAGGGGCAACGTATTCAGGAGCAACCAACTCTTTTTCTTCAAATTCCTCAACTCGAGCATCAAAAACTTTGAGGTTCAAAAGCTTCAGACGGCGTAAGTTTAATACCTTCCACAACGCCTCAACTCCAGGATCAAACGGTCTCATCTCAACAAGTTGCCCGGGCATGGAAAGTTTTGGTTGTGATTGCAAGGACTGTTCTAATGACTGATTTAGAGCATCATCAGACAATTGAGTCACTGCACTAGATCTGGGAGGAGCCCCAGGATCACGGGCAAGCGCTTGTTTTGCGTCATGTTCCATTGGGAGGGCAAGTAGTTTAAGAGGTTTTTCCTTGAGCACACCCAATAATTCCACAGCTCCAGGATCAGGCGATCTCCCCTCAAGCTGCCCGAGCATGGAAAGTTTTGGTTGTGATTGCAAGGACTGTTCTAATGACTGATTTAGAGCGTCATGCCCTAATAACTCTTCAGTGTCATTTACGACGGCACTTTCCTTATCTTCAACCTCATCTAATTCTGGAAGCGGTTGTCTTTGTGTAAGCCAATCTAATACTGGTAACATTTTGACTTTATCCGGGTGTGTGTCAGCGCGTGTTACAAAAATCTCACAAGATTGTCGACACCAATTCATGAGAGTCACGTCCATGGACGTAGTCTCAATGTGGTCAGCATACAAACGAAGGTCTTCTCCCACTGTTTTTAAATCACCTTCGTCCTGGTTAATCCCTCTCAAAAATGGCCATAAACTGGGAGATACTCTAAGATGTTTTTTAGTTGAAGGGGATAAATCCTCAATAGGCATCATCTCAAAAATAGCTTTAATCATACGTGATATAAATTGAATTCCATCCAAAACATGCTGCGCACGCGAAGGCATTCCCTCAATTTCTTCGTTCACATCTTTTTCTTTATAGTAGCCGGCAACCTCAAGTCGCTTTTTAAGCAACCCCTTTAAAAGAGCATCAAGCACAGTTGGTTTTTGCTGAATACGCTCAAGCTCATCATACACATAGACAGCAAACTCCATGTGTTTCTGGGCAAGGTCTATTTCTCCACCAACTCTTGTTTCCAATGATTTTTGATTATTTTTTTCATCCAAAAATGCTTGCAACCTTTCAAGAAATTCTTCTTCAAAATCAAAAAATGCTTGGGCTTCTCTTTTTAAGCCACCAAAAATTGATGGATCCTGAGAAAATGCTTCTGACGATGGACTTCCTACGGAAATATCCCTTATTTTTCGGATGGAAAATCCTTTTACATAGCGATTAGAAACTCCTTGAACGTTTTTCAATTCAACTTCTGTTCCTTGCAAAGAAGAAATTCCTTTTCCCTTATTTTGAAAGGCAATATTCCCTCCGGTCGCAACCAATCCATCTGCAGAAAACGTTAAAGTGGCTCCACCAGTTATCACTAACCCGCCTCCACCAAAGTCAAACACACCAGTGGTTTTACCTCCTAAACTTCTTGCTTTTAAAGTTGCTTTTGGTTGTGGATCATCTTGTGCGCTGCTGTGCACAGAGGATAAAACAAAAAATACTAAGGAGATGACGACACAAAATACCTGCAACTTTTTCTTTCCAATTTTTTATTTTTTTCATTTCAATAAATAAAATATAATCACGTTATTTTCAATAACACTATTTATTACCCCCAATTTTCTTTTTTTTCAAAACTTGACACACTCAATAACTCCCCCTACCTTTACTATGCCCAATAACTGGATGGCCGCTGGCGTTATGGCATTTGACATGCGCGAGAGGAAAGTCCGGGCTCCATATCAGCAAGGTGGCGGATAACGTCCGCCGGGATCACTGGGAACGGTGGTTTTAGGGAAAGTGCCACAGAAATGATACCGCCGGGCAACCGGTAAGGGTGAAATGGTGCGGTAAGAGCGCACCGCGGGGTTGGTAACAACCTTGGCAGGGTAAACCCCACCTGGAGCAAGACCGAATAGGAAGGGACGTTCGTAAGAACAGCGGTGCTGATGCCGCCTCTTCGGGTTGGTCGCTTGAGGGGTTTGGTAACAAACCTCCTAGACGAATGGTCATCCAAGGAAGCAATTCCTGGACAAAACCCGGCTTATAGGTTATTGGGCGCTTTTGTGGTATATATTCCCCATGATTACATTTCGTCCCCATCATTTTATGTGCACGTTAGCCTTTCAAGGGATGGGGTATTCCAAGGATTTTGTGGAAAATTATAAAAGTATTGCAATTCAACTTCGAAAAGATCCCCACACAAAGATCAAAGTATCCTTTGCACTGGATAGTATTTGCAGCGCCTGCCCCCATCAAACACCCGAGAATCAATGCCAAAACCAAGAAAAAATCGCCGCTCTCGATATGCGTCACGCAAAAGTTCTTCATCTGAAAGAAGGGGACGTTTTATCTTGGGAAGAAGGACTTGTACGCATTAAGCAATACATGGCTCTTGAAAAATTTCACAATGCCTGTCGCGGATGCTCTTGGAAAGATGCTGGTATGTGTGAAAGAGCTCTGAGCACGCACCTCGGCAACGAGCACTAAATTTCGATATTCTTGTCAAGCAGCTTGATTTTTGGGCCCATTTCCGCTTTCATCACACAAACGGAGAGGTGCCAGAGTGGTCGATTGGGGCGGTCTCGAAAACCGTTGTAGGGGCAACTCTACCGTGGGTTCGAATCCCACCCTCTCCGCCAAAGCACTTTCATCTTAAACTGTTATCAATGCGCAGCCGTGGAAGATATCTCGTGCTTAGGCTTTGGCACAAGCCAGATGCACAATCCTGCCAAAATAAGCACCAACGCACTGATAAGGAAAATATAATTCGTGGCCAACATTATGCTTTGCCCTTGCACGATATGATCTAAAATTGGTTTTTGAATTTCCATATTTTCTGGAAGAATGGAAACAAGCTCGGACCGGAAATACGTTGTACGATTATCCCAGCTTGTTGTGACAATGGATGTTGCAAAAGCCCCTGAAAGAGTACGAAGAAAGCTCATCAACCCTGCCGCTGAGGCAATTTCATGGGGATCCACACTCGATAACGCTAACCCCGTAAGGGGCAAGAAGAAAAACGGCATACCAATTCCCTGGATAAGCATAAGAATCGCAATATTCTCTTGGGTGATATTCGTCGCAGCAAAAGAACGAAACAACGTTAAAATTCCCATCCAAGTAATACCGAAAAAAACTAAAATACGTGGGTCAACTTTTGAAGAAAGCCGGGCCACGATGGGTGCTACAAGCACAGCCAGCATCCCAAGGGTTGCGGTTGTAAGCCCAGACCATGTTGCCGTATAGCCCATGGAACTTTGAAGCCAAAGGGGTGTGAGCACAATCGATCCAAAGAACGCTCCAAATGTAAGGCTCAAAGTCCCAACACTCACAAAATATCCCCAATGACGAAACACTCGAAGATCCACAATGGGTTGCTTTTCGGTAAGCTCCCAAATGATAAACGCTATGAAACCCAGGATGGCAATGATCAATAACGTGACGATATATGTCGACTCAAACCAGTCATAATTTTTTCCCTCATCCAACATAAGCTGAAGAGATGCTACCCAAATTACAAGAAGCCCTAATCCCACAAAATCAATGGGATTTTTGAAAGTTTCCGTCTCGCATCCTTTAAGGACACGGGTCGCAAAAAAACCACATATGATAGTGATTGGAATATTAATATAAAAGATAAAGGGCCAACTCCAATTATCGCAAATATACCCCCCCATAATGGGACCAAAAATAGGGGCAAGGAGTGTGGTCGTCCCCCAAATCGCAATGGCTGTTGTTTTTTTCTCGCCAGGAAAAATACGCATGAGAAGCGTTTGGGTTAAGGGCATAAGCGGCCCCCCAGAAAGCCCTTGAAAAGCACGCATTGCAACAAGAACACTCAATTCATGAGCAAGACCGCATAAGGTTGAAAAAACGCCAAACAATAAAACACAAAGAGAAAACGTACGAACCGCGCCAAAACGCCCCACAAGCCATCCTGTAAGAGGCACTGCAATGGCTTCGGCCACAGCATAAGACGTGATCACGTACGTGCCCTCAAGGGGGGAAACGGCAAGCCCCCCTGCAATATGGGGAACGGACACATTGGCAATGGTCATATCCAGTACAACCACAAAGTTAGAAACCGCAAGAATTATTGCGGCAATCCACATAGCCCCCCCTGACAATACAGGGATATCGTCTCGGCTGAGCGCATTCATCAAGGCACCGATGTAAGATCAACTTCCGCATACATGGAAAGCCCCACACGAAGGGGGTTTTTCTCAAGCTCATCTTTCTCCAAAGCAATGCGAACAGGTAAACGTTGTACAACCTTGATCCAGTTCCCCGTCGCATTTTGAGCCGGGATTGTTGCAAAAACAGATCCTGTTCCCCCTGCAAAACCCAAGACTTTCCCCTTATATACAACGGAGGATCCATAAATATCCGACGTAAGCTCCACCGATTGACCTACTTTAATTTTACGGAGTTCTACTTCTTTAAAATTGGCATCCACGTGCATTTCTTGAACAGGGACAATCGACATAATATTCATCCCCACAGCAACGTGCTGACCAAGATGCACCTGACGACGAGCAACAACGCCATCGACAGGAGAGCGAATCACCGTACGCTCAAGGTTTATTTTAGATTGTTCGAGATTTGTCTTAGAAGCTAAGAGCAAAGACTCCGCAACCTTATAATTGTTTTCAGCATTACTGAGTTCTTCCGCTGAAACTGTGGATGAAGACAGGGCCTTTCGCCGATTCCAAATAAGCTTTGTGCGATTGTAGTCTGCTTGGGCTTTGGCATTTTCTGCTTCTGCACGACTTAGCGCAAGCTTTAAATCCGTATCATCAATTTGAACAAGAATAGCCCCCTTTTTTATAGCGTGGGTATCCACCACAGGAATATCTTTTACAATTCCAGCTACAGCAGGAGTGATAATAACCATTTCAGCCCCCACATAGGCATTATCTGTGGAAACGTATTTTGATCCAATAAAAAACCAATGGACAAAGACAAGAAACGCCCCCCCTCCTATAACCATTCCAAAAATTCTGAATAGTTTCTTACGGGTGTTTCCTTCTTTTGGAGGAAGATCTTTGTTTTTTTTATCCATTATTTATCCAATAAAAACGCGTTTTCTCGACACTACAATTGTGTCAGAATTCCGTTAATTTTGGGTAAAGTTTATCCAGATTAAACCATAATATCTTAGGAACTTAGCTCTACACATTAAACCTAAAATGGAAGACATCACCGTCTTGGGCAACGTAATCGCGCCCCTCTAATCGCATTTTTCCATTGGCTTTGGCCACGGCTTCTGTGCCGCATTCCACATAGTCTTTATAGGATATCGTTTCTGCACAAATGAATCCACGTTCAAAATCACTATGGATACACCCTGCCGCTTGAGGAGCCTTGGATCCTTGTGTTGTCGTCCAAGCATGGGCTTCTTTAGGGCCAATTGTGAAAAAGGTCAGCAAGTTGAGAAGGTTATACCCTTCCCGCACAATTTGATTAAGCCCTGTTTCCTTAAGCCCCAGACTTTCTAAAAATTCTTGTTGTTCTTCCTTTGGGAGGGACGCTACTTCAGCCTCAATGGCTGCTGAAATGATAACGGCCTTAGAACCATTTTTTGCAGCATAATCAAACACTGCCTTGCTATGCGCATTGCCGGTTGCAGCTTCAGCTTCACTTACATTGCACGCATATAACATAGGTTTTGAAGTGAGAAGTTGAAGTTGTTGATAGACATCTTCTTCATTTTTATCCGGTTTATACATACTTGCAGGCTTCCCATCTTGGAGAAGTTTTAAAACTTTTTCAGCCACATCCACAAATTCTTTGGCTTCCTTATCGCCGCTTTTTGCCTTTTTCCCTGCGGCAACAACACGTTTTTCAAGACTCTCCAAATCCGAAAGCATCAATTCAGTTTCAATGGTCATAAGATCGCGAAGAGGGTCCACTTTGCCATCCACATGGGTGATATCATCGTCCTCAAAACACCTCAAAACATGGATAATGGCATCCACCTGGCGAATATGGCCCAGAAATTGGTTGCCAAGGCCTTCGCCTTTGCTTGCACCACGAACAAGGCCCGCAATATCCATAAATTCAAGCTGTGTTTCGATAATTTTTTGTGACCCTGCAAGCTTGGCAAGGGTATAAAGACGCTCATCAGGAACCCCTACCCGCCCCACGTTTGGTTCAATGGTACAAAAGGGATAATTCGCTGCTTGTGCTGCTTGAGTTGCTGTTAGCGCATTAAAAAGCGTTGATTTCCCAACATTGGGAAGACCTACAATGCCACAATTAAATCCCATAACTCTCGCTGCCTATTTTCGTGAAGTTTTTTTCAATGAAAACATCCCACGTTCAACAAGAAAGTGCAAGATTTTCAAAAAAGGGAAGTTAAAAAAATATCTTTTTAACAGAACTTGTTAATAGAACTTGATTTTTTTTAATTATATTCATACATGGAATGTAACAATAAAAAAGATTATACAAAAATGATCAAGCTACCATTTGTTTTTTTCTTCCTTACATTCACGACTCATATACTCCTAGCATCAAGCACGATAAAAGATCTCCAACAAGGGTCAGCATACATTCAATCAGGAGAACCCCACAAAGCTTTTCCGTGTTTCTTAAAGGCCGCAAAAAGAGGAAACGTCACTGGAATAACCAATGTGGGAACTCTCTATTATCGAGGGTTAGGAGTAGAAAAAAGTGAGGAACAGGCATTTTCCTGGTGGTCTAAAATAGAAACATCTCGTGACGCCCGAAAAGAAGTGTTACATGATCTTGGTCTCATGTATCTTAATGGCACGGTCACGGTAAAAAACCCTAAAAAAGCTTTTGAGCTTTTTTGTCGAGCTGCAGAAATGGGGGATCCTCTTGCTCTCTATCAAAAAGGCTATTGCCTCTCATCAAAAGTGGGAACTCCGAAGGATGACAAAAAAGCACTCGAGTGTTTCGAAAAAGGCGCCCTTGTTTATGGGGATGAAAAAAGTGCTTATTTTGCCAGTGTTTATCATTACTATGGACGAGGCACAAAAAAAGACATCGAAACAAGCTTAAAAATTTTAAATATTGCTTGCTCTAAAAATTATGGGGATGCTTTTAACCTGCGAGGTTTCATTCGGTGGACTCATGGCGGTAGAACGTCAGAAAACATTATGTCGGCCTTAAAAGATTTTAAAGAAGCACTGAATAGAGGAAGCTTTGAAGCCCTTAACAATATACGCCACGTATATGAATATCTGTATAAAAATGAAGAAAATGCGGAAAAGAAAGAGCTGTGGGAAAATGATTTTATCAACGTTCTTATTACGCTAGCCGATATGGGAACCCCAACGGCACAGTTGGCACTCGGAGAAATGCTAATAAAACATAATGATGAATCCATAAAAAATCGAGGGTTTAAATATTTAAAAGAAGCTGCAGACCAGGGCAACACAGATGCTCAGTTCCTTTTGGATCAAATCCAATCCCAAGAAAAAGATGAAGAAAAGGATAAAAAAAGTACCTCTTCAGCAAGTACCTCTTCAGCAGCAAGTACCTCTTCAGCAAGTACCTCTTCAGCAAGTACCTCTTCAGCAAGTACCTCTTCAGCAAGTACCTCTTCAGCAAGTACCTCTTCAGCAGCAAGTACCTCTTCAGCAGCAAGTACCTCTTCAGCAGCAAGTACCTCTTCAGCAGCAAGTACCTCTTCAGC
>Ga0172373_10005490_pt1 | contig 17347 bp, 10 predicted proteins | sample Lak10m_2_FD_114546 | JGI IMG/M metagenome (GOLD analysis project Ga0172373, IMG submission 114546) | Freshwater microbial communities from Kabuno Bay, South-Kivu, Congo - kab_092012_10m | ecosystem: Environmental > Aquatic > Freshwater > Lake | place: Democratic Republic of the Congo...
AACTTTTTCCGGTATTTGGATTTCCGACCAGCGCGATCTTCATCGTACATCCGTTTTTGATAAATCCGCCACTTTTTCCACAGTAATCAAACGCGCTTCGTCCAAACGCAAAGAAAGAACGTATCCATTGACATCGATGGCAATTGGATCTCCAAAAGGTGCTTTGAACAAGATATATAAGGGTTGTCCTTTCACAATTCCCATTTCCATCAACTTGGGCTTTAAGGCATGATTTTCTACCCTCTGAACATACACCAGATTTCCCGGCTTCACATTCGCTAAAAGAAGTTGATCTGGAAGGTCCATTTTACAAAAATAACAGATGCGTTGCTCTTCAACCTACCTTGAAAAAGGTATTTTAAATTAACCGCGGTCTTTCATGATCAAACGTGCTGTTTGACGGGATTTTTGCTGCAAAAGAATGTCCTTATTTTCCGTTACGCGATCAAGGGTTTCCTGATCATAATGGCGAATAGTAACAAGTTCAAGTCCTTCATTGTATTTGACTGCATAAGTATCACTGAAGAGATCTACGATCTGCTGGATATTTACTTTGTTTCGGTCAAGCAGAATCGAAAAATCCAAAGCAGAATTTTGCATCAGGTTGATCTTAGCGTTGACACGAGCCAAGCGATCGAAAATATCGCTCAAATTTTCTTCGACAATAAAAGAAAAATCTTTTGTTGTAAAGGAAAATAACACCTGATCCATTTTGAAAATAAAGGATGGAACGAGATGATCCTTTTCTCCGGATGACTGAATAACCGTTCCGTCTGCTTTCGGGTCTATGAAGGATTTTACATACAATGGAATCCCTTTGTTCTGAAGTGGCTTAATGGTTTTTGGATGGATCACTGAAGCACCATAATACGCCAGTTCGATCGCCTCTTTGAAAGAAATACTTTCCAGTTTGATCGTATTATCAAACCATTTAGGGTCAGCATTAAGCATTCCTGGTACATCCTTCCAAATGGTCACGCTTTCGGCATTCGTGCAATAGGCAAAAATACCTGCGGTATAGTCAGAACCTTCTCTTCCAAGTGTGGTTGTGAACCCTTCGTCTGTATGTCCAAGAAAACCTTGTGTTAACTGGATGTCCGTGCGTTCAAATTCGGGAAGAAACCTGGTTTGAATCAACTCTTCCGTTTTTTTCCAGTCAACATTTCCTTCCTGATACTGGTGATTTGTCCGGATCAATTTACGCGCATCAGCCCAAGCGACTGAATGCCCTTGTTCGAATAGAAAGGCTGCAACAATGTGAGAAGAAAGCACTTCACCCAAAGACACGATCTGGTCGTACTCAAAACTGTAATTGTCCGGAAATGGTTCATTGAATCTTTCGCGCAACCTTTCAAAGATCTCTTCCACCTTATTGTAAACCGCGAAGTGTTTCTCCGGAAAAAGTTCTCCCATAATATGCATGTGAAAAGCGTAAAGATCATCGACATGCGCCATGTAGATCTTTCTGTCACGTTTCTGAGAAGCATCCACAATTTCTTCCAGCTTGTTGGTGGTTTTACCCATCGCAGATACGATCACGGTAAGTTTTTGTCCCTCAAACAAAGAGAGAATACCTGAAACATTTCGAACGGCTGCTGCATCTTTTACAGAAGCTCCGCCAAACTTAAACACTTTCATTACGCTGAATTTGAATGCAAAAATAATGGATTCAGAAAGGCTTACAATGGAAATCAGAAGAACAGTCTTCCATTGATCCATTCCGGATCAAGTACTGCTTCTTTTTTGCGGTAAAATTCCAACGCTGGTTCATTCCATTCCAATACTTGCCAATCCATACGTTTAACACCTCTCGCTTTAGCGATTTCGACTACCCTGTCAAATAATTTAGCACCGATACCTGTGCGTCGAAATTCAGACAAAACGTAGAAATCTTCGAGGTAAAGGCATTTTCCTTTCCAGGTGGAGTAATTCGTAAAATAAAGCGCAAAACCAACGATGCTGTTCTCATTTTCCACCACCATTGCCTCACATATGGCTTCATCGAATAAATGCTTCCCAAGATCTTCGGCGGTATTTACGACTTGTTCAGGAGCCTTTTCATACAATGCAAGTGCCCGGATCAATTCCATAATCGCGTGCTCATCGCCTCTTTTTGCTTCCCTAATTTCCATTATTGAACACCTGCCAAATTAAAGCGCAATCTGATACCTGTGCTCATGTTACCGGTAGGGAAAGAAGTTGCAATCTTAGGTGTATTGATCACCTGATCATAATACAACTGAACCGTAAGGTTTTGAGTCACATTATAATCGGCAGAAGACTTAATGGAAACAACACGTTGTCCGGCTGTTGCCTGGTTGGTATTCTCAACGATCTTTCTGATTACCGTTAGGTTGTCTCTGAATGAAAAGTCAAAACGAATATTCAGAGCACTCGCCGGAATCTTTTCGATAGGTAATTTTACTTTCTCGAATTTATACCCAGAACCAATCACCCATTCATTACCCAACACCTCCGTGATCTGGTTGTTATTGAGTGAGAGCGTCGCACTTCGATCTTTTTTGTATTCAAATTTCGTGATCAATCCCTGACCTTTTATATTCCACGTAGCATCAAATCCTAGCAGTGGTGAGAAACGTTCCGTCAAGGTAACATTCTGAATCTGTCGGGCAGCTATGAAGTTGTTGTTGATATCCAGCGCCGTAGCATCACCGTTTGCATCAAAACTCGCATTCAGATTGGTCTGCAATCCTGATACGCTCACGGTTGAACTGTAGGCATGTCTGATAACGAAGTTCTTCACATACTTTTTAGCGAATTCAAATTTCGTTAAGCCATTGTAGTTTACAGACCAGTTCGGTAAAGGAGAGTTTTTGACCGGATTTATGTTGGACTCTGACACGGGCTTTTTGGAATACGCTGTGAGGAATGCCCCAACAACGACTTCCTGCTGAGTACCACTGTAACCGGAATAGTACCCAGACGTTAGTGGGTTTGAATTTTCATTGGTTTGACCTAAAAGTGCAGATACAGCCTCTCTACTATTGCGCATGTTATTAAATGTCGCTGAAGAATAATCCTTTCCGATAAGTGCAAATGCTGAACCTGCAGTAATGTTTGTATACGTCAGAGTTCCTGTTTCTACTCTGCTTTGACTTTCATACTGATGCGTCGATTCATTCCATCTGAAGAATTCATTGGAATTATTTCCAAATGTTCGTGTGGCTGTCAATTCTATGGTAACATCCTTTAGCGGTTCAAGCGATGCGCGTAAATTAAGGTTTTGCGTATGTGTCATCGTGTATTGCTTATTCAAATCCTGATTCTGAACAAGCCAGCCATTTTGTGCTGCGGTTGATGCAATATTGTACCCTGTCTCCCTTCCCCAAAGGTCATAGCGTTGCTGACCAAATACAAATCCGCTTAAAGGAGCACTGAAATTATTATTGAATCCAAGAACGCTAGACTCTTGATTATAGCCAGGAAGTAAGGTTCCATCGGTAAGCGCGTATGTTCCAGATACATTGCGTACCGTCATCAGGGCCCTCGCAATAAACCCTACTACAGGATGTACTTTTCCGCCTCGTTTTTTTCGTTGTTCCTCCAGTTTATCCTTGCGTTCTTTTTTCTTTTTCTCACGCTCCCACTTTCGTTTCTCCTTTTCAGTCATTTCCGATTCAGGTTTAGGTGGTTTCAATTCCTCCTTCTTCGGTTGTTGCTGGCTATTTGACTGCCCTGAAACACGACCTCCAACATCCTTTCCGGAAATGGTGGCTCGCGAACTCTTGCCATCAGAATTTATCTTTTTGAGCAATGGAACTTTATTGTACAAATTCGTGAAATTGGCTTGGACAGTCATGTTGATCGTGCGGTTATTCTGAATGGTATTACCAAAGTCAGATTGACCCAGCGGTGCACGCAGCCAGTTGTAAGTGCCTCCATACTTGAAATTGGCCGTCATCCAGTCAGTGAGTGGAAGTTTATCCAGAGGCAGTGTATAGTTCACACTGTAATTGTGGGAGTAGTCCATCGTTTTCCCAAACGTCGACATTTGAGAACGAATTGTATCCATGAATACCTGATAGCTTAATGGATCATTCTTTTTATCTACCCTTCCATCTCCCTCTTCAAAAATGGATCTGTTCGTGGCTGTGAATGTTGCTTTCAGATTTTTGGTAAGGTCATACCCGAAATTGTAATTTCTATTCCAGCTAAACCGCTTGACGTAAACAGGGTTGAACTGAAAGTCCGGGACCAGATTATTTCTTACCTGCCGCTCGTTGTAAGAACGCATGAGGTCGTTTGTGAAAGAGATATTCTTCGGCGTCAGATAAAAATTCATGTCTTTCAATAAGCCAAACCATTTTGATTTCTGTACAAACTTCACCTTCTTGAATGGTTCGATTGGTTTTGCCGTAAAGGAATAATTGTAATTCAAACCGCCATTCCATGTTTTTGTGCGATCATAGTTCGTATTGAAATCGCGATGCATATTTTCAGCGTAAGCATAACTTGTAGACCAATTCGATACTCGCCAGAAATGAGGTGTTGCCCCGGCTTTAGCTTCCTTCCTGACATTTGTAAAATTGAATGACCGTCTTTCTGTAAAATCCTGTCCTGATCTTGCCTTTTCTTTTCGCGTACCAAGGTCATATTCTGAAAGACGCACATCTGGATTAAATGGATCATATTCCGGATTGATGATCCCAAGAGAATACCCATAAAAGAATGGAAGCGTCACGCCGGCACGTTTACCAAAGAACTGGCCCAACTGCATGGTCGAATTCATATCCATTCCGATACGTTCATTACGTTGACGGTCCTGAACCCTGCTGTCCACACTACCCCAGTTCACACCTGAATAATTCCCCGACATCGAAACGTTGCCAAAATCTGCCATCTGCACTTGCATTTGGGCAACAGCTGCCGAGCCACCTTCACTGATGAAATCCGTTAGACGTAATTCATTTATCCAGACGATCGCACACTTTGCCATTCCGTCATCCGGCCATGTTGTATTGGAATTCTTGCCAGGATTTCGAACACCTACCATGATTGTTTTAATCCCTTGAAGGTTTGGACTCCCCTTCACTTTGATCTTTCTTTTAGGATTTGCCGGATCAACCTGGCTGTATTCGATGACATAGGAAACCGAAGTGCTTCCGCCATCGATAAGGTCATTTCGCTTTTTCTTTATCCCAAGCAAGTCATCAAACACAATTTCCATATTGTTTGATTCCGGCCATATATCTTCGGGAAGTGTCGCGCCCCATTGTGTCAAGTACAGGGGTAGTTCATATTCGTAATAATTATCAACGAAATCGGTACCCAGTCGAACGAACAGCGTAAGGTCCTGATCTTTCAGCGGAACTGTTTTTAGAACCTCCTCTGCATGCACATACATTTTTAATTTTTTGTACGTCCGAACATCGAATTGAACATTTTTGTAGGCCGCGCGTGCATCTCCATCCTGCAAATTACAAACGTCAAGCACCAATGACTGCTCGTTCAATTGCCGTTGATAGGTTTGGGAGGGATCAACCTCACGAACAATTCCCGGAGGAATCTCGTATTTAACCGGACTTCGCTGGTCGTTTTCCTCAACGTTAACAGCCGCTATATTGAAGGTGGTCAAGTTTGGATCGGTCTGCACACTTTCGCCAGGTTGGGTAAGGTCCTCCCTGTATCGGCGCCATTCGCCTCTAATCAACTCCAATCTGGCAAAACGAAGTAAAACTTCTTCGTCAAAATTCTTCATGAACATACGCATGAAACGAATTGATCTGAAATCAAGAATGCCATTCACCTTTCGTTCAAACTCACGAATAGGAATCTTAAATTGATACCAGTTCTCCGTTTTTGTTCCGTTCGTATAGGTCTGTTTATTGGTAATGAAATTTTTACCTACCTGCATGTCATTAGGCCTCACGCTGATATGGTACTGAAAATAGGCCTCCGTCTGTGCAAGGTTGTTGTCCTGATTTATGTCTTCAAGATCTGGCATATTCGTGGCCTGCGTAGGATAACCATCCACATTGGCCGTATCAGACATACTGGTTGTTGGGGAATTCCCTTCCATACCATTGTAATACTTGTAACGTTGAAGAATATTGAGTTGCTGGGCATCATAATTATCATCCCGGTAAAAATTATAACGGTCACTCGATGGATCTGCAATCATTTTTGCTTTTGTCGCTGCATCCAGTGTTGGATTATTATTTACCCAATTCACGAAATTTTGAAAGGCCACACGTTCTGCATCGTCATTCCAACCATCAAGACCTACATCCTGATTTATTCTTGCTGCAGGATCGGTGTCAAATGCATTCACCACCACCTGCTGTGTTGAAACTCGCGCCCACGATGTAGTATCAAGATCGTCAGTAATTGAAGAACCTGTCGGAGGCAATCCATTTTCGAAACTTTTTCTTGAATCGGGCAATGCATCCTCTGAAATATTGCCCAAATTGAAGTAGAGATCTCCACCTGAATGTTGCGTGGCTGGATTTACATTTTCAGCATCTTCATTAAATGGATCTAATACCCAGAACTGGATAAATTCAATATTGGTCTGTTCAAAATCGTTCGTAGAAAGTGACCGCATGATGCCTCCCCACCTGTTTTCCGGATTCACCCAAGTGCCGTCTGGATTAACCGTATTTGTCGTATCGAAGTTGTACATCCCACGCTCATGTGGGTAATACGCCAACTCCAAAATCGGGATATTTGGAACAGAACCATACTGCTGTTGTAAATTAGGGAATACATCCGTTTGATTCACCAGACGCATACGACTATCCGATAGCATTTGCGGATTATCCTTTATGTGTTGTGGAGTGAGTGAGTTGCTCTGATAAAATAACGGATCGATAAGATACCAACATGTTTTGGATCGCTTGAATCCGGCAGACAAGTTTTGCGCACTGGCTTCAGGGAACATATCTGGTTGACCTTGAGGAACCGAAGCTAAACGCCAAGCGGTAACGGATCTTAGGTCAATTGTACTTTGAGCCCCTTCAAAATCGTCAATATACGATGTTCCCGATTTATTGATTGCTTTAGGCTGGCCCGGGATCAAATGTGCAAACTCACCACTAAAGGAAAACGTTGATTTCTGGTTCGTTGAAATCACAGGAAGAAAATCAATCATTTTGGTGAGGAAGGGCAGCTCTGTTTTGAACGCCATATCCACACCAAGTATATTGTTTTTGAAAGGCTCACTTCCGATATCCACTTTTTGCGTTACCGGACGCTCCATCATGCGCATCCAAGTTCCTCCGATATTGAATTTATCGCTAAACCGATAATTATAATGTGATCCTATCATGGACCTTGCCTGAAAACCAAAGACAGAGTTGCTTTCGATCGAAATTTTAATCGGTGTATTCGATTCAAGTATCCCTGTGTTGAGGATTTTTACGCGCCCGAGATTGTAGTCCACGGTGAAATCCGTTCCTTCAACCAATTTGATGCCGCCAGCGGTTACCGTCACAGCTCCTTGTGGTACGTTCAAGGCATTCAATGGAATATCGGAACTCACTGATGACTGGTATTCTCCACGGAAACTAAATCTATTTTTCGCCGGTATTTGCTGCGCGGCGGTTTTCGTTGAATCGTAAAGCTCTTTGAACGCAACCTGATTCGCTACGACTGATGAAATACCTGCGCCCAGAAGTTTACTTTCCAGCGTTTTCCCAAATGGTTCTATCGTTGAGAAATAGATCCGTCCGTTTCGGGTGTTGATCGTACCTCCATTCTCTGCCTTGTTACCAGTGTAACTAATAGGCACGTAATCAAAAACCCCATCTGAAAAAGGCTGATTAACCTGATTCAATTTATCCATATCAAGTAAGGTCACGAGCTGTTTATCGTCAACACCTGACATTGGAAAGAAAGGAACAAGCAATGATGTTTCCGGGTTGTTGTAAAGAAGATCTATTCGGAATCCTGTCTGATCTACCTGATAAGCACCGATAGAATAAACATTCTTCATCATCAGATCCCAAATCTTGTTTTGAGGATTCGTGATCGTTGGCTTCAGCAATTTAAGAATCAAGGCCTGTTGACCTGACACCCCATCGGTGGAAAATTCTCCAACCTGATACGTTTCGCCACGATAAGTATATTCGTAGGCTACCGCAAGAACCTCATCGTTATTGAGAGGAAGATTCAGTGAGATGTAGCCTAAAAGAGCGTTATACGTAAATTCTTGCTCCGTCAATTTCCTGGCATTTTCTACCTTTTCGTAATGCACAGCCTGTTGAAACGGACCGGGCGAAGTCACTTGATTGGTTAAGCCTGCTACTGCATTCGCAAAACCTCTGACCAGGGGTTGATTAGAGGCCCATTCGTAGAGTCCATTGTGATCATTATCTGGTAATTCGACTGAAGAATAGTTACCCGGATTACCCTGGCAGTTCTCTTGTTTCGACTCTCCAAGATCGGAGAAAGCAATAACGTTACGGGTGTTTTCTGTACTGTTTGTTCGGTTCGTCAACCAAACTTCCATTCGAGTGATGTAGGCGGATGAACTGACGATAGGAACCGTTGACATGGCCTCATCGTAGTGGTCATGATGGTAGAGGTTTACGAAGTAATGTCTGTTTTGCTCGTAATTATCTGCCGTTAGTTCAAATTTCTGAACTTGTGCTTTTCCGGCAATGTTTATCTCTTGCTTTTTTCCTTTGGATGAGGCCGCTATCAGATCAACAGTTGCCCTGCCAAATTTCAATTGTGTTTTCGCACCAAAAAGTGTTTGAGATCCTTGAATAAGGGATGTTGGCAGTTGCATGGACACATTGCCAAGTTCAATCTTTTGCATGATCTGATCTTCATCCCCTGTATATTCCAGTTTCGAAATATTATCGAAATCGAAGGCGGCTTGTGTGTTGTAGCTTGTTCCAACCTTCAGTTTTGTTCCTATCTGACCTACAAGATTCAACTGGATTTGTTGTTGAAAGTCAAATCGGGTTATTTTACGCTGCTTAACCGGAAGTATCGGATTATCATATCTGGAGGAATTCACTCCAAAAGAAAGTTCAACGGTTCCTTGAGGACGAATGGTTATCTGGTCTGATCCAAAGAAATTCTCAAATGCTTTACTGCCGATCTTGATCGGAAATTCCATGGGTTGACTTTGAGCAGTTTGCTCATCAATTCGGTCTTTCCAGTTTTTGCCTTGTGATTTTTTCTGCTCGTACTCGAGGTATTCCTCAAGTGTCATCATCGACGGGTTTCGATAATTCAAATCTTCACCAATAGTTTCCTTGAAAACATATGTCCCTGTTTTAGGGTCATAAACTATCGTTTGTTTGACGGAAGTTGGATCACCAAGATCAAAACTCTGCGGCTCGGTCAAGGTAGGGTCTGAACTATTTTCGATCGGAAAGATCAGTGTATCCTGTCCAATGGATTGAATGGCAAAGAAACAACTAACAAGCCCCATTAAAGAGAAGTGTTTCCACGAAGTGGTAGTATGTTTACTTCTTAAACTCATTACAGTATCCTCAAGGCCTCTTTGATTAGTTTCTCCACCGTTTCTTCACCCGTGGAAATTTTGTCAAGTGCCTTCTCGGCCGCTTTACGGTCGAAGCCTAATGAAACCAATGCAGTTAACGCATCAAACTTGTGGGTATTGTTTGCATTGAAAATATTTTCTGATGTAAATGTCAATTTTAACATTTTGTCTTTGAGGTCAATGATAACCCTCTGGGCTGTTTTTGCTCCGATCCCTTTGATACTTTGAATGGTACGAACATCCTCTGATTGAATAGCGTGAGCAATTTCATCGGGTACCAATGAAGAGAGCATCAACATAGCCGTATTAGGACCGATTCCGGAAACAGAGATCAAATGGGTGAACATTTCACGTTCCTCTTTTGTGGAAAACCCATAAAGAATATGAGCATCTTCGCGAACTATGAGTCTGGTAAACAATTTAATTGACTCCTCCGAACCCAAAGCAGAAAAGGTATGCAGTGAAATCTTGACTTCGTAGCCAACACCACCACATTCAATCACTACCTCAGTAGGGTTCTTTTCGACAAGTCTTCCGTTCAGATGTCCAATCATACTTTATTTATTCTGCGCATCAACAACCGCAACCTTTACCATATTTATGATTTCTCTCACTGAGGACCCCAGCTGCAAGACGTGTACTGATTTTTTCAAACCAACGAGAACCGGACCAATAGCATCGCCCTCCACCATTTCCTGAAGCAACTTGTACGCAATATTTCCAGAGGCAAGATTTGGGAAAATCAGTGTGTTTACCTGTTTGTTCGCCAGTTGAGAAAAGGCAAATTTTTCCATCATCAACTCATTATTCAAAGCAAAATTGGCCTGTACTTCACCATCTACGACGAGATTAGGATACTTTTCATGGAGTATTTCCACCGCTTTTGACATTTTTTCAGCATCCGGACCTATGGATGAACCAAAATTACTGTAACTCAACAATGCAATACGCGGCGTTACTTTGAACTTACGAATCGTTTTCGCCACATTAGCGGTTATTTCGGCAATCTGCTCGGCTGTTGGGTTGAGGTTGATCGTTGTATCCGCAAGAAAAATCGGACCTCTTTTGGTGACCAGAAGATACATTCCCGCAATCGTATGAATGTCTTTCTCCAAGCCAATCGTTTGAAGCACAGGTCTAACGCTATTTCGGTAACTTCTCGTTAAGCCCGTGATCATTGCATCGGCATCGCCAAGCTCCACCATCATTGAACCAAAGTGATTTCGTTCACGCATGATTTGAATGGATTCAAACTCAGTAAAACCTTTTCTTTTACGGTGCTCAAAAAATGCTTTTCCGTAATGGATTCTTCGTTCTTCTTCCTCCTCTGATTTCGGGTCGATAATAGGAACATCTTGAAGCTCAATATTATACTCCAAAATCAACGCTTCGATCTTATCACGTTTTCCAAGGAGAATTGGAAATGCCACACCCTCTTCGTATGCCGTTTGAGCCGCTTTAAGGATTTTGATATTATCGGCTTCAGCAAAAACGACACGTTTGGGATTTGCCTGTGCTTTTTCGGTGATATTCCGAACAATCTTATTGTCAATGCCAAGGCGATTCTTCAATTGATTTTCATAGGCATCCCAGTCCGTTATTGGATTTCTGGCAACACCTGAATCCATGGCTGCTTTTGCAACCGCAGGTGCCACATAATAAATCAATCGTGGATCTAAGGGTTTTGGAATGATCTGATCGCGACCGAATGTGATACTTTTCTCGCCATAGGCTTCCACAACTTCCTCGGGTATCGTTTCCTTTGCAAGCCCAGCAATTGCCTTAACGGCTGCAAGTTTCATCTCTTCATTGATCGTCGTTGCACGAACATCCAGTGCACCGCGAAAGATAAAAGGGAAACCAAGGACATTGTTCACTTGATTGGGATGATCCGATCGTCCGGTAGCCATGATAATGTCCTGTCTCACCGAAGTTGCATCTTTGTAGGAAATCTCGGGTTCGGGATTTGCCAATGCAAACACGATAGGGTCTTTAGCCATTACGGAGATCATATCCTTGGTAACAAGACCACCTCTTGATAACCCAAGGAAAACATCCGCCTTTTTGAATGCCTCGGAAAATTCGACCGGTTTTTTATGTCCTGCAAAAATCTCTTTCATCTCATCGAGGTCATCACGTCCTTGCCAGATCAAACCTTTCGAATCAAACATGAAAATATTTTCCAGTTTGGCCCCAAGCGCATTGTACAATTTCGCACATGATAGGGCAGACGCACCGGCACCTGAAACAACAATTTTGACCTTATCGATCTTTTTCTTTGCAAGTTCAAGGGCATTCAACAGTGCAGCAGAAGAAATGATTGCTGTACCATGCTGATCGTCGTGCATAATAGGAATATCTAATTCCTCTTTGAGCCTGCGTTCAATTTCAAATGCTTCAGGAGCCTTGATGTCTTCCAGATTGATGCCGCCAAAGGTTGGGGCAATTGCTTTAACTGTCTGAATGAATTGTTCCGGATCCTTTGCATCAACTTCGATGTCAAATACATCGATATCCGCAAATATTTTGAATAGCAAGCCTTTGCCTTCCATGACAGGCTTAGAAGCCAATGGGCCTATATCACCTAAACCAAGCACTGCAGTCCCGTTAGAGATCACGGCAACAAGATTTGCCTTGCTGGTGTACTTATAGGCATCTTCTGGATTTTCTGCGATCCTAAGACACGGTTCTGCCACCCCCGGCGAATAGGCCAAAGAAAGATCTCTTTGCGAGGAATAGGGTTTAGTCGGAACTACTTCAATCTTACCGGGTTTACCGGAAGAATGGTAATCCAACGCATCTTGTTTTCTGATTTTAGCCATCTGCTTTACTGAAACCGCCAAATTTAGTAAAATGTATGCTAAAAGGGGCACAAATCAACATAAAAACAAAAGGCCCCGAACTGTTCGGAGCCTTTGTATGAAGTTGTAAAAAAATCTTACTTGATCACTACGTGCGCTGAAGTACTCACGCCCAAAGAAGTCACTTTTAAAAGGTAGCTTCCTTTAGCCAGATCAGATACTGGGATTGTAATGTTTTGACTTCCTGTCAATCCTGAAAGCTCTTGGTTCATCACCACGCGTCCTTGAATATCTGTCAATTCAACTGTATAAATAGAATTAACAGCTTCAAAATTCACATTCAAGACATCTGAAGCAGGATTCGGGAACACATTAAATGTCGTAGCACCAAGTTCTTGCATACCTGCAACCGCTTCCAACTGGAATTTATCATTATCATCTGCTCCTGTAAAGTCAGTTACCCCACCAATCGCTGATCCATTAACAAAAACCTGAACCGATCCATTTCCATAAGATCCATCGAATCCATCGCCATAGGAATCCAACACCTCCAGTGTGTAACAATCATCAGGTAAAACAATATTAACGTCAGGCTGAGGGTAATTACCATTGGATGCTGCATCAGTATAGGCAGGAGAACTGTATGCTACTGCGCCTGAACTTTTTCTTATTTTCCAGGATGTTTCTGAACCCCATCTATCCAATGTAACCTTCACTGTTATGTTATTACTTGCAGCTGTTGATGCCTTTCCGATTGTTTTCGAAATCGTATTATTCGAAGCGTTTGCATCCGTGTTAGTTATTGTTAAAGTTACCAAGTCACCTGTTGTAACAGGCTGATATTGACCGATTGTTACATCTGCCGCATCATAAGTACCAAGGTTTCCAGACCAGTTGTAAGTAGCGACTGTAGAACCACCTACCGTTGCGGTGATAGTCGCACTCGTCAATGCAGCCGTTCCATTATTTTGAAGTTTTACAACAAGATCAACCGGAGCACAAGCTTTTGTTTCACCCATGTAAGATAACAATGCTGCATCACTTGGAGCAGAAGCTACTGGTGGACAAGTACCGATGTAGCTGTTCAACAAAGAAAGTGTTCCAATACTTCCCGCTACATCTGCTTTAATAATTGTTCTGTTTGGACAGATAACGTACATGACAGGGAAATAGGGAATTACCATCCCTGAATTTTCAAAGGAAGCTGCACTGGTCAAGTCAATGATCGGCATTGTTTCACCAGTAACCCAGTCACCTTGTGTGTTAGTTCCAGTTCCGTGTAAGTCAGCACTGTTGGTAGAAGGATCTCCCTCAATAAAAAACGCCATGGCATCATTGGCTCCGGAAGGACCATGAGCGGTGTAAAAATCACTAAGAGCTCCTGTACCATGGTAGCTCCAACATGGACCACACCACGTTGCTGAAACATCAATAACGACCATCTTTCCTGCATCTGTGTAGTCATACAGGTTGTGCACCGTACCGTTGATGTCGGTAAGTGTAAAGTTCTCAACATAAGTACCTACGGGAGTTTGAGCGGAAACAGCTAAAGTAGCCGAACAAAACAAAGCACTGAATAAATGTTTTTTCATGATTTTAAAAGTTTAAGTTCTTTATTAAGATTTCTGTAAAAGTAAGGTGTTTGAAAAGTAGTTAGAAATCATTTGGAAATTTATTATTGGACTCCTAAATCGTTAAATTAGGGGGATGAAAAAAAATCTAATCATTTTCTCCGGTGCTGGCATGAGCGCGGAGAGTGGTATCCAAACCTTTAGAGATGGAAACGGTTTGTGGGAAAAATACAACATTGAAGAGGTAGCTACGCCCGAAGCGTGGAAACGTAATCCTGCTCTGGTTCAAGACTTTTATAATCAACGCAGGAAACAAATTTTACAAAGTGAACCGAACGAAGCGCATGTGCTCATCAAGGCATTGGAAAAAGACTTTGATGTCAGTGTGATTACACAAAATATTGATGATCTCCATGAACGAGCAGGGACAAACAAGGTATTACATCTTCACGGGAACATCACACAATCCAAAAGTTCAGGTCCAAATCAGGAGAAAACATACTACCCTATTGATGGATGGGAATTGAAACTGACGGACCTCTGTCCAGAAGGTTTTTCTCTCCGACCTCATGTCGTGTGGTTTGGAGAAGCCGTTCCAATGTACGATAAAGCTGTTGAATTGATTCAAATAGCAGATATTCTTATCGTGATAGGAACATCCTTGCAAGTATATCCGGCAGCAGGTATCATTCATTATGTGCCTGATGGTTGTCAAAAGTTCATTATTGATCCAGGCGTGCATCAACTTTCCTTACCGGCAGGATATCAGGCAATAGGATGTACAGCAAGCGAAGGGCTAAAAATTATCCAGGAAAAACTTCAGGCTAACTGATTATTTTTTCTTCAGCTGTTCTTTCACGAACAATTCGATAGCACCGGTCATGGAAGGTGCGTTCGGCTGTGGAGCATGCACGTCTAAGCGGAGATTGTGCTTAACAACCGCGTTGGCAGTCGTTGGACCAAAAGCTGCAATCTTCGTTTCGTTCTGCTTGAAGTCCGGGAAATTTTTCAATAATGATTCTATTCCTCCTGGGCTAAAGAATACAAGCATATCGTAATAAACATTCTCCAGATCAGAAAGATCAGAGGCTACTGTTTTATATAGAATTGCTTTTGTAAAATTAATTTTCTGCTCTTCTAATGTGATTGGAATTTTATCCCTTAAAATATCCGTACAAGGCAACAAATATTTCTCCCCCTTGTGTTTTTTCATCACATCAACGAGCTCTTCAATCGTTTGCTTTCCAAAAAAGATCTTGCGCTTTCTGTAGGTAACATACTTCTGAAGAGATTTAGCAACCACTTCAGAGATGCAGAAATACTTCATGGTATCCGGAACCTCAAAACGCACTTCTTCGGCTATGCGAAAGAAATGATCTACGGCATTTTTCGACGTAAGTATAATCGCAGTATGCTCAGAAATATTGACCTTTTGCTGACGGAATTCCTGTGCAGTAACACCCTCAACATGTATAAATGGTCGAAAATCGATCTTTAACTTGTATTTATCAGCCAAATCGTAGTACGGTGATTTCTCTCCTTCTGGTTTAGGCTGCGATACCAATATTGTTTTGATAGCCAACTTGACAACAATTTAATTTACACACCAAAATCACTTCAAGAAATTCTTCAGCACAAAAGCCGACACTATGAATAGGGGTAGAATTTCGAGGGTGCAAAGATAAAGAATTAAATAATACCAACTTATTCCTGCCGTTAAAACAGAAAGCGAACTTTTCAACAAGCGGCTGATCTGTTTCAAGCCTACAATTGCCAGAAAAAGGCTTAAAAAAAGTTTGTCTGCGCCGGGATTCATAATCCAAAATAGCGCAATCAGTGTGAAGAGCACTCCTGCAAATTGACTTATTGTTAATGTATTCAACGAAACAATAGTTAACTTTTTTGTTTCTCCGCTTAAAAGTCCAACGAGTAACACGCCAAAGCTTTCGACAAGAAACAGTAACACGGGTATTCCGAAGGATAACCACATCGAAACAGCATCATCAAAAAGCAGGATTCGGTGAAAAAATATGAAGTTACATAAGGAGAAGCTGATAAAGAAATTACTGATTAAAACAATCGAGCTGAAAGAGCCAATACGCATGTTCTCCTTTAGTTGCACCTCCAGAGACTCTGAATCTCTGAAAAAGATCTCAACGACTGTACCGAGTGATCTTGAATTCATATTTCGCGACAACGAAATCAATAAAAAGGATAAGGACAGAATTGCAATCAGGAACATGGTATATGTTTCCTCCCTCGGCGTAAGCACGTCAGGCACTGATCTCATCAGTTGTTCGTCTTGAAAAAATGTGGTCAGCGCAATCAAGTCTTGTTAATTTCTTATCAAATTCAACCCGCATCCGTTAAGTATTCGTCTGTTTGAGTCAAATATGCTACCTTTGCTGCAAATTTAGGAAAATGAGAACGGATTTATACGTACACCCTGATTATTATAACCTCGACGACCTTTTGAGTGAGGAGCACAAATTGGTTCGAGATGCGGCCAGAGCGTGGGTTAAGAAAGAAGTTTCGCCCATTATTGACGAACATTATGAAAAAGCAACTTTCCCGAATCACCTACTTGCAGGACTCGGAGAAATAGGCGCCTTTGGGCCATATATTCCTGAGGAATACGGCGGTCCGGGACTTGATCAAATTTCGTACGGTCTGATCATGCAAGAATTGGAGCGTTGTGACTCAGGATTGAGATCGACTGCTTCAGTGCAATCGTCATTGGTGATGTATCCGATCTGGAAATACGGAACAGAGGAGCAAAAACAAAAATACCTTCCAAAACTTGCTTCCGGCGAAATGATGGGTTGTTTTGGTTTGACCGAACCTGATCATGGCTCTAACCCAGGTGGTATGATCACGAATTTCAAGGATGCAGGTGACCATGTCATTCTGAATGGAGCAAAAATGTGGATTTCAAACGCGCCATTCGCAGATATCGCTGTTGTTTGGGCGAAAGACGAGACTGGTCGTATTCACGGTATAGTCGTCGAAAGAGGAATGGAAGGATTCTCTACGCCTGAGATGCACGGAAAACTTTCATTGAGAGCCTCCGCAACAGGTGAGTTGATTTTCGTTGATGTAAAAGTTCCTAAAGCAAATATTCTTCCTGGAAGAACAGGACTTGGCGCACCATTAAGCTGTTTGGATTCAGCTCGTTTTGGTATTGCATGGGGTGCTTTGGGTGCTGCAATGGATTGTTACGATCAGGCGCTTCGTTATTCAAAAGAAAGAACACAGTTCGGCGTTCCGATCGGAGCGTTTCAATTGATTCAAAAGAAACTAGCTGAAATGATCACTGAGATCACGAAAGCCCAATTATTGACGTTCCGTTTAGGTCAACTGCGAAATGAAGGAAAAGCAACTTCAGCTCAAATCTCTATGGCGAAACGCAATAATGTTGAAATCGCATTGAACATCGCACGTGAAGCTCGTCAGATCCATGGCGGAATGGGGATTACCAGTGAATACTCCATCATGCG